>OGZA01000632.1_pt1 | contig 26368 bp, 19 predicted proteins | sample 1576591 | NCBI WGS metagenome assembly OGZA01 (sample SAMEA3541565, study PRJEB24748) | human gut metagenome | biome: human gut; feature: human-associated habitat; material: faeces | place: China | collected 2012
TTCGGTTTCGCCTTCAACTCGGTGCAGAGCAACACGATCTGCGCGGCCTGGGAGGGTGCTTTCGGCTTCGACCACTATTGGGTCGGCGCCGGCCTGACGCTGCTCACGCTGCTGGTCATCTTCGGAGGCATCCACCGTATCGCCCGGGTGAGCGGGGTGGTCGTCCCGGTCATGGCACTGGGGTATATCGTCCTTGCGCTGGGCGTCGTGCTCTTCAATTTCCGGCGGTTGCCCGAGGTCGTGGAGCTGATCGTCGCCAATGCCTTCGGTTGGGAGCAGGCGATGGGCGGCGGTGCCGGCGCAGCGCTCATGCAGGGCATCAGGCGCGGCCTGTTCAGCAACGAGGCAGGCATGGGCTCGGCGCCGAACGTAGCCGCAACGGCCCATGTGTCGCATCCGGTCAAGCAGGGGCTGATCCAAACCCTCGGGGTCTTTACCGATACGCTCGTGATCTGCACCTGTACGGCCTTCATCATCCTTTTCGGCGGAGTCCCCGATGCCTCGCTGTCGGGCATACGGCTTACGCAGGCGGCGCTGGTCGGCGAAATCGGCCCTGCGGGCAGTGTCTTCGTCGCCGTGGCGATCTTCCTCTTCGCCTTCAGCAGCATTATCGGGAATTACTACTACGGCGAGGCCAATGTCCGGTTCATCACCCGCCGCCCCTGGGTACTGACCCTTTACCGGGTGCTGGTCGGTGCGATGGTGCTGTTCGGGGCGCTCGCCACGCTTGACCTGGCCTGGAGCCTGGCCGACATCACGATGGCCTTCATGACCCTCATCAACCTCGTGGCGATCGTCCTGCTCGGGCGCCAGGCGTTCCTGTTGCTGGCCGACTACGTGGGCCAGCGGCGCCGCGGCATCAAAAACCCGGTCTATACCCGCGACCGTATTCCCTCGCTTGAAGACAAGGCGGAGTGCTGGTAGCACCCCGCCCCGTATACCTTGCTGCGGAAACGATCTATTGCACGAACCGCCGTGTCACGCGGAATCGCTGCATGGCCGCCACCACGAGGTAACTGGCGGCGAAGGCGAGGCATGCGATCAGCAGGATGCGCAGGAGCGTCGGCAGAGCCGGAATCCGGGCGACGAGGTCATAGCCGGCCTGCACGAGGATGAAGTGGCAGAGGTAGATGCCGAACGTCGCGCCTGCCAGCCGCGAGAGCCATGCGCGGGGCTTGAAGTCCAGCTTGCGCACGATCACGAAGACCGGGTAGGTCATCATGAAGACGTTGATGCCCGCGAAATACCATACGATCTCAAGGTACGCGTAGTTGCCCGGGAAGTGGTTTTGCAGGGCGACGTATCCGAAGGCCGTGATCAGGTAGCCCGCAATGAACATCGGGATACAGACGGCCAGTGTCCGGCGCCAGTCCCATGCGGGCGGGAATTTCACCAGGTAGTATGCCAGCACGAGGTAACCCGCGAAGCCCGAGACGTAGTAGAACGTCCCGAATTCGTTCCAGTCGCAGACGCCGTAGAGCCCCATGTTCCCGAAATTCCCCGTGTAGCCCAGCATCGGCGCGAACATCTTGGCGTAGGGCAGCAGCAGGGTCACGCCCCATACGCCGAGCAACGTTTTGAGTTCGCTGCGCGAGGCCCTTTCGAGCCATGCGCTGATCACGGGCATGATCAAATACAGCCCTGCGAGCATGTAGAGGTACCACAACGGCGTAGTGTCGAACGTGAAATTGAATACGAATGTCCAGAGTTTGTGCAGCGTGGCGCCCCAGGTGAAATTTTCGGGGTCGATCGCCGGGCTCTGGCTTGCGGTGACGTAATTGAGGTAGACGTAATAAAGCAGCGGCAGCACGACCGACCAAAAAACGAGTGCCGCGAGAATACGTCCGATGCGCTTGCGGTAGAAGCCGGCGAGGCCGGTTTTCACCGGGAGCAGCAACACGCCCGTCATCATGACGAACAGCGGCACGCAGCAGCGCACGAAACTGCCCGAAAAGGCTCCGGTGAGGAATGCGGCGCGGTCGTTGTCGAACTGGCCGACAAAGGGGTCGCAGCAGTGCGAAAAGACCACCAGGAAGCAGGCGGTCACGCGCAACAGGTCTACCCAGCCGATGCGTTCGCGGGCCGGGGCGTTCGGGTTGGGAAGTCGGGTCTCCATCTGTTTGTCGGGGTTAATCGGATTTTTGCGAAGATACGAAAAAAAGCGCGCCGCCACGATTTTTTTCGCAGCGGTGCGCCGTTTTTTGTGCCGGGACGTGCGGTTTTTTATGCCCTGCCGTCCTGTTCGGGCCGGAATACACCGTCTCGCCCGCCATTGCGTCCTTGTTCGGGCATTCGGTTTTTGCCTCCCGGCTCTTTCGTCAGAGCTCTTGCCTGCCGCCGCTTGCGCTTCAGCCATTACGTCCCGGCCCTTGCCTTCCGGCCCTTTCGTCCCGGCTCTTACCCCGCCCTTGCGTCGGAGCCCTTGTCTCCCGGCTGTCCTTGCGCCGGGACGCACGGTTCGCCGCGCCCGGTGCCGCCTGCCGGTCAGTTCACGACGACCGTCGGGAAATATTCGCGGAAAAGCGCCGCGGCACGTTCCGACTGTTCCGGGGTGTTCTCCTGTACGCCTGCGAGCCTGTACTCTTTGCCCATTGCTTCGTATTTGTGAACGCCGAGCGTGTGGTAGGGCAGTATCTCTACCCGCTCTACCTGTTTGTAGCCGCCCAGCCGTTCGCCCAGCGCGCGGATGTCGGCCTCGGCGTCGCTGTAACCCGGCACCAGTACGTAGCGCAGCCAGAACGGCTTGCCGTGTTCCTCGAGCCATGCCGCCGTGCGCAGCGTCTGCGCGTTGTCGCGTCCCGTGAGCGTGCGGTGGCGCTCCGGGTCGGCCTGCTTGACGTCGAGCAGCACCAGGTCGACCAGCCCCAGCAGCTCCTCGACCGCCGGGTTCCAGACGCCGCCGTTCGAGTCGAGGCAGACGTGGATGCCCGCCCCGTGCAGCTGCCGCACGAGCGGCACCAGCGCCGTGGCCTGGAACGTCGGCTCGCCGCCCGAGAAGGTCACCCCGCCGCGCCGTCCGAAGAACGGTTTCTGGTCTGTGGCCATGCGTAGGATCTCTTCCGCAGGCGTGGGCTTTCCCCCGCAGGCGTCGATCGTATCGGGGTTGGCACAGTAGAGGCAGCGGAAATTGCAGCCTTGCAGGAAAACGACGAGCCGGAGTCCCGGCCCGTCGAAAGTTCCCATCGATTCGTAGGAATGTATTCGAAGCATAATCTGAATATTGTCGCCCTGCTCGCGGTTGGTCGGCGTAATCTGCGGCCTGCAGGCCGCAATTTATAAATCCGACCCCACTCCGCACCCCTCCCTTGGGAGGGGCTTGTGTCCGCCTGCGGCGGAAATCCGGCGTGGTGTGGCGCGGCAGTGGCGGCTGAAAATTTACATCCTCTCGTGAAAGCTGCGGCTGATGACCTCCAACTGGTGTTCGCGGCTCAGCTTGGTGAAGTTCACGGCATAGCCCGATACGCGGATCGTCAGCTGCGGATAGTTCTCGGGATGCTCCATGGCGTCTTCGAGCATCGCGCGGTTCAGCACGTTGACGTTCAGGTGGTGTGCGCCCTTCGTAAAGTAACCGTCGAGCATCGTCACCAGGTTCTCGATCCGCTCCTCTTCGGTCGGGCCCAGCGATTTGGGGACGATCGAGAAGGTGTTCGAGATGCCGTCCTGCGAGTCGCGGTAACGGAGTTTGGCCACCGAGGCGAGCGAGGCGATGGCACCGCTCTTGTCGCGTCCGTGCATCGGGTTGGCACCCGGTGCGAAGGCCACGCCCTTGGCGCGTCCGTCGGGCGTCGCGCCGGTTTTCTTGCCGTACATCACGTTCGAGGTGATGGTCAGCAGCGAAAGCGTCGGGCGGGCGTTCTTGTAGACGGGCAGTTTCTTGAGCTCCTCGCTGAAGAAGTACACGAGGTCTACGCCCAGGTGGTCTACGCGGTCGTCGTTGTTGCCGAAGCAGGGGAATTCGCCCTGGATGTCGAAGCCTTCGCTGAGCCCCTCGGCGTTGCGGCGGGTGGTCACCTTGGCATATTTGATGGCCGAGAGCGAGTCGAGGGCGATCGAAAGCCCCGCTACGCCGTAGGCGAGGTTGATGCGCGGGTCGGTGTCGACGAAGGCCATCTGCGCCTTCTCGTAGTAGTACTTGTCGTGCATGTAATGGATGATGTTCATCGCCTCGTTGTAGACGCGGGCGATTTCGGTCAGCACCATCTTGTAGTTGCGCATCACCTCCTCGAAGCGCAGCGGGCCCTCAGAAAGGGCGGGGATGCCCTTGACCATCAGCGTGCCGGTATTCTCGCAGCGGCCGCCGTTGATGGCCAGCAGCAGCGCCTTGGCCAGGTTGCAGCGCGCGCCGAAGAACTGGATCTGGCGGCCGATGTCCTGGTACGATACGCAGCAGGCGATGCCGTAGTCGTCCGAATGGCGCACTTCGCGCATCAGCTCGTCGTTCTCGTACTGGATCGAGCTGGTGTCGGCCGAAACCTTGGCGCAGAAATCCTTGAATCCCTGCGGCAGGTCGGGGCTCCACAGGATCGTGAGGTTGGGCTCGGGCGACGGGCCGAGGTTGTAGAGCGTCTGCAGGAAACGGAACGAGGTCTTGGTTACCTTCGTGCGGCCGTCGTTGAAACGCCCGCCGATGGCTTCGGTCACCCACGTCGGGTCGCCGGCGAAGATGTCGTTGTAGGACTGCATCCTCAGGTGGCGTACCATGCGCAGCTTGATGACGAACTGGTCGATGAGCTCCTGTGCGAACACCTCGTCGATGTTGCCGTGCGCCAGGTCGTATTCGATGAAGATGTCGAGGAACGACGACACGTTGCCCAGCGACATCGCGGCGCCGTCCTGTTCCTTCACGGCTGCGAGGTAAGCCATGTAAACCCACTGCACGGCCTCCTGTGCCGAATGCGCCGGGCGGCTCAGGTCGAGCCCGTAGTATTCGCCCATCGTGCGGATCTCCTTCAGCGCCTTGATCTGCTCGGCGACCTCTTCGCGCAGGCGGATGCGGGCGTCGGTCATCGGGCCGGTCAGGTTGCGCAAATCCTGCTGCTTGGCTTCGATCAGGCGGTCGGTGCCGTAGAGCGCCAGGCGGCGGTAGTCGCCGATGATGCGGCCGCGGGCGTAGTTGTCGGGCAGGCCCGTCAGGAAGCCCAGCGAACGGAACGAGCGAATCTCCTCGGTGTAGACGTCGAACACGCCGTCGTTATGCGTCTTGCGGTAGTGGGTGAAAATATCCCTGACCTTCTCGTCCACGTCCACGCCGTTCTCCTTGCAGGCGCGCGATACGACGTTGATGCCGCCGAAGGGCTTGATGGCCCGCTTGAGTAGCTCGTCGGTCTGCAGGCCCACGATCAGCTCCTGTTCCCTGTCGATATAACCCGCCTTGTGCGAGGTGATGGTCGAGACGGTGGCATTGTCCAGCGAGCGGACGCCGTTGTTGTTCCGCTCCTCTTCGAGCGCCTTGAGGCAGAGGTTCCAGATGTGCTTGGTACGTTCGGTAGGGCCCTGCAGGAAAGTGGCGTCGCCCAGGTAGGGGGTGATGTTCGTCTGCACGAAGCTCGTGACGTTGATTTCCTTGCTCCAAAGCCCGTCGATAAAGGTTTTGTTCAATTCCATAGAATGTTATTCAAAATGAGATTAAAATTGTCGTATTTGGGAGCCACAAAGGTATGTTATTTTTATCACAATACCGAAATCTTCGGAGTATTTTCTTAAAAAAACTTAAAAAATACCTAACAATAGGGAGCTTCCGCCCGCGGGTTTGCACGGGGCGGGATTATTGCGTAGTTTTGCGGGAGTAAAATATCCCCGTTATGGAAGAGCTGACACTTACCACCCCGGCGCTGCTGTTCTCCGCCGTTTCGCTGATCCTGCTGGCCTATACCAACCGGTTTCTTTCTTATGCCCAGCTGGTTCGCACGCTCAAGGAACAACACCTGCAACACCCCTCGAAAGTCACCCGTGCGCAGATCGACAACCTGCGCCGCCGCCTGCACCTCACGCGTACGATGCAGATCCTGGGTGTCACGAGCCTGTTCCTGTGCGTGGTGACGATGTTCTTTCTCTACGTCGGCCTGATCCTCCTTTCCGCCTATGTCTTCGGTGCGGCGCTGTTGCTGCTGATCGGGTCGCTCGGCGTGTCGATTTGGGAAATCCAGATTTCGGTGCGTGCGCTGGAGATCCACCTGCACGACATGGAGAAATAATTCGCCGGTCTTGTCCGGTTGCGCGCTGGTCTCCCTTTCCACAGGGAGACACCGGGGAATTGTCCCTATGACCGCGGCGGTTCCGCTTCCCATGCCATATCCCTGAAAAAACGAAGATGCCGCGACATCCCGTCACTGCATCTCCCACTAACCTACTTATGTAACCTAAAACCAACTTGGAAACCTTCTTCCGGTTCCCACGTTGCAAAGATACGGGGCCGTCGTTACGGGCGAATGACGGCCCCGTTACGTTCCGGCGACAAATGCCGCCCTGTCCGGGAAAATCCTCCGGCGGGACGGATTGCCGGCCGCTTTTTGCGGGTGCCGCTTTTGCGGGGCGGCCTGTCGTATTCCGGCTGCGTTTGCCGGGGCGTTCAAAAAACCCTCCTTCGAAAAGGAGGGTTCGGGTGGATTTCGTATAGGAGCCCCGTGCTATTTTTTGTGCTCCAAAAAATAATGCTGCGACTTGAGCAGGTTGCGGGCCTGCAGGATCATCGTTTTGGTTTCGTTGAGGATCGTCAGGTAGAGGACGCTGGCGCGTGTGCTCACCGTCTCGTCGCCGTTGATGCGGCGCAGCTGGCTCTTGATGGCCTCGACGATCGTGTCGAAGAGTTTGTCGCGCATCTCCAGCACCATGTCCAGGTCGGAGAAGTCCTTGGTGCGCAGCATGTCGTTGATCTTGTCGAAGATCGCTTCCACCTGGTCGTTCACGCGTTTATGCTACAGATACCGCATTAAAAGATAACTATATAATGGTGTGTAAAAGGATTGCTGATAAGACAGTGTCGGTAGCGAAAGTTGCTGAGTTAAGTGGTAGCTGTCTAAGCGGGATGTCAGATGGTGTCAGAGGCTTTTTTTCTACGACAGTTGAAAATGATGAGAGAATTATGGGATGGCGTTCCTGGATTGATTACCACAGAAGCCCTGGAATTAAAAGTGAATACGCAAAACTAATAAGCCTGGAGTTCAGTGATTTATCAATAAAAAAGGTGATTGAAATGAAAAAAGATTTTTGGCCCTGCAGGTTAATGCAATATGGCTATTTTGTGATTTGTAATGTAGCAAAGCTGGAAAGTGTCATTGTATATCCCATTGCAGTTAAAAAATATGATGCAAAGTTGTTATTGTTGGAGAAAGGAATAGATTATTAATGAAGATTGCTCATTGTTGCCTGTCATTTGAGTATGTAGATGATATGGCTTACCAGGAAAATATTCTTCCCTATATGCAAAAAAAGTTGGGTCATGATGTTGTCGTTATTACAGGGACTATCATAGATCGAGCTGGAATGGAAAGATATGAGGTAGCTCCAGGCAAATATACAATGAATAATGGAGTGGATATAATCAGATTGCAACCTGTTAAAATTCCATATTTTATAGAAAATAAACTTCATATTCATAGAAATGTATTTAATACTTTAAAAAAAGTAAAACCAGATCTCATTTTTATCCATGAAGTTAATTCGTTATCACTATTACAAATCATAAAATATGCCAAGTTAACTCCGGCTGTAAGAATTATGGTTGATAATCATAACGATTACTTTAATAGTGGAAGAAACTGGCTATCGTATCATGTTTTACATAAAGGTATATATAAATATTTGTGTTCACGAATAAATCCTTATGTAGAAATTTTTTGGGGTACTCTGCCAATAAGGTGCGAGTTTCTAAATCATGTATATGGTGTTCCAGAAGAAAAAATACAATTTTTACCGATGGGGATAGATGACACAAACATTCCTTACAATGAAAGGGAAAAAATAAGAAATGAAATACGAGATAAATTGAATATAAATGAAGATGACTTCGTTATAATTACTGGTGGTAAGATTGACAGCGATAAAAAAATAGTTGAGCTAATTGATGCGTTAAAGGATATGCCTATCCATGTTAAACTCATAGTTTTTGGGAAACCAGCTGCGAATTTTGTGGAGACATATAAGAAAGCATGTATAAACAGTATACATGTCTTAAATGTGGGCTGGGTAAAGTCCGACTTAATATATAGATATTTTTTTGCTTCTGATATAGCTTGTTTTCCAGGAGGACACTCTGTTTTGTGGGAACAGGCTGTTGCATGCGGAATACCGGGTATATTCAAATATCGTAGAGGAATGACTCATATTGATATTGGTGGAAACTGTCTATGGATGGAAAATGCAGATGTTGAAACAATTAGAAACAATATTTCCAAGGTATATTATGATCATAACTTATATATAGAAATGAAAATTGCCGCTGAATCAAAAGGCCGCAATAAATTTTCTTATCTTGAAATAGCTAAAAAAACAATTACGCCTATCGGGGAAGGGATGTGAGCTTTATGAAAATTAAAATTAGATTAAAGAAAGCATCTAAATACGACGAAGTCCCAGGATTTTATTTGTTTTTAGGCCTATTTTTAAATTCATCATTAATAGTAGATATTTTACGGATGCTATCGCTAAAAATAGTTCCAAATCTGGCGAATTCCATCGATTTTATTCGCAATATGATTTATGCAATGTCAGCTGCCTATGTTATATTTTCAGTTTGTTATAAAGGAGTTAAGAAAAAACTTATTTCTATTTTGGGCTTTATCCTATTAGTTTTAGCAACTAGCTTAATGGCGCATCCTGAAATAGGACAATTTTTAATGGATGATATTATTGTTTTTTTGATGCGAGTCCTAACAGGTGCCTTTTTATTCACTTATTTAACTGATTACGAAAGAGCTATTCGAATACAATTACGATACTTACCACTTGTATGGCTATATATAATACTATTTATATCTGTTGGTACTAATGAAAATTATATGGGGTTTTCATACTGTTTGATAATTCCATGTGTCGTATACACAATATATGGGTACGAATTTAAAAATCCTGTATATTTTATAACAGGAGTTATTTCATTGATACCAATCTCTTTTTGGGGTGCAAGAGGAGCATTAGCTACTGGTATTGTAGCAGTTGCCCTCTATTTTTTGTTTTCTTCAAAGTTAACCATGAAAAAAATTATAATAATAGTGGTTACCTCTATTTCAGCGTTTGGAATAGCTAGTAACTTACAAAGTATAGCTATTTATATGTTAAACAAATTTGGATATTCTAGAACATTATCGATTATTGCATCGGGAGAATTATGGACTGGCGGTGGGAGAAATACCATTCAGGAAATTATTGTAAGAGGTATTACAATACTTCCACATGGCTTGTTTGCGGATCGAATCGCTTTATCAATTGCGTTGGGAGTTTCGGTTGATAAGGTATCCTACCCTCACAACTTATTTTTAGAAATTTTATACCAATATGGTGCAATTTTCGGATCCATAATTGTTATCGGATTATTATTTTTGCTTATCAGGACTTGGAACCAAGTTATTAAGAATGATAACGGTTATATAAAAATTTTATTTTACGCGTATGTTATAACGTTTTTATTTAAGTCGACGATTAGTGGCAGCTATCTAACCGATTATACATCTGGAATCGCTTTAGGAATATGCCTGGGTTTACGTAGGAATAGGAAGGGGATAAGAAATGTTTAAATATTATTTGATATTATTATTAAGATTATTACTAAGAATATTATGGATTGTTCCATTAAAAGAAAATAGTATTATATTGACTTCATTTGCAGGACGAAGATATTCGTGTAATCCAAAGTATTTTGCCGAATATATGCTTACTAAGAGCGGATATGAAGTATATTTTGCTCTTAAAAAAGATAGTGATGTAAAAGTCAAAAACGGAATAAAACGCGTAGATTTTGGATCATTAAAACACATTTATTTGCTGATGTCATGTAAATATATTCTTGTTAATTCTAGTGATTACACAAAATATTTTCCATATAGAAAAGGACAAGCTTATGTCTATACACATCATGGGCATAGTGTTTACAAAGTAGGCGATATGTCATATTTACAATCGACAGCAGGACGTAAAATTTTAAATATTTGTGCAAAAGAAGAAGATTATTATCTTGTTACAAGTTTATTAGAGGCTGATTATGTAGAAAAAAGATCTGCTTTAGATAGAAATAAAATAATTGCTATTGGATATCCGAGGAATGATATTTTTTTTAAACATAATGAGACCCTGATAAAAAGTATTAAAAAAAGGTTATCTCTGGATGATGAAGTTGGACTGATACTATATGCACCTACGTACAGAGGAAGTGACAAAAAGCAAACAGATATTAACGGATATGGATTTGAAATTCTTGATGTAGCAAGGGTCATACAAGCATTTAATAAAAAATTTAACAAAAAACATGTCATGCTGTTTCGGGCGCACCATGACACAATGCCTACGAATTTATCTGATGAATGTATTAATGTATCTGATTATCCGGATATGCAGGAATTAATTTTAGTTGCGGATTATTTGATTACAGATTATTCATCTACAATGTGGGATTTCGCATTACAAAAAAGGCCAGGGTTCCTATATACGCCGGATTTAGAGCAGTATAGTTATAACATACCTAAAAGCCACCCTATAGATCAGTGGGTTTATCCTTACGCAGTGAATAACGAAGATTTAATTAAACTGATTAATTCTTATGAAAATGAAACATCTGAAAAACGTATTGAATCTTATTTTGATAGAACTGGGTGCCAAGATAAGGGTACGGCCTGTAACCAACTATTTAATATTTTGGTATCTGGAAAGGAAAAGTAGGGATAATGAATCAAACTCCTGTTAAAAAAATATTAAAATTATTAGTTGGTTTTTCTATGTCGGCATGGATAAATGCAATAATCAATTTTATTCTAATGCCTGTTATTACACGTGTTATTGAACCTTCAGATTTAGGAAAAATAGACTTATTTGTGACATTTTGCACCATGCTTGTATATGCCTCAACCTTGGGGATGCATCAAGCATATATGAGATTTTTTGCAGATAATTTAGAAGGGATAACTAAAGATAATTTATTTGCGTTTGCGGTTAAGTGCTCCACTTGCGGAGCGGGAATTGCTGCCATTATATGTTTGATTTTTAACAAAAATTTTACTGAGTCAATAATGGGAGAACAAAGCAATCATATATGGGTGTTAATGGCACTATATATATTTATTACTGGCTTTATTGCAATCAGCAAGACTAGGCCCAGAATGTATGGAAATGTAATGAGTTATACCGTGTTAGTAGTATTAGAATCATTGAGTATAAAATTATGCTATTTAAGTCTACTTGTTACAAAAGATGTTTATTACTCGCTATGGGTTTTGATATTTATGGTCGGAGTACTGATGAGTATTTGCCTGATATTAAATAGAAAACAGATATTTATAAGTATATCTCATATACCTAAAGAGACTAAAAACGCAATATTTATATATGCACTTCCAACAATTCCTGTAATGTTTCTCGCTAATGTTAATACATCATTACCTAAAATATTTTTAAATGCGTATTTTGATGCTGGTTTTGTAGGGGTGTATACGGGATGTTTGACACTTGTGAGTATTATTACATTGATTCAGGCCGGGATTAATGTATTTTGGGGACCTTTTGTGTTTGAAAATTATAAAAGTCAACAACGTTTAATTCAGTCCATGCATCTTGTAATAACATTTGCTATTGTATTTTGCGGGCTTGGTCTTTTGGCAACTCAAGACATAATATATTGTTTATTGGGAAATAAATATCGTATGAGTCAGGCATTTTATGGTTTCCTTCTATGTTCACCAATTTACTATACCATTGGAGAAACCGTCGGCATTGGTATCAATATAAAGAAGACTTATTGGAATATTGTCACAACTTCCGTAGCGTTAATATCTAACTTAGTCTTCTGTTATTTTTGGGTACCGAGGTTTGGAAATCTTGGGGCATCTTTTGCCGTTGCTATATCATCAATAGTAATGCTATTTGTGAAATCGTTTATAGGAGAAAGATATTACAAAGTAGTAGAAAATCCAATAAAAACATGTTTAACAATAACATTATTTTTTACAGGTGCACTTTTTTCGTATTTATTTAATAGTCAAATACTTATCCGATGTATTTTGATTGTAATATTAATGTTAGCTTTGGTTGTATTGTATCTTAAGGATATTAAACAGTTCATTTGCCAGTGGAACATAAGATAAAAATGGTTAGAAATATGATTAATTAATAAGTTCAGAAGATACTAGAACAGGATGATATATAAGGATAGAGAAATGGTTATATAGTAGAAATGGAGGCAGTAGCTAATGATGGTATTGTGTTACTCGCTGTGGGATGTTCTCATTGACTAACGTATATACTATAGGTTATAACGAGAGGAGAAAACAACATGAAAGCATTAATTTTAAATTCAGGACTAGGAAAACGTATGGGCAGTCTGACTTCGGAACACCCGAAATGTATGTCAGAAATATCTTCCAGGGAGACAATTATCAGCCGTCAGTTGAAACAGATTGCGAATGCGGGCATCGAAGAGGTGGTCATAACGACAGGAATGTTTGATACCACTCTCATAAATTATTGTCAGAGCTTAGAATTACCACTTCATTATACTTTTGTGAAAAACCCGCTGTATCAGGAAACAAACTATATTTATTCCATTTATTGCGCAAGGGAATATCTGGATGATGATATTATCATGATGCATGGCGATCTGGTTTTTGAAAATTTAGTTTTTGATGCAATTTTGGAAAGCCCGAAAAGCTGTGTGGCTGTAAGCTCCACGATCCCGCTCCCGGAAAAGGATTTCAAAGCTGTGGTAAGGGAAAATCGGGTGTTACAGATCGGTACGGAATTCTTTAATGAGGCTGTCGCAGCCCAGCCATTGTACAAGCTTCTTAAAAATGACTGGAAAATATGGCTGAATCATATTGATGTATTCTGTAAACAAAAGAATGTAAGCTGTTACGCCGAACAGGCATTTAATGAAGTTTCTGATCACTGCAGGATCGCTCCGATAGATATTGAGAACCTGCTTTGCAATGAAATCGATAATCCGGAAGATTTGGCTGTAGTTTCCAGTAAACTGAGAGAAGTGGAAAACCGTACGGTTTACATCTGCTTTTCCACGGATATGCTACATAGCGGCCATATTGCAATTATTAAAAAGGCGCAGCACTTTGGAAAACTGATTATAGGGGTTTTATCGGATGAGGCAGTCGTCAGCTATAAACGGTTTCCACTATTACCTTTTAATGAAAGAAAGACTATATTTGAGAATATTTTAGGTGTCTATAAAGTTGTTGGACAAAAAACATTAAGCTACAAAGAAAATATCAAAAAATATAAACCGACCTATGTAGTTCATGGGGATGATTGGGTTTCCGGCTTTCAAAAGCCGGTGCGTGATGAAGTCGTTTCTGCTCTGGCGGAATATGGCGGCAAGCTGGTTGAGTTTCCGTATTCCAATGATGAGAAATATCAGATTCTGGAAAACCGGGCGCGCGCGGACTTATCTCTTCCTGATATCCGCCGTATTCGTTTAAAGAAATCCATTCAAATGAAAGGAACGGTAACCGCCATTGAGGCGCATAGTGGCATAACTGGATTAATTGCTGAAAAAACAGTGGTATACCAGAATGGAGAAGCGCATCAATTTGATGCAATGTGGGTGAGTTCCCTGTGTGACTCTACTGCAAAAGGCAAGCCGGATATAGAATTGGTTGACATGACTTCCCGTTTGCGCACCATTGATGATATTATGGAGGTTACCACAAAACCCATTATTTTTGACGGCGATACTGGCGGAATGACAGAGCATTTCGTCTATACAGTTAAGACTTTAGAACGTATGGGTGTTTCTATGATTATTATAGAAGATAAGACCGGACTTAAAAGAAATTCGCTTTTTGGTACGGAAGTAAAGCAAACACAGGATTCCATACAGAATTTCTGTGCTAAAATTAAGGCGGGAAAGAATGCACAGAAGACAAAGGATTTTATGATTTGCGCACGTATTGAAAGTCTGATTTTGGATCAGAGCATGGATGATGCGCTAGAGCGGGCCTTTGCATATATAGGGGCAGGAGCCGATGCAATCATGATCCATAGCCGGAAAAAAGATCCAACTGAAATTTTTGAGTTCATCGCAAACTTTCGGTCAAAAAATCAAACAACGCCGCTTGTTGTTGTGCCTACTTCTTTTAATGCCGTTACAGAGGAAGAGTTCAAACAACGTGGTGTAAATATCGTTATCTATGCAAATCAGCTGACCAGAAGCGGTTTTCCCGCCATGCAGCAAGCGGCCCGTACGATTTTAGAGAACCATCGTGCAAAAGAGTGTGATGACATATGTATGCCTATTAAAGACATTATTACGCTGATACCAGCGGATGTTTGATCGTGGACAAAGGAGATTCCATCATGTTAAAGCAACAGATTTTGACGGCGAGAGGCAATTATGAAGAACTTGACAATTATCTGAAAATAAATGAAGTAAAAAGAATTTTTTTAGTCTGTGATGGTTCGCTGCCGTTTTTAAAAATCGGAAGGTATTTTGACTCCTTAACGCAGAGAACCGGCATTGAAGTTATTAAATTTTCAGACATTACTCCGAATCCATTGTATGAGTCCGTTGTTGATGGTGTGAGATTATTTTGTGAATTTGGCGCTGACCTCATTCTGGCAGTGGGGGGTGGAAGCGCAATGGATGTTGCCAAGTGTATCAAGCTTTTCTTTCCTATGGACCCAGCACAAAACTACCTTGAGCAAACGATCGTGCAAAATCCAATGAAGCTGCTTGCCGTGCCTACAACAGCCGGAACCGGCAGTGAAGCCACACGTTATGCCGTTATATATTTTGATGGAGAAAAACAATCGATATCTGATTACAGCTGTATTCCTTCAGCAGTGCTGATGGATGCAAGCGTACTGAAAACGCTGCCGATATATCAGAAAAAATCTACCATGATGGATGCGTTTTGCCATGCGATCGAATCTTACTGGTCGGTAAATTCTTCAGAAGAAAGCCGGCAGTATTCCAGACGGGCAATACAGCTTATTATGGAAAACAAGGATTTATATATAGGAAATGATGAAACAGGTAATACACAAATGCTTAAAGCCGCTCATCTGGCCGGCAAAGCGATCAACCTTACACAGACGACTGCCGGTCATGCGATGTGTTATAAACTTACGAGCTTATATGGAATCGCGCATGGCCATGCCGCAGCATTATGTGTATCCAGACTTTGGCCTTTTATGCTGACACATTTGGAGTATTGTATTGATCCCAGAGGAAACGATTATCTTGCAGGCATTTTCGAAGAAATTGCAAACGCGATGGGGTATAGCGATACAAATACATCGGTAAGGGCATTTCAGGATATTTTAAAGGCCTTAGAATTAGAAGCTCCTGACAGCAAAGACAGGAACGATTATGAGGTCCTCAAATCTTCTGTTAATCCGGTCAGACTGAAAAACAATCCGATTGAGTTGAGTGAAGACGATCTGGACAGACTGTATCATCAGATCTTTTCGGATACGCAGTGTAGATTCCGGATATAAATTTTGACTTATCAGGGCTAGAAATTCGGGTATCATAGACCAGGAGGTAAAACAAAAATGAAAGTTGAAAGCTTAGTAAATATTATTGGAGCGGATTTTTATACAGGGGTTCCGGATTCCCAGCTAAAAGCACTCTGCAATTATCTTATTAATACCTATGGGATTGACCCCAGGCATCATATGATAGCTGCAAATGAAGGGAATTGTACTGCATTAGCAGCTGGCTATCATATCGCTACCGGTAAAATTCCAGTAGTATACATGCAAAACAGTGGGGAAGGCAATATTGTTAATCCCGTTGCTTCTCTCTTAAATGATATGGTCTATGCGATTCCGGTCATTTTTATTGTGGGATGGAGAGGAGAGCCGAGAATTCATGATGAACCGCAGCATGTCTATCAGGGAAAGGTTACCATAAAACTTCTGGAAGATAGGAGCATTAAGCCATTTATAATCAGCTCTCAAACGACAGAAGAGGATCTTAAAGCAGCAATGGAAGACTTTAAGGATGATCTGGGAGCCGGCAAAAGCGTTGCTTTTGTGGTAAAAAAAGGAGCTATTTCCTATGATGGAAAAACGGAGTATAAAAATAATAACACTATGCTGCGTGAAACAATTATACAACACATTGTAAAGGTCAGTGGAGAAGATCCGATTATCTCCACTACAGGGAAGGCCAGCCGGGAACTGTTTGAAGTCCGGGAAGCCAATGGTCAAAACCATAAGTATGATTTTTTGACGGTTGGTTCCATGGGACACAGTTCTTCTATTGCACTTGGAATTGCACTTAACAAGCCAAATACAAAAATATGGTGTGTGGATGGTGATGGAGCTGTTCTTATGCATATGGGAGCAATGGCTGTAATAGGGAATAACAGACCCAATAATATGATCCATATAGTCATTAATAACGAAGCACATGAAACGGTTGGAGGTATGCCGACAGTAGCAGGTGGCATCGACATGGTAACAATAGCAAAATCCTGTGGTTATCCCTATGCGGTATCAGTAAGTACAAGTAAATCGTTAGATTCAGAACTGGAAGCTGCAAAGAAAAGAAATATGCTTAGTTTCATAGAAGTGAAAAGTGCCATCGGCGCAAGAGATGATCTGGGGAGGCCGACTACGACATCATTAGAGAACAAACAGAACTTTATGGAATACTTGGAAACGTTAAATTAAAAGGTATGGGGTGTAATGATTCTGGTGTAGTGAAACTAATGCGTTGAAAATAGGGAACATATGGTTCTGACAAGCAAAAATCAGTCAATAAGTTTAGGAAACAAAATAAGTCGTATTGAGCTTTTATAATTACTACGCACGACTAATAGGTAATGATATCAAAAACAAACCTTCTTTCCGAATCCTAAAATCATCATGGATAAATACCATTTCATCCGTCAGATTGCCACCAGAGCGGCATGCCCGACAACGTATTGTGTGAACAGCTTTTATAATGCTGTCACCAGACTTTGAAAGGTAGCCTGGTATCAACGGCACTGTCTGACAGCACATATGCCCTGGATTTCACACCCCATCAGGATTTCGTCCGGTTCAACATAGACCCGGATCCGGAGGCCACTACAGCCTAAACAGATATGCCAAGGGCTGTAGCGCACCTTGACAATACACATACGATCGAGCTTATGAGCAGCAGGATTACCGTAAAGATCAGTAATTCAGCGGATTTCGGCCTTCTAGTAGCTGTATTCCGTCTGCTGAAAGGGCAACCATGTTTGCCGATATCTCCGGCTTGCACGTAGTCTACATTATCTGCGGCAGGATCAATATGTGCAAGTCAATCGATGGATTATGTGCAAGCATACAGGTGCAGTTTTCCATGAATAACCGCCATGCTCTTTTTGTTCTGCTACCGCAGATGTGACCGGATCAAAGCAATCATGAAAGAGCCGGACAGTATCGCCTTGATCTACAAGCGGCTGACTGCACAAGGGCACTATCGCTGGTCAAGGGATCGACCTGATGTTCGCAGCCTTACATGGAAGGAGTTCGACTGGATGATGTTGGGCATTGATATCGACCAGCAAAAAGCGATCCGGATGTCCTGAAAACCCGTGCGTCCAGCGCGGAATACTGCAAAATCGAATAGCTGGAAACGACTTATTTTCGGCACTTGCAATACAGTAAAACTGTAACTGACAAATAATAATACGGTGGGATATAACATAACTCCAGTCTTTTGCGGGTTGGAGTTTTTTACTATAATTCGTATGCGATTTTTGATAGAGTGGAGTTTTTCGCTCCAGGGTGCCAGCTCTGCCAGTTGCTCATTCGTCATCTCTTTTGTCAGGAGTATCCCAAAGATTGTGTAAACCTCCGATGTGGTGTAGAATTGACAAACATTTTTGCTGCAACGCCAACTATTAACTAAGCTGGTATTATCACATATAAATCCTTTTGCAGTAAAACGTGATTCATATTTTGCCTTACTGTTAAATAATGTGCTGTTTGTTGCACCATCACGGCTGGTGTCAAATGTGTGCTGATAGAAATCACCTACAAATAACATCTTGTATTTCGTCAAAATACTTCTCAAGTCTGTTCGTTATCTTTGATATTAAGTATTTAATTAGGTGGGAGCTGAGCAGGATTTTCCAAGCTTTGATTTTCCTTTTCAGCCGATGGTGTTTTCATGCCATATAATAAAGACTCCACCGTAATCAGACTCAATCACGGTGGAGTCATAAAATGATAAGTGAATTTGATGCTACGAATGCAGGAACTGCCGAGATGGGCATTAATGCTGCCTTGATGCTTGGTGAGTCCTGATAAAGTACATGATTGGGACGCCGATTATCAGGATAACGATGTTTATCCAGACGGTCAACGAAAAGCCCTTAGAGACGAGCGTGATGAGCCCAAACTTTGAGATGACCGCGCCGACTATCTCAAAGGCCGTCAGAATGATGAATGCGCTGATACGGTCGCTCTTGACCTTTACATATTTTCTGAAGCGTATGGTATAGGTATAAAGCAGAGTAATACCGGTCGTTATTACTGCGGCGGCGAGAATTACGCTGTATATATTCACAAGCCCCGGGACGCCGAGAGTCTGTATTACATAGAGATACGGAACCTGAGCCTCAGTCACGCCGGGCATGCTGTTAAGCACGGCAAATATGACCATGCTGAACATGACAATATTCAGTAAAAAACCCGCAAGTATTGTGGCGGTAAGACGTTTTCTGTTCTTTACGCGGTCGAATACCGGCAGCAGAGCCAGCATTGTTCCGCAGTTACTGGCAGCAAAATAAAAGCAGCCGTACCACGCCTTACCGTATGAGCTGAACACCTGATGCTCGGAGATGATATGCCGTGCAGCGCCGCTGTCTATGCTGAGGTCGAGAGAGAATATAAGCACGATGATAACACCGATGACAAGACCGAGCACCGTGGATATTGCTCTGACGGTAGCCGCGCCGAACAGGCAACCAAGAGTGCAGGCCGCTGCCATTACCAATATGCCGAGCCAGTAGTTAAAGCCCAGACTTACCATAAGACTTCCGAGCGATGCAAAGCAGGTGGCAAGTCCGAGGACAGTGCCATATATGCAGCCTATCTCATATATCGTTCCAATGAGCTTACTGCGATACAGCGTCTCTATGACCTCGCGGTAGTGATGTGCACCTATTTTGTTCGCGTAATCAACGCAGAGCCAGCCGACAACCGCAACTATTGCAATTGCGACCAGAGGCATCCATAGCGCTGTCCAGCCATGGACGGCGAAGAGGGAGTATGCCTGAGCGCCGGTTGCCGCACCTCCGCCGAACACGAAGGTGAACCATGTGAACGCGACGGACATTGTAAGGAAAAATATACTGCTTTTCTTAATTGTAATTCACCGTCCTTGTACTATTGGGTGTGCTTTTGGGGTGCGATGTCCGCAATGCAGACACCGCACCTCCATGTATTAGAGCTTAATTCTTGGATTTGCTGTCCTTGGTTGCAAAGACGGTTATTGCTACGGCGATGAGTGCGCAGCAGACGGTCACGATGTATACGAATCTGAGTGCACTGCCCATGTTCTGAGCGGAGACGGCGGTGAATACGGGGCCAACAATGCTCAGCAAAATGGTCATGAGAAGCGTGCCAGTTGCGGTCATCATGCCGATACCGACGCCGAAGTCCTTCTGCTCGAGCTGGCTGATAACCAGAGGTCTGAAAGATGCACCCTTGAGAGCCTCGGTGAAGCCGGTGATGCCGATAAGAATGAAGGGCAATGCAACGGGGGAGCCTGCGCCGACAAATATCATGCCGAGGAAGGCTACGGCTGCAAGCAGACCTGCGGCGGCGAGACCGATTGCGGAGTTCTTTGCCTGATTCTTTACCACCCATGCGGCGGCAGGAGCCGCAAGGGCAATTGCAATTATTGTACGAGGGAGAGAGAAGTAGCCGGTGATGGAAGCACTCAGGCCCATGAGAGCCTGACCGCTTACGGGAACGTAGGATGCCATAACGACTTCATAGAAGGTTATGAATGCGCCTGCAATGATAACGCCGGTGTACTTTTTGTTCTTGAAGAGGTACAGGGGAATTACGGGAACTTCCGCCTTCTTTTCGACCTTGAGAAGAGCAAGGAGGCTGACAACGGCAACAACAAAGCCGCAGATGATGATGGGATTGCCGAAGCCGAGGTTTGCACCCTGGTTGAGAGACAGGCAGAGACTGAGCATGAATACTGCGAGCAGAACCATGCCGATGCCGTCAACCTTACCGCGAACGCCGTCAGTTGTAGGCTTCTTATCCATCTTTGCCGCAGCAATGACGGCACCGATGAGACCGACAACACCCGGATAGATGATGGCTGCGGGGATGAGACCTGCGTCAACGAGATAACCCGCAATGGTAGAGCCGAGGAAGGTTGCGACCATCAGAGTAGCGGTGAGAAGCGCTGCGACTTTGGGGTACTGCTTGGCGTCGGAGACGTCCGCCGCCACGACGAATGCGTTGCCGGGGAAGGTGCCGATGCCGAAGGACAGCACTGCACGGGCTACGATGAAAACGGACAGGCTCTGCGCCAGACCCATTACTATCGCGCTTGCGAGGCTGAGTACCGCACCTGCGAGAATGACGGCGCGTCTGCCGATCATATCACCTATACGACCGCCGATGACGCACATAATCGCCATGCCAAGGGATGAGAGTGTTGCCAGGAGTGCGTAATACTGCAGGCCATTCATGCCGCTTAGTATTGCGTACATCGTGTTGTTGAGCCCGGCGGACGAAAGCTGCACCGTGGCTGTCATGAGAACTGCACCGATTATGATCCATGTTCTTTTGGATTTGCTAATCTCCATTGATATCCCCTCACTTTTTATTAAATCTCCATCAAATCGTCAAGCAATCTGATGACATGGAACCCCTCGTGTATGCCGTAATATATCTTGCGCGGACTGTTATAGTCGCCGATGGGGAATACCTTGATGCCGGCACTCTTTAGCTCGTCACAGAGCGTGTGATCGGACTTGAAGCCGACGGCGAGAACGAGATTGTCATAGGCAAGTTCCAGTGTTTCCGTGCCATTCTCGCAAACGATAAGGTTGTCCTTTATCTCGGTGAGCTTTGTGCTGGTCAGTATGCGTACCTTCGTTCTGCCGAGAAGATCCTCCAGACCCTTGCGTGCGTTATCCGCCATGTTTGCAGTGGAGAGAATCTTGCTTTGCATCTCGATAATGGTGACGTCCTTGCCAACAGAGTCCAGATACGCGGCGGCTTCGCAGCCGACCTCGCCGCCACCGAGAACATAGACCTTCTCACCGGTGGGAATTCTGTTGGACAAAAGATCGAGCGCATCAATGACCTTGCTGTTGTCGATGCCTAGGATACGCGGCTTTATGGGCTTTGCACCGGCGGCCACGATGACAGCGTCAGGAGCAAATTCCTTGATGGAGTCGGCATTGGCCTCCTTGGAGAGCCTGACGACGGCGCCGCTGTTATAGAGCTGCTTCTGCAAATTCATGCTGAAGCGACGAACATCAAACTTGAAGTCAGGACCGCCAGCAGCGTTCATGTTGCCGCCGAGTCTGTCGCTCTTCTCCCACAGCTCAACGCTGTGGCCGACTTGGGCGGCATACTTGGCCGCCGCCATGCCACCGGGGCCGCCGCCGACAACAAGCAGCTTTCTGGGATGTGCAGTCTTTTCGAGCTTGTACTCACGCTCGGCCGCAGTTCTGGGATTTATCGCGCATGAGGAGCGGCGAATAAATGGGTAGCTGTGGTTGAGACACTCAAGGCAGGCGCAGCAGAAGTCTATGTCGTCCACTCTGCCGTTCTTGACCTTGCTGGGCCAGTAGGGGTCGGCAAGAGACTGCTTGCCGAGGGCTATCATATCCGTGAGTCCGGACTCGATGACTCTCTCCGCCTCAACGGGATCATTGAGCTTGCCCTGAATGAGGAAAGGCATTGTGATGCCTTCCTTGCGCAGGCGCTCTGCGACGTGGAGCTGTGCCCCCTGCTTCTCGTATGCGCTTGGAATGGCAAGATTCCAGCGTTCATAGCAGCCATAGTCGACATGCATATAGGCAAAGTCCATATCCTGCAGACGGCGGGCAATCTCTATGCCCTCGTCCTCAAAGGTGCGTCCACCCTCAATCTCGTGGACAGGCGTATATTTTACAGAAATGGGGAAGTCGGGGCCAACTGCACGGCGAACGGCCTGTGTGCACTCATTAAAGAAGCGCATACGGTTATCAAGAGACCCGCCGTACTCATCGTCACGACGATTCCATACCTTGCTCATGAACTGGTCTATCAGGTAGCCGCCGTAGGCGTGTATCTCGATAATGTCAACGCCGGCCATCTTTGCCAGAGCTGCGCTCTTGCCCATGCAGGCAACGAGCTCATGTATCTCGTCTACAGTGAGCGTGTGACACACGACGTCGGGATAGTAGAAGGCGCGGTTGTCGCTTGCGGAGACGTGAATGGTCTGAGCGGGATTTCCCTTGTTCACGCGACCATAGCCCGGAGTGAGCTGAATAGCAAACTTGGCGCCGTACTGGTGTACCTCATCAACGAGATGTGCAAGGCGCGCTGCCTGCGAATAATTAAAGAGGAAGTTGCCGCTGCCCTCTGGCTTCTCGTATTTGTCGGTTACGGTGTGGGCGGAGGGATAGATGAGCCCGAAGCCGCCCTTGGCACGCTCAAGTATGTATGCATGCTGCTGCTCCGATACGCCGCCGTCAGCAGCATGAACGTGTCCCATCGGAGCCATCGCTACACGGTTTTTCAGTGTAACGGAACCTATTTTGTATTCTTCAAAAAGATGTGACATGATTTCCTCACTCTTCGTACTTGTTTTTTACTATCCTCGGGTCAAACTCGGTCTTGACCACGAAGTTCTCGTCATCTGCGTGCAGGGGCTTCCATACCTGGGCAAAGAACGGATTCTCGTCGGCCATGTCGCCGTAACGCCACTCAGCGCCCATGCAGTCCTCGCACCAGTGACCGGCGAAGAGTATTGCATAGGGAGTTCCCTCAAATTCGTGTCCGCAGGCGCATCTCCAGCGCAGCTTCTTGTAAAGCTGCCCCTTTTCCATCGTCTCGGAGAGGCACTCACCGCCGCGGAAAGCTGCTGCCTGTCTCATATCTTCAATGTCAAGCTCCTCAACGGGCTTATTCTGGTCGAAGCCAAGCTCAATCTGGTTGTACTCCTCAGGGATTATGCCGCGCTTGTAGTAGGTCTCCCAGTCCTTGGGGATAGCGTCGTACTTCTTCTTCGAGCCGTAAAATGCCTGCATATAGGCGGGATCCTCCTGATTGAGTGCCCACAGAGTTCCGCCCCATTTACTGAAGTCTTCAAAATTTTTCTGGCGCTTTTCTTCGTCAGTTTTGGGCTTGAGAGTGTAGCCAATCTCCTTAAACTTCTCGGCAAGATAGGCACGGCTGTCGGCAACACACTTCTCGAAGGACTTCTCTCTGAAGGGGACGAGCTCCTGAAGATTGTCGGAGTCAAGGAACCATGCGCAGTGGTGGTTGTAAAGAGCGTACCAGTTGGTGTCGGCAATCTTGGATCTGTCGAGTCCGTTAAGCTTGTCATGCTCAAGCTGATTTTTCCTGTAGTCTGCGCCGCCGCCGAGGTTGTAGCAGTGGTTCCAGAACTTCTCCGGAGCGCTTGCGCAAATGTTGAACATCAGGCGTGCAGAGTCATCACAGTCAGACCACTCGCAGACGTTGTTGAGAGGGATATGGCTTCTTATCGGATAGCCGACAGTGATGTTGTGGATATTGGTGGGGTACATTCCGGTCTGGCGGATAGAGGCCCAATGCTTGAGTCCGGAGTCGATGACAGCTCTCTCGGAGAATATCTTGCCAAGTGCATAGTGGTCAAGAATGGAGGACTTGAGCGGGTCGCCGACCTTTGCCCAGTGTATGGGAGTCTGTCTGTCGCCATACATGGAGACAGAGCCGATGAATACGAAGTGAGTCTTATCCGTCTGCCCCAGTTCTTTTATCGAACGGAGCATCGACAGCGTAGAGCCGTAGTTTGTGCGTATGCATTCCTCCGGATGTGCGTCTGCCATTGGGGAGACAAAGGCGCCGATCGCCAGGATATAATCCATGTCCTTTACACACTCGTGCAGGCATTCGTCGTCAGTGAGATCGCCCCAAACAATCTCTATCTGCTCAGCGTAAGGCTTGAGCATATTCTCATTGAAACCGGACTTTCTTGCAAGCACGCGGACGTCGAATTCGTCGAGATGTGCGGCAAACTGCTTGAGAGTAGCAAAGCCCATGGTTCCGGTCACGCCGGTTATAAGCACTTTCTTTTTCATATTTTTGCTCCTTTCAGTATCTTCAGGATTGCTTGCCTGTAATTTAACACACATTCGGCGAAAAGTACATTGACAAAAAATGAACGAACGTGCCTTTCTTGACTCGAATATGGTCATTTCTTGACTTTTCTCCGCAACAAAAGTCAAGAAATGCTGTCTAATGCTTGACAACAACTCAGTCAACGCGCTATTATTTAAGGGCAGAGCTGTTAAAGACCAGCGAATTTACTCTGCAAAACTATTATTAGCAACGGAGAAATTATATGTCGGACTTTGGAAGCACACTGCGCAGCATCATAAAGGTTTGCGGCGTAAAATCATATATACTTGCTGACGCGCTCGGCTACGATCCCTCCTACCTGAGCAAATGGCTGAACAACAGCAAGCGACCTCCGGCCACAATGATTGACGGCACTGCAGAAGAGATTGCCAAGGTCTGTGTGCACAGCGGCGACACCTCCGCATTTGAAAAGCTCGCGGAAAACTACAATATACAATCAGTCGACGTATCGGACAAGACTGCATGCAAAAAAATGATAAAGAGCATTATCGTCAACAGTTTTTTTGAGACGGAAAGAGAAACACAGCCGCGTAAGAAGGCCGCTTTGCCTGTCACTTGCCCGCTGAATATTGACCTCGTTTTTGAGCAACTCATGGTTCATATAGAGCGCGGGGCAGATAAATTTGACTTGATCATACCGCTGAATGTCTTCAAACTGGCGGTGGAGAAAAAGCCGGAGCTGTTGGCATTTTTCAAAATAGGCTCAACGGAGCGGCAGAGCGTCTCTCTCCGACTGTTCTACACAGACAGTACCCTTGAGGAGGACGACAGTATGGAGGTTTTCATTCTGTCACTGGCGCACGTTTTCTTTAATTCGAGCTTTCAGCTTTATTACATCTCTCAGGCGGATTACTCAAAGTACGGCGGACTGTGTGTGCTAAACGATTGCTTTGCCGTCTGCGGAATACGGGATCCGTTCAGCGGCGAGGCGCTTTGCGCCAGCATATCTAATCACGAATCGGTTGAAAAGATATATCACTCGGCGCTCTCCTACTTCTACAAGCAGACAAGCGTTTTTGACCATGCAAAACCATACTCGGAGAAGGCAAAGAAGTATTCGTATAAGTATGCCACTAACCCCTCCCATGTCTATATTCTCGGTGAAATGTTCCCAATATACATGGACAGCGAGATACAGAAGCTGGTTTTCAACACGCAGCTCAGCCCAACCTCGGCAGATTCCAACAAAAACTTCTATTATGAATATGCGGGGACAACTTCAGTATATATTTTTGAATCTGTGTTTTTAAACTATTTCGTAGACGGCTCTATGTGCATTAATAATACAAGGCACATTGTCCTCGGGCGCGAAGAAAGAAAGCACCACATAGAAACGCTGCTTCAACGTATGAAAGAATGTTCCGGGCTGGATATATATATTGTCCGAGATACAAACCCGGTCCTGAAGGCAAACGACTGCCGCTTTTCGATTTTTTCTGCGGCTGACGTGTGTTTGGTAATTAACTGTTGCGAGGAAAGCGAGGAACGGGAGGCATATTATATCACCTCTGACAAAGGCTGCGCCGTGGTAGAGCGGCTCATAGCCAAGCTCAAGGCGCTGCCGGATGATATTCTGCTCAGCAAGGAGCGCTCTATGGAATATATCCAAAAATCACTGCGCATTATTTGAGCGCATTACACAGGGCGAATATGAAAAGGTTCTAAAAAAAGCAAAAATGTTGGGTGTAGATTTCTCTGCTCGAGAAGCCTGCCCCAACATTATCCAACTATTTACATAGAACCATAAAAAATAAAATCCGGGCATTTAAGCCCAAAATAAACAGCCACCCGCCAAGCGGGTGGTTTTTCGATAATGTACAATAAGTTGCGCAAATTGAAAAGAGCAAAAAAGAAGACATAGCTT
>OGZA01000636.1_pt1 | contig 26290 bp, 23 predicted proteins | sample 1576591 | NCBI WGS metagenome assembly OGZA01 (sample SAMEA3541565, study PRJEB24748) | human gut metagenome | biome: human gut; feature: human-associated habitat; material: faeces | place: China | collected 2012
GATTGGCCTGGTATTCTGTATTATCCGTCATATTGTAGAGTGTATCATCTTGCATCGGAGCCATTTTCAGCTGGGAACGATGCAGGATGATATGCCCTAATTCATGGGCGGCAACGATCATCTTTTCTTCTTCTGAAAGGAAACTGCTGATCATGACATAGATCGTCTTGCAGCTCATAAAACAATATCCTTTCAGTGTCTTATATCTGGAAGTTTCCCCGACAACAATGTTCATCTGATCCATGATCTCAAAGGGATCCCTGGTGCCATATTTCTTGATTAATTTCTTTGTTTCTGTATATATGTAAGTGTTTCTCAAATAAATCACCTCAAAAGTAAAAAATAAAAAGGGCAGAAATATCCTTGTAACTATAAGGTAACAGATTAGGTGTACAATAATCCCGCCTTCTATTATTTTTCCTCTTGGTTTTTCAGATATTTTTTCGGTGTAAATTTCTTTGCACGTCTTTTGGAATCCAGATAAAGGCTCTGGATCTCATCCATAAAAGCTATTTTATCTTCGTCTGTCAGTGATCCACCGGCAAACATAGCTGCAGCCTGTTCCAGAATCTGCTGAGCCTGTCTGGCACCACGGTTACCAAACTGTTCGGATGCTTCTGTGATAAAAGCTTCATTCTCACTCATGAGATAAGAAACGTCACACTGTAATGCATCTGCCAGTTTCTGATACAGAACATTTTGTTTTGGAAAACGTCCTTCTACTTCCCAGGATCGAATGGTCCTATATGAAACACCAACCATACTGGCCAGTTCCTGCTGACTCATCTTTTTTTCTTTTCTTAATGATCTTACTTTTTCACCGAATGTCATAAACATACCTCTTTCTAAGCCTTGTCTTATAAGTTTCATTAGCCGCTTCAAGGCAAAACGGGAAATGTGTCTCCTAAAAAATAAAAATTAATCTTGACAAAGGGAAATATCTCTCCTATAATGTGAATCACAGATAAGGGAAACATCTTTCCTATAAGATACACAATATTTCCTCTTTTGTCAATGGATATGTGAAATGAATTTCCTGTAATTCAATGAAAACAGGAAGGATAGACAATCATTGATAGTCAAAATGGGATACATGTTACAAAAAGAGGAAAGACGTATGGGAGGTGGCAATGTGAGTCAGGATCAGACTTCTATTATCTGTATTGATCTGAAGTCCTTTTATGCTTCTGTAGAATGCGTAGAACGTGGGCTGAATCCATTTAAAACAAACCTGGTGGTTGCAGATCCGACCAGATCAAAGTCAACAATCTGCCTGGCAATCACTCCGGCTATGAAGTCTCTTGGCATCAAGAACCGGTGCCGGATCCATGAGATACCGGATTGTGTGAAGTACATTACAGCCATGCCGAGGATGCAGTTGTACATGGATTATTCCGCAAAGATCTATGGAATCTATCTGCGGTATGTCTCAAAAGAAGATATCCATGTGTACAGTGTTGATGAGTGTTTTATTGATGTGACAAACTATCTGCAGCTTTATCATCTCACTGCAAAAGAAATGGCGATAAAGCTTATGCAGGCAGTCATGGAGGAAACTGGCATCACTGCAACTGCAGGTGTGGGAACCAATCTGTATCTTGCTAAGATCGCAATGGATATCGTAGCAAAGCATGTGGATGACCATATTGGAATCCTGGATGAATTCTCTTACAGAGAGCAGCTATGGGATCATAAACCATTAAGTGACTTCTGGAGGATTGGATCCCGGACTGAAAAGAAACTGGCTGGTTACGGGATCCATACGATGGGCGATATCGCAATGGCTTCTTTAAGATCCGAAGACTGGCTGTATAAGATGTTTGGGATTGATGCAGAGCTGTTGATCGATCATGCATGGGGATATGAAACATGCCGGATGAGTGACATCAAGAACTATCATTCGGAGGAACACAGCCTTTCAAATGGTCAGGTGCTGATGCGAAATTATTCTTTTGACGAAGCACTTGTGATCGTAAGGGAAATGACAGATAATCTGGTTCTGGATCTGTTTGAAAAAGGACTGGTAACAAGCTCTCTCACCTTATGGATCGCATATGATCACAGGTATGAGCATGAGGCATCCAAAGGAACTGTAAAACTCGAAAGAGGAAGTAATAGTTCAAAAAAAATCATAGATGCAGTGGCAGATTTATATCTCAGGATTGCAGACAGATATACCGGAATCCGAAGAATCGAGGTGTGTGCGAACAGGGTTGCTCCTGAAAGTTATGTGCAGTACAGCCTGTTTGATGATCCCAAACAGACTGATAAAGAACGGCATTTACAGGAAGCAGTATTGAATGTAAAGCAGCGTTATGGAAAGAATGCGATCATGCGTGGATCCAATCTGCTGGAGTGTTCCACCTATAGAGAACGCAATGAACAGGTTGGAGGACACCGTGCTTAGAGGAGGTGCGAATAGTGCTGGCAAGTGCATATCAACCGTATTTATATTTACCAAGACCGGTTTCCAGGAGACATCCCATGGATGTAGGACGCAGGGCAAAACAGTTTGCTCCATTTGCGGCACTTCGTGGACTGGATGAAACGATCCGGCAACAGGAAATCATTTACGAACCAAAAAGAGATTTATCTGAGGAAAAGAAAAATGAGCTGGATATGAAATTAAGGATCCTGGCATATGGAATGAAGATACAGGCAACTTATTTTCAAAAGTCATGGAAGAATCCATTAATTGGTCAGTACCATACATTATCTGGAACCGTAGAATTTTTTGATCCATCAGTCCACTTACGGATTGATGATACCGAGATCCAGATCCAGGACATCTGTGATCTGACTGGTGATGTATTTGAAACTATTGAAATATCATGTTAATTAATCACAGCGGAATTTTTTATACCGGAAAGAGTGTGTGGTAGCTGGTGGAAGGATAAAAAAGGATGCACAGATCGACAAAGCAGATCTGATCAGAATAAAAATCGTGCTGTTCGTGCAGCTTTGGCACTTACGGAATGGATGGCATGATGCTCATAAGGCGGATTTGATTTCCCTTTGGTCCGTTGAGTAATAAATGGAGAAATATCTTATTGCTTAAAGGAGGAAGCCTATATGGGATCAGGTGCTATTAAATGGCATGTACACTGCTCTGTATGCGGAGCATTTATTGAAAAGAGCGCACAAAGCGATTCAGAAGTGGAGTGCAAAAAATGTCGCAGTACATTGGAGATATTTGTAAAGGATGATATGGTGTCGGTTCGTCCGATCCACATCCGAGATGAACAATTAAAGTCCAGGATGCGGACGTATTCCCGAAAGATGATGAATCAGGGATCATAACAGAATAGAATGAGCTGTCTGTAGTAAGCGTTGGATTTGGCAAGAAACATCAAGAACGCACCAGACAGCAAGAGTTTGTCAAGGAGCTGAACCTGACTGGAATCACTAAGAGCCCGGCAAAACATTTACGGATACACTGCAAGATCAGAAGTATTTTCTGGTTTTGGAGATTGTTGAAGTATTTGTTTTGTCGGGCTTTTTTGACGTATTTCGAAAAATTTTTAAATTTTTTGTCGTACCCCACTGTAAAACAGGCTCTCAGCATTTCGTTATATAGAGGTTGAATTCTTTTTTGCAAAAATAATTGTAAATAGAGATTTTGATAATATGACACAAAGGAGGAAGCAAAGATGACTGAAATCGAATACCAGGAATTTGTAAGGCGTTGTCCTTACGATGCTATGGGCGATTATTCCATGTTTCGCAAAGAGCAAACAGAGAATAAATCAGAGAGCATTCAGTGCAAATCCCAAAATGAGCAGTAATCTAACATACTAATTATGTAAGCAGATTATGCGTTATCAAGGAGTCGCGGACTCCCGTTCAAAAAAAACGGGTGAGTTCGTGACCTCTTGTGCTGCAGTTCTTTATGTCTGTGCAGAAATTTCATAAAAGATGGAAAGAACCACCCGGAGCCGAAAGGCAGAAAGGTGGTCATTATGTTGACATTAAAAGAACTGAAGAAAATCGTGAAAGTTGCTGATATGGAGAAAAGAATCCCAAGCGTGAAATCCTTGAAAGAACACAAAGTTGTAGTAAAAGAAATGATCAATGCAGATACAACGATCTCTGTTTATGATCACGGATATGTGCTTTATACAGCGGGAAATCAATCAACCGTATTTCCGCTTCATAGTTGTGATGACTATGAATATGTGAGTGTAACTGGCGATAACAAGGAATTCAATAAAGAGTTCTTTGATAATGAAAACTGGTATATCCGTCTGCTGATGGAGGCTGAAGACCGTATGGCATACAGCCAGAGCAAAATCAGCACCAATCATGGTGTATTTTCTAACAGCGATGTTACAGATGATGCGGAGATTATGAGAGGATCTTCAAAAGATTTTGTTGACGATGTTATCGACAGAGAAATTCTGAATGCGCTGATCAAGGAATTGACAGAGAGGCAAAAGATGGTACTCAATCTGGTTTATTTCGAAGAAATGCGTCAGCAGGATGTCGCAGATTATCTGGGAATCAAACAGCAGAGTGTAAATGACCTCCTGAACAGGGCATTAAAAACGATGAAAAAAAAGGCTGAAAACGAAGAATTTTAAAAAAATTGAATTAGACCACTGTAAAACAGGCTCTGAGCGTTTCGTTATATGAAGGGTTTGCATAGAACACCTTCATGTACCTTGAAAAATGAATAGCCTGCCCGGAGTGATATTTGGTTTGAACATGCATAGAGCGAAAAGCTGCGTGTCTGCCAGAAGAAAACGTATCAGAGATGGAAACTGATATAGGAACGGATCCGGGAAAGAAAACAGGAAAACGCTTAAATCTTAAATCAAAATAAAATGTCTGAATCTAAAAAGAGGATGACAGTAGAAATCATGTGGCGGTATTTGTGACAAACAGGTACCGCCATATATTTGTGCTGTTATCTCAGCTTGTGCTGACTGTCCCAAATAGCGCAAATTTCAGGAAAGGAGGCGATCATCTTCGTATAAAAGATAATACGCAGACACGAACAGATAATCATACACAAAAAATCAGAAAGGAAGGATTTAAGAGAATGAACGTGAAAAAGAAAGCACGCAGGGTGATGTCCGGTTTACTGACTGCAGTAACGGTTCTATCGACGGTACTCTCTCCCGCAGTTGCCTATGCTTCTGATGATGCCGGATCTGTAAAAAAGATTCCGTATTATGAGGAGATCAAGGATCAGTTGGATGAAGATGAAGTGGTAACTGCAAAGGATTATGAGATCAAGGTTGGAGACAATTTCGATGTAAAGAGTGATTATACCGGTCTTACGATTCAGGATGACAGCAAAGTAAAAGTTACATTTCAGGAAGCAAAAGATACGGACGGGAATGATTTTTCTACCGATTATGCCAATTCCTATAAGGCAGTCTATTATGTAGAACCACAGACAACGGATCACCCAACCTACCAGATCAATCGAAAGATCGTGGTAAAAGAAGCGGATCAGCAGAAAGATTCGCAGTCAGAAAGTTCTTCTGATCAGGATGCTGGTTCTTCCGATAAGACAGAAACAGAGGATTCTGAAGCTGACTCGTCTACAGAGGAAATTGGTGCTGCTGAAACGGAGAGCAAAACAGAACTGACAGAAAAAGAATTTGATGCAGAGATCGAAGCAACGGAGAATCAGGAGACCGTTGATCCGGAAACAGGGATCACACTCTCAGAGGTTATGCAGGAAGCTGTTGACCAGGAAGTTGCTCTTGCAGATCTTGAAGCAGGCGAAAGTATTACTTTTGATATGCCAATGATGCTTGCTTCCGGTGAAACAGGAACAAAATCAGTCACAGTTACAGCCGGCTCCTGGTACTATTACGCAGACTATGGATTAGGTTCTTATCTGACTTGTCCATATTATGTGAAATGGGGAAGCATCAATGCGACAGCATACTGTGTTGAACCATCGAAAAAAGGACCGGGAAATGGAACTTATACGATCCAGAAACTTGCCGATGGAAAGACACTTGCAAAGGTCTGCTATTACGGAACAAAAGCAAGTGATGAGAATGGTTTCTTCGATGAGAAACATCCGGATTTTCCGGCAGGAAAGAGATTCATCATTACCCATCTTGCAGCAGCTTATGCAAATGGATCCAGTGACTGGGCATCCGGAACTAATGCAACAGGAAAGAACCTGGCAATGGAGCTTTACAATTATTGTGTAAATATGCCGGACATTCCGTCTGTAGATATGAGCTTTTCCGAATCTAATGTAAAGGCTTATGTGGAAGGAAACAGCCAGCGAACAAGTGTGATCACATTCAAAGCGGATAAACTGCAGACGATCACTTTCAAGCTGCCGAAAGGTGTAAAACTTGTAAATGTGACAACCGGAAAAACAAGTGCTGCAGGGGCTAATGTGGAGATTTCCGGTGGTACAAAGTTCTATCTGACAGCACCACTTAATCAGGCAGAAAATGTCAGTGCTACTTTCTCTTCTAAGATGAAAGGAAGTATTGATAAGGAATATTCAGCCTATAAGATCACAACAGGATCTGGGACACAGGACCTGGCTCTTGTTTTCGGTGAAGGTGTCGGAAATGAGAAATATGTGGATTTTAAAGTAACCTGGACAAAAGAATGCAAAGTATCCATTGTAAAGAAAGATCAGGATACAGGAAATGCACTGGCTGGTGCAGTGTACGGGATCTATTCCGATGCTGCATGTACAAAGCTGATTGCAGAGATGCCTGCAACTGATCAGAATGGTGCTTCACAGCTCACAATGGAAAAGACACAGGAAGTTGTTTATCTGAAAGAAATCTCTGTTCCAACAGGGTATCAGATCGATACAAAGTCTTATAATGTGACTCTTGCTATCGGAAAGACAACGACCAAAAATGTAACAGACAAACGTGTAAATGCAAAGATCAACATTGCAAAACAGGATGCTGAGACAGGGAATGCAGCACAGGGTGATGCAACGCTGGAAGGTGCAGTATATGGCCTTTATGCAAGGGAAGATATTGTTCATCCGGATGGAAGAACCGGAACAATCCATAAGAAAGACAGCCTGATCACATCCCTGACAACGGATAAGAATGGCGAAGCTTCTGTATCGGATCTCTATCTTGGAAAGTATTATCTGAAAGAGCTTAGTGCTCCGGTGGGATACGTACTGGATCCGACAGAACATGAGGTGGACTGTACTTACGAAGGTGCTACTGTTCCGACAGTAGAAAGAACTTCTGTATGTAAAGAAACTGTCATCAAACAGCCATTTCAGATCATCAAGGCAGCAAACAACGGAAAGACCGATGCAGATCTTCTGCAGGGAGTTGGTTTTTCAGCATGGCTTGTCAGTGATCTGAAAGTAAAAGCAGATGGAAGTTATGATTTTGATTCAGCCAGATCAGTTGTACTGACTGCAGATGGTCAGACAGAAATGTTTACCGATGAAAAAGGATATGCAAGATCGATTCCGCTTCCATATGGAACTTATGTGGTAAGAGAAACCACAAGCAAACACAACTATGCACCGGTTGATGATTTTGTAGTGAAGATCACAGAGAATCATCCGGATACACCGCAGACATGGCGAGTGCTGCTGGATAAAGAATTCAAAGCAAAATTAAAGATCATCAAAAAGGATGCAGAAACACAGAAATCTGTACTCCTGGCTAATACTGAGTTCAAGGTATACGACCTGGATAATCAGAAATATGTGGAACAGACAACATCCTATCCGAAGCCAACGGTACACAAATCCTATTTCACAAATGAGGAAGGATACCTGGTACTGCCAAAGAATCTGAAACCTGGTAACTACAGGATTGAGGAAGTGACGGCACCCGATGGGTACACAATATCCAAAAACTATGTGACAGTTGCAGTTGATACAGATACTGCTTATCTGACCGATCCTGTCACAGGAGATGCAGTCATTGATGTGGAATATACCAATGCCCCGGTCAAAGGTCAGTTAAAGATCTATAAACAGGGTGAAGTGTTAAAGGGATTTGATAAGGACTTCCAGTATGAAATGGCTGGAATTGCAGGTGCTGAATTTGAAGTCTATGCGGCAGAGGATATCTATACTGCCGATCATCAGGTAGATGCAGATGGACAGAGAACTCTGTATTTTGCAAAGGATGCACTGGTAGCAACCGTCACAACGGATGCAGATGGTTATGCAACCGTAAAGAATCTTCCACTTGGCAGGTACTATGTTAAAGAGAAGAATGCACCGGACACTTATGTGTTAAATACTGTACCGGAAAATGTCGAATTTGCTTATGCGGATCAGGATACTGCAGTGATCGAGAAAGAAATCTCTGTCACAGATGAACGACAGAAAGTGTCGATTACTGTCGAAAAACAGGATGCTGAGACAGGCAATACAGTAGCCGGAGCAGTGTTCGGTATTTACAATGCAAAAGACATTCAGACGAAAGATGGAAAAGTGATCGTCAAAGCAGATACTCTTTTACAGGAAATGACTTCTGATGAAAAAGGTCAGGCAGCATGTACACTGGATCTTCCACTTGGAAGCTATTATGTAAAAGAACTGAAAGCACCAGATGGATTCGTATCTTCGGATGAAGTACTGAGATTTGATGCTTCTTATCAGGGGCAGGATGTACAGACAGTAACATTAAAATCCGTAAAGAAGAACCAGCCGACAACTGTTGAGATCACAAAATCAGATGCAACAACCGGTGTAGAACTGGATGGAGCTTATCTGAAAGTAACGGATAAAGATGGAAATGTAGTAGATAGTTGGACATCTTCCAAAGATGCACCGCATGTGATCAAATATCTGAAAGTGGGTGAGACTTATACCCTACATGAAGAGTTTGCACCGCATGGTTATCTGGTAGCCAATGATGTGACATTCACAGTCAAAGATACCGGAGAGGTTCAGAAAGTGGAAATGAAGGACGAGGTACCGGTTGGTGAACTGATCATCAACAAAAAGGGAGAATTCCTGGATTCTGTTACACTGGCCGATAAGGTCAAAGGTGTGGTGGAACACATTTTCAACTATGTAACCGGAAAGCTGACAGATGTTACGTTTGAAGTCTATGCTGAGGAAGACATTAAGGCTGCCGATGGCGTCAGTGACGATTACTATAAAAAGGATGAACTGATTGCAACGATCAAGACAGATGAAACCGGTATTGCAAAACTGGAAAATCTTCCACTTGGGAAATACTACGTGAAGGAAACAGGAAGTGCTTACGGTCATGTGCTGGATGGTGAGATCCGTCATGTAGATCTGACTTACGTGGATCAGAATACACCAGTTGTAGTCTATGACAAAGACTGGCAGAACAACCGCCAGAGAGTAGAAGTCAGTGTACTTAAGAAAGAAAAAGATTCTGACCGTACACTGGAAGGCGCTATCTTTGGATTATTTGCCAAAGAAGACATTAAGTCTGAGACAACTGGTAAAGTCCTGATCGAAGCCGATGAGATCATTGAACTGAAATCTACGGATGAAGAAGGAAAGATCACATTTGTTGCAGATCTTCCAATAGGAGCAACTTACTATGTAAAAGAGCTCTATGCACCGGACGGATTCGTAACCAACGATGAAGGAAAAGAATTTACGTTTGAGTATGCAGGTGAGGATCAGCCGACTGTAACCTATGATTTTACCTTTGAGAATCAGCCAACCATTGTAGAATTTACCAAATCCAGTCTGACAACCGGAAAAGAACTTCCAGGATGTAAGCTGAAAGTGGTAGATGCTGATGGAAATATCGTGGATGAATGGACTTCCGGTAAAGAAGCACATGTGATCCGTGAGCTGACTGTCGGAAAAGAATACACACTGGTTGAAACAAAACCTGCTGATGGTTACGTGACAGCTGAAAGCGTGAAGTTCACGATCAAAGATACTGCCGATGTGCAGAAAGTTGAGATGAAGGATGATGTAACGAAGGTGAAAATCTCCAAACAGGATATCGCCGGAAAAGAACTTCCGGGAGCGAAACTCACAATCCTTGATCAGGATGGAAAAGTTGTGGAAAGCTGGACCAGTACAGAGAAAGCACATTACATCGAAATGCTTCCAATCGGAAAATACACTCTCCGTGAAGAAACAGCACCGGATGGCTATCTGGTTGCAAAAGATGTGGAATTCGAAGTAAAGGATACTAGTGAAGTACAGCATGTAACCATGGTAGATGAGGAAAAACCGGCAGAAAAGACACCGGAAGGTGGAAAACCTGTCAGTGATTCACCAAAGACTGGGGATAACACCAATCTGTGGCTGTGGTTTATGCTTCTCGGCATTGGTGCGACTGGTACAGGAGCCCTTGCATTTATGAGAAAAAAGAAACACTAATTAAATAAGAATGAGCGTTCATGGAAACCGAAAGGAATCTGTGGACGCTTTTTTAGATGGGAGAAACCATGAGAAATATCATTATTTTTGTTGCTCTTCTGGGAGCAGCGGCAATATTTACAGTTTTGTATTGTCTCATTGCTGCCGGAAGTCAGGCAGAGAAAAAACTGACAGAAATCATGAGAAAAGAGGAAGAACAGAATGAAGACTAATAAAGATCTGATCATAGAACCAAATGCAGCTATTGAGGGAAGAAAGTACAGCGAAGAAAAGCCATGGTCCTGCAAGTACTGTTACTGGTGGGGAGGCAAAAAGAAAGGCTGTAGCTTGAAACAGTGCCACTATCTGCTTCCGGAAAAGAAAAAAGCAGTAAAAACAACACCATGTGGTGGCTGTCCGTATGGAAAGCATGTTCCATGCATCGGATATTGTATTGCCCGTCTTTATTCTGAGATGAAAGGAAAGAAAGGACGTGGGTAATTGCAGGAAGAAGTAAATCAGAAAGTGATCAGCCTGAGCATCCAGGGAGTCAAGATCACTGCCAGTGTGCTAAAAGCAGCCCTTCGGAAGTTTCTGGAAATGGACAACCGCAGGAAACAGAAAGCAACGCAGGTGAAAATGGCAGAAAAGACCGGACGGGCTCAGGAGAAAGGAAGGGAAAAAGCCCGAAAAAAGATTGAAAAGAAAAAGCCGCATGGAAAGCAGACCATCAAGCAGCTGAATGCACAGGGAGTACAGCTTTCCAACTTAAAGATCACAGATGAAAATATCAAATCTTTTGATCGTGTGGCAAGAAAATACGGCATTGATTACAGCCTGAAAAAAGAGGTTGGTGCGGATCCACCGAAATTTCTGGTCTTCTTTAAGGCCAAAGATGTGGATGTGATGACAGCGGCTTTCCGGGAATATGCCGGAGTAGAACTGAAAAAGAAACAGGTGAAGAAACCATCTGTCAGAAAGAAACTGCAGAAATCTGTAGAAAGAAAAGCAAAGCACCGCCAGCGTGTGAAGCAGAGACAAAAATCCAGAGGTCAGGAACGATGATCCGGGAAAAATTACAGAAGATCCAGGTCAAACGACTGGTGATCTTAAATCTCCCATATTTCTTTATCTTCTATGTAGCAGATAAAGGATCCTGGCTGTACCGGCATTGCCTGGGAGAAAGCATGGTTCAGAGACTTGGCGTGATGTTAGTCAATTTCCGACTGGCATTTTTAAGCTGGCTGCCAAGTATCGCTTTGCAGGATCTTACAGTAGGTGTTCTGGTTGCAGGTGCATTAAAACTGGTGGTCTACTATCGTTCTAAAAATGCAAAGAAGTTCCGACAAGGTGTGGAGTATGGATCGGCCAGATGGGGAAATAGAAAAGATATCGAACCCTTCATGGATCCGGTCTTTGAAAACAATGTCATCCTCACAGAAACAGAACGTCTGACCATGAACAGCCGGCCAAAAGCCCCAAAGTATGCCAGAAATAAGAATGTGATCGTCATCGGTGGTTCCGGATCCGGTAAGACAAGATTCTATGTGAAGCCCAACCTTATGCAGATGACGGATCACGTATCCTATGTGGTCACTGATCCGAAGGGTACGATCATCGTCGAATGCGGGAAGATGTTGGTAAATGGAGGATACCGGATCAAGGTATTAAATACGATCAACTTTAAAAAGTCCATGCATTACAATCCGTTCCATTATATCCGGAGTGAAAAAGACATCTTGAAGCTGGTCAATACCATTATCGCAAATACCAAGGGTGAGGGCGAAAAATCAACGGAAGATTTCTGGGTCAAGGCCGAACGTCTTTTGTATTCTGCACTGATCGGATACATCTGGTATGAGGCACCAGAGGAAGAACAGAACTTTTCTACTCTGTTGGAATTTATCAATGCCAGTGAGACCAGGGAGGATGATGAAGAATTTAAAAATGCAGTGGATGAATTGTTTGAAGAACTGGAAGCAGAAAATCCGGAACACTTTGCAGTAAGGCAATATCGCAAGTACAAGCTTGCGGCCGGCAAAACTGCAAAATCGATTTTGATTTCCTGTGGTGCCAGACTTGCACCATTTGATATTCAGGAGCTTCGAGAAATCATGTCGTATGACGAAATGGAACTGGATATGATCGGTGATCAGAGAACAGCCATGTTTGTCATCATCAGCGATACCGATGATACATTCAACTTTGTGGTAGCGATCATGTACACCCAGCTCTTTAACTTGCTTTGTGATAAAGCGGATGATGAGCATGGAGGCAGGCTCCCTTATCATGTACGGCTGCTTCTTGATGAGTTCAGCAATATCGGACAGATTCCCAAATTCGACAAGTTGATTGCTACGATCCGAAGCAGGGAAATCTCCGCTTCTATCATCTTGCAGTCACAATCTCAGCTGAAAACTATCTATAAGGATGCTGCTGAGACGATCACAGGTAACTGTGACACCGTTCTTTTCCTGGGTGGAAAGGAAAGTTCCACACTGAAAGAAATATCAGAAACCCTGGGAAAGGAAACCATAGATCTTTACAACACATCAGACACCAGAGGCAGCAACCGGTCCTATGGGCTGAACTATCAAAAGACTGGAAAAGAACTGATGAGTAGAGATGAGCTGGCGGTCATGGATGGAGAAAAATGTATCTTACAGCTTCGTGGAGTCCGGCCGTTTTTAAGCAACAAATATGACATCACAAAGCACAAACGGTACAAAGAGCTTGCCGATTTCAATAAGAATAATGCGTTTGATGTCGAAAAATATCTGGCACACCGACTGGTGATGTCGAAAGATACAGAATTTGAAATGTATGAAGTAACTGTAACACAAGAAGACGTATCAGCGATTGAAGCTGAGGAAGGTGAGGACTGATATGAAAGAAAGAATTCGAGCACCCTGCTACTACTGATAAGGGTATAAAAAGGTCTGAATAAAAGGGAAAGGAGTAGAGCCAAACGCTTACAGACCATAAGAAAAAGCGTTTGTTCATACATTTGATTATGGCTTTTTTTAGCAGTGCAATCAATATCCTTCAGACACTGGTCGTTGCAATCGGTGCCGGTCTTGGTGTCTGGGGCGTAATCAACCTGATGGAAGGTTATGGAAACGACAACCCGGGTGCAAAATCCCAGGGAATTAAGCAGCTGATGAGCGGTGGTGGTGTTATCCTGATCGGAACACAGCTGATCCCGCTTCTGAGTGGATTATTTGGTTAAGAGAAAGGAGTAGAGATCCATGTTCAGTCAGATTTTTGATGCGATTGAGGAATGGATGAGGGAACTCTTAACCGGGATGATCACTTCCAACCTGGACACGATGTTTACTGATGTCAATCAAAAGACTGGTGAGATCGCTACCCAGGTTGGACAGACCCCGCAAGGGTGGAACGGCAGCATATTCAGTATGATCCGGAACTTATCGGATTCCGTGATCATGCCGATCGCAGGTATTATTATCACACTCGTACTCTGCTACGAATTGATTTCTATGCTGACCGAGCGCAACAACATGCATGATATTGATACCTGGATGTTTTTCAAGTACTTCGTAAAAATGTGGATCGCTGTATATCTGGTGAGTAACACATTTACGATCACAATGGCGGTATTCGATGTGGGTCAGCACGTAGTTAATTCTGCGGCCGGTGTTATCACAGGAAGTACCGCCATTGATATTTCTTCGGCATTGACGGATCTTTCCACAACACTGGAAAGTATGGAAATCGGAGAACTTGTTGTATTGGCGCTGGAAACCCTTATCGTCGGCTTCTGTATGAAGATCCTGTCTGTACTGATCACAGTGATCATGTATGGACGTATGATAGAGATTTACCTATATACCTCAGTTGCGCCGATTCCATTCGCAACTATGAGCAACAGAGAATGGGGACAGATCGGCACGAATTATTTCAGAGGACTCTTTGCCCTGGCTTTCCAGGCATTTCTGATGATGGTATGCGTTGCAATCTATGCAGTGCTTGTTGCAGGTATCCAGTATTCAGATAATCTGAGTTCTTCATTATTTGGCGTTATGGCTTACACAGTGATCTTATGTTACAGCCTCTTTAAGACGGCATCCTTAAGTAAGTCGATATTTAACGCGCACTAAATTACAGGAAGGAGTGAAAATCATGGCATATGTCAGCGTACCGAAAGATTTAACGAAGGTAAAGAATAAAGTAGCATTTAACCTGACCAAAAGACAGCTGATCTGTATCGGGATAGGTGCTGCAATGGGAATTCCAAGCTATTTCCTCTTGCGTAATGTGATGGGAAACAGTAATGCAGCAACGGTCATGGTGCTTTTGATGTTACCGGCATTTTTATTTGCCATGTACGAAAAAGACGGGATGCATCTGGAAGATGTTCTGATGCATATGATCAGGGTGAAGTTTCTTCGTCCACCCGTCAGAAAATATGAAACTGAAAACTATTATGAGACAGATCCGGAACAGATCAGACAGTCTCCGGATACAGGAAAACCGAAAGGAGGAAAAACGGTTGCGAAAAAAGAAAAATAAGAAAACTGTCGCAGATACCGGATACAAAAAAGTAGACAGAAAAGAGAAAAAGAAAAAAGAAAAGCAGGAGGAAAAACGCAGGCAGAAAAAACTGTCCGTCCAGCAGTCGATCGCTTATAAGGAAATGGGAAGAGATGGAATCTGCAGGGTACAGGGAAAAACGTATTCTAAGTGTATCCGCTTTTATGACATCAACTACCAGCTGGCTCAGAACGAGGACAAAAATGCGATCTTTGAAAACTGGTGCGATTTCCTCAATTACTTTGATGCCAGTATTCATTTTCAGCTGAGCTTTATCAATCATAAAAGCAGCATGAAAGAATTTGAACAGGTCATCCGGATCCGTCCACAGGAGGATGCTTTTGACGATGTTCGTATGGAATATGCCAAGATGCTGAAACAGCAGCTGGCAAAAGGAAACAACGGTCTGGTGAAGTCAAAATATATCACCTTTTCCATCGAAGCGGATAATATCCGGGAAGCAAAGCCAAAGCTGGAACGTATTGAATCAGATATCCTGAACAACTTCAAGATCCTTGGAGTTCCGGCATATCCGCTGAATGGCGTGGAACGTCTGCAGATCCTGTATGAGACATTCAATCCGGATGTGATGACAGATTTCCAGTTTGACTATGGATCCATGATCCGGACAGGACTCAATACAAAGGATTATGTGGCACCGACCAGTTTTGTGTTCCGGGACAGAAATACATTCCAGATGGGAAATACCATCGGGGCTGTCTCCTATCTGCAGATCCTGGCACCGGAGCTTACGGATAAGATGCTGGCAGAATTTCTGGATATCGATAAGAACCTGATCGTCAACCTGCATGTCCAGTCTGTGGATCAGATGAAGGCAATCAAGCTGGTAAAAAGCAAAGTGACGGATATCAACCGTATGAAAATCGAAGAACAGAAAAAAGCAGTCCGGGCCGGATATGATATGGATATTATCCCATCGGATCTGAACACGTATGGAGGAGAAGCGAAAAGGCTTCTGGAAGACCTGCAGTCACGAAATGAGCGTATGTTCCTTGTAACAGCGCTCTTTTTAAATACCGCAAAGACAAAGCAGGCACTGGATAATGCCATCTTCCAGACGGCCGGTATTGCACAGAAATATAACTGTGTGCTGAAACGTCTGGATTATCAGCAGGAAGAAGGACTTATGAGTAGTGTTCCGTTGGGAGTAAATCATATCCCGATCAAGCGGGCTCTTACGACTACCAGCACAGCAATCTTTGTTCCATTTACGACACAGGAACTATTTATGGCGGGAGAATCCTTATATTACGGATTGAATGCCCTTAGTAACAACATGATTATGGTGGATCGTAAAAAGCTGAAAAACCCGAATGGACTAATCCTTGGTACACCTGGATCCGGTAAATCCTTTGCTGCAAAAAGAGAAATCACCAACGCTTTCTTTGTTACGAAGGATGACATTATCATCGGAGATCCGGAGGGCGAGTATTATCCACTGGTCCATGCACTTGGCGGACAGGTCGTACACATTTCACCGACCAGTAAGGATTATATCAATCCGATGGATATCAATATGGATTATTCCGATGATGACAATCCACTTGGAGTGAAATCCGATTTTGTCCTGTCTTTATGCGAGCTGATCATGGGAAGCAGGGATGGAATTGAAGCAGAGGAAAAATCAGTGATCGACCGCTGTCTTCCACTGGTGTATCAGAAGTACTTTGCAGATCCAAAACCGGAAAATATGCCGGTTCTCGGTGACCTGTATGACTGTCTTAGAAAGCAGAAAGAACCGCAGGCCCAGAGAATTGCAACAGCGTTGGAAATCTATGTAAATGGATCACTGAAAGTATTTAACCATAGAACCAATGTGGAATTGAATAACCGTATTGTCTGCTTTGATATCAAAGAACTTGGAAAGCAGCTGAAAAAGATTGGAATGCTCATCGTTCAGGATCAGGTATGGAACAGAGTTACGATCAACCGTGGCATCAAATCTACCAGGTACTATATCGATGAATTCCACCTTCTGCTCAAAGAAGAACAGACAGCAGCTTATTCCGTAGAAATCTGGAAGAGATTCAGAAAATGGGGAGGCGTACCGACTGGAATCACACAGAATATCAAAGATCTTCTTGCCAGCAGGGAAATTGAAAATATCTTTGAGAACAGTGATTTTATCCTGATGCTGAACCAGGCTGCAGGTGACAGACAGATCCTTGCAAAACAGCTGAATATTTCCCCATATCAGTTGTCTTATGTGACGAATTCCGGGGAAGGAGAAGGACTTCTTTTCTATGGAACAACAATTATTCCATTTAAAGACAAGTTCGATAAGAATTTGAAGCTGTACAGTTTGATGACTACAAAACCGGAAGAAGTTGAAAAACGAGAGAAAGAAATGGAGGCGGAAAAGCATGAAGGAAATCGATAAGATCCGAATCAGGCAGTGGAACCAGGATAATCCTTACATTCAGATGAAAAATCTGGAAAATGCACAGCCTGGATACCGTGTTCATACAGTCAATGATGATCATCATCTGTATGAACTTCCGCTGGAAACACAGAACATTATCCTTGACTGGGTATTCTGGAATTTTTATCCGGCACAGAAAATCTATCCGCATCTTACCAGTGATGATCTGAAAGAAGTTTTGTATAAACGTACCCAGATCCATCTGCACAACAATCAGTTCAAGGAGGCTATGCTGATCAATGGTTTCTGGCCGAGAGATCCGAGTGAATTGAACTGGGTATTTCATATCCAGGCGAGCTCTCCAGCAATCAGGACACAGGCAGATGGTTATCCTGGTATCCCGATTATAGGACGCCAGGAACTGAATGAGTACAGAAAGAAAAGTTGTGCCAGGAGGTGATGACCTATAGCTGGAAAAGAATTTAAAGGCAAAGATAAAAAGGTCGCAAAGATGACCAGGGATGGTCTGACAGAAGAAAATCTTCGTGATGGTAGTGTAAAAGATATCAGTCACAGGAGCCGTGGGCGACCGGAAACTAAAGAAGAATTTGTTCCTGAACGGGAACGGAAAAAGGCTGAGAATGAAGATTCAAAATCAGGAAAAGGAAAACGACTGCAGATGGAGAAAATCCGTAAATCTTCTGTCCGGCAGGAAGCTGTTGAGGATACAGTTGAAGTTACACCGGAAGAAAAAGTATCCGGATATCGAAAGAAACTGCATCGTTATGAAAAAATCCCGGATGATGATAATAATCTGAACAGCCAAAAGAAATCCATTCGGAAGAAACAGCTGCAAAAACAGATGACCAAAGAACAGGCAAAAGCCGGAAGATTATCTTTTGATGATGAAGGAAATCAGATGGTGAAAGGTGCTGGCATGAAACCGGGAGGGACAGCCGGGAAATACATTGCTACACAAGCTGTTATATCTGGCATGAAAGCAGTCTCTTCCGAAGAGGAAGAAACAGATGAAAATGCAGGTGTGGAAAGTGCCAGACTTGTAGAGCGTGAAACAGAAGATGCGTTACGTGGTCTGCGTCATGCTCAGATCCGCAGCAAACGAACGGATGTGAAAACCCATCGCAGAGGTTATCGTGAGGCTACCGTAGAAAAGAAACTGAAATTTGGTTCTGCAGAAAGTATGGAAGGAGTCAAACATGCAGAATCGGTAAAGAAAGCCGAACAAAAGAGACATTTCTATAACCGCTTCTTCCAGAAAAAACGATATAAGGATGCTTCCCGAGCAGCCAGAGCCGGAAAATCCGCTGGCAGTCTGGGTGGAGCAACAACCATTGCCGGTGTCGAGAACATGACGGTAAAAGCAAAGATTGCCTTGAAAGAGATCATAAAGCGTAATCGTGCCATGTTCGCAGGCATCGGTATTTTTGCGCTTCTTTTTCTTGTCATAGCGGTATCCCTGGGGAGTTGCAGTGCTTCTATCGAGGGTGCTGGATCTGTGATCGGTATTACAACGTATCCAAGTTCAGACGAGGATATTTATGCTGCCGAAAACAGATATGCTGCTTTGGAAAGTGCCTTGAATCAGCAGATCAATGAGATGGAACGAAGACATCCAAATTATGACGAGTATCAGTACAACATTGCTGAGATTGGTCATAATCCATACCATCTTATCTCGTATCTTACCGCAAAATATGGAGACTGGACGTACTCAGATGTTGAAAATGAACTGCAAGCTCTTTTTGAAGCACAATATCATCTGAATACAGAAGGTCGAACAGAAACGGTGACAGAAACCAGAAATGTTCGAGTCGGAGAATCATTAGGACAGGTAGTGACCAGCGGATATTGTAACTGTCGAATCTGTTGTGGTGTATGGTCCGGAGGTCCAACTGCTAGTGGTGCATATCCAACTGCAAACCATACCATTGCTGTAGATGCTTCCAATCCATTTGTGCCGATTGGCACTAAGGTAGTAATGAATGGTGTGGAATACACAGTTGAGGATACCGGAGCCTTTGCACGATATGGTGTGCAGTTTGACGTTTACTATGATAACCATGCTGCCGCTTCTGCTCATGGACATCAGACCTGGGAAGCCTATATCGCAGATGACAATGGCAGTCAGGAAGTAACGGTTACCAGTACAAGCACTAAGAAGATTCTATATGTGACACTGACAAATGGAAGCTTTGACGCTGTGGCAAGAGCCAATCTGAATGCGGAGCAGCTGATCATCTATAATGCATTAAATACGACCTATGGAAACAGAAATTATCTGTGGGATGTAAACAATGTGACCAGTGGATCAGGCGGTAATGGAATGAGTTATGAGATTCCACCGGAAGCACTGCAGGATGAAGAATTTGCCCGGATGATCCGAGAAGCAGAAAAATATCTGGGAGTACCTTATGTATGGGGTGGTTACTCTCCGTCCGGATTTGACTGCTCAGGTTTCGTATCTTATGTCATTAACCACTGTGGTAATGGCTGGAACTATGGACGGTTGACCGCAGAAGGATTAAGAGGCGTATGTACTTATGTATCACCGGGAGAAGCAAAACCAGGAGATCTGATCTTCTTCCAGGGAACGTATAACACATCCGGTGCAAGCCATGTAGGTATCTATGTCGGTAACAATATGATGATCCATTGCGGGGATCCGATCCATTACTCAAATATCAGCACATCCTACTGGCAGCAACATTTCATGTGCTTTGGAAGACTGCCATAAAGGGGTGAACGAAGGGAGGTGAAAGTTTGAATAAAAAGATTAAAAAATATCTGGATGAGATTGCCAAGACAGAGAAAAAGATCGCGGATCTGCAGCAATATCTTAGGGGTGTCCAGGCTGCATTAAAGCAGGAAGAGGACAATGAGATGATCAGGTGCATCCGTGGTATGAAGATGGATAATGATCAGTTATATGATCTTTTGGATGGCATCCAGAAGGGAACAGTTAAATTTCAGGTAAGCAGGGAGTCTGACGATGAAGGTTCAGGCTCCTTTGTATTCACAGAAGAAAATAAGGAGGAATATCAGAATGGTGAAATGGAAGAAAATGAATAAGAAAATGGCAGGACTGCTGTTGGGAGTCATGATGCTTTTTACAGCATCAACCACAGCATTTGCCTATGTGGATGAATCGGCAGAGGCATCCAAAGTAGAGACAACTCAGACGGAACAGTCAACAGACAAAGAAGAGAAAAAGGACGAGGCGACAAATACAAACGAGGTGCTGCCGGAAGATGGAACAGACAAGGGAACTGCATTTACGACACCTGGCAATGGTGAAGTCAAGGATGACATTACCGATGATTCCACAAAGGAATTTCTTACGGTTACAACGAAGAATAACAACACTTTCTATATCGTGATCGACCGTAGTGCCACATCACAGAATGTCTATATGTTATCCCAGATTGATGAGAATGATCTGTCCGAATTTCTGGATAAAGACAGCACTGCTACTGTCGTAACACCACAGCCAGATAAATCAAAGGTAGTGCTGGATGAAACAAATAATGAGGATGTAGACAAGGAAGCTACCATTGATCCGGAGAAAACAGCATCTGCAAAAACCAATATGGGTGCAATGGCAACAATCCTGATTTTGGCTCTCGGCGGTGTGGCAGCTTACTACTACTTCAAGATCTATAAACCTAAAAAAGAGGAAGATGAGGATGATCAGCCGGAAGGTTTGGAAACAGGTGGACTGGAAGAAGTTCCGGATGAGGAAGAGTCTGAAGACGAAGATTTTGAAGAAAATGAAAAATAAATAAACTTTTTTAGCGGAGGGGGCTGTAAAACATGCTCTCTCCGTTTCGTTATATGAAGGAGGTAATACATCATGTATTTAGTAATTGCAGAAAAACCAAGTGTATCAAGAGCAATCGCAGAAGTGATTGGAGCACAGGAACGAGAAGACGGATATTTAAGAGGAACCGACTGTATGGTCAGCTGGTGTTTCGGACATCTGGCAGAATATGTTTCACCGGATGCTTACGATGAGAAATTTAACCAGTGGAGATATGAAGATCTCCCGATCATCCCGAAAGACTGGAAAGTTACAGTCTCAGAAGATAAGAAAGATCAGTTCTATATCTTAAAAAGACTGCTCAACAGTCCGGAAATTGAATACGTCGTAAATGCCTGTGATGCCGGACGTGAAGGAGAATTAATCTTCAAACATGTCTATGACTTATCCGGAAGTAAAAAGCCGGTGAAACGATTATGGATCAGTTCTCTGGAAGATTCCGCAATCCTTGATGGAATGCAGCATCTGAGATCCGCAGAGGAATACCGACATCTGGCCGAAGCTGCAGTATGCCGTTCTCAGGCTGACTGGCTGGTAGGAATGAATGCAACCAGAGCTTACACCACAAAGTACTTCAAAAAGCTGACCGTTGGAAGGGTTCAGACACCGACACTTGCCATGTTGGTGGAACGTGCCGGACAGATCAGCAATTTCCAGAAAGAAAAGTATTTCAATGTGGAACTCGATTGTGATGGAATTCCGGCTGTAAAGCCAAAAATCTTTGATCCGGATGAGGCGGAACAGTTAAGAAGCAGATGCCAGGGAAGTGAAGCTATTGTCACAGCAGTAAAAGAAACGGAAAAGAAAGTAAAAGCACCAAAGCTTTATGATCTGACCACACTGCAGAGAGAAGCAAACCGTATCTACGGAATGACAGCCAAACAGACACTGGATACCGCTCAGAGCCTGTATGAAAAGAAACTGATCACTTATCCAAGAACGGACAGCCAGTATCTGACCGAAGATATGGAGCAGACCGCAAGAAATGTGGTTCGTCAGATTTATGAGAAATATCAACTGACAGGTCCGTTTGATCAGCCGGAGCAACCAGATGTGAAGAAAGTCATGAATAACAGTAAAGTGACAGATCACCATGCAATCATCCCAACGATGGAGCTTGCATCCTGTCATCTGGGTGAACTGAAAGCCTGGGAAGAAAAGATACTGTTTCTAATCGCAGTCCATACAGTCATGGCAATGAGTAAGGATCACATTTACCAGGAAACAGAGATTGAAGTGGAATGCCAGGGAGAAGTCTTCAAGACAAAAGGAAAAACTGTCCTGCAGGATGGCCTCGAGGAAGGAGGCGATGCCGTACATCAGACCGGCGTACAGGAACACGCCCATGATGGTCTTCGTGACGGAGACGCCGGAGACCTCAGCCGCCTCGGCGTTGCCGCCGACGGCGAACATATTCTTGCCGAAGCGGGTCTTGTTCCAGACGAGCCACGTCAGAACGCCCAGCAGCAGGAAGATGATGACCAGATACGGCAGCTTGAAGCCGAAGATATCGACGGAGCCGGTCGCGAGCGCCAGATAGCGCTGGTCAAGGGAGGACAGCGCCTGCGTGGAGCCGGAGGGCTGGTTCTCGATGTAGATGCAGCACAGGCCGTAAGAGATCAGCTGCGTGCCGAGGGTGACGATGAAGGGGTGCATATGGAGCTTTGCCATGCCGAAGCCGTTGAACGCGGAGATGACGACCGCGATGGCCACGCAGGCGAGGAACGGCACGATCAGAGGCAGCGGCTCGGTGATGCTGGGATAGTATCTCGAAGCGAACGTGACCGACTGCAGCAAGGAGGCTGCGACAGCCGCACAGAGGCCGAGCACACGGCCGACGGACAGGTCGGTACCGGCAAGGATGATGATGCCCGCGACGCCGTAGGCCAGAATACCCTTCGTGGAGGCCTGCTTCAGAATGGAGATCAGGTTGCCGACGGAAAGGAAGTTGGGCTTGATCGCAACGATCACAACAAGGAGCAGAAGAAGGATGATGTACAGCGCGTATTTCAGCAGCGTATCCTTCAGCTTCTGCGGGTTCATTTTCTTAGAATTCGTCATTTTCTCAACCTCTTTATACATATTGCGCAGCCAGACGCATAATGGTTTCCTGCTCGTTTTCAATGCCGCCGAAGTCCTTGCCGCGTTCGAGGATACCGGCCATATGGCCGTTGCTCATGACAAGGATGCGGTCGCAGATCCCGATCAGCTCCGGCATTTCGGAAGAGACCATCATAACAGCCTTGCCCTGCTTGGCAAGCTGCAGGATCAATTCGTAAATCTCGTACTTGGCGCCGACGTCGATGCCGCGCGTCGGCTCGTCGAGGAGCAGAACATCGGGCTTCGTCAGCAGCCAACGGCCAAGAATGACCTTCTGCTGGTTGCCGCCGGAGAGGTTTTTGATGAGCGTTTTCTGCGACGGCGTTTTGATGTGCATGGAGGAAATGGACCAGTCCGTATCGGCGGTCATTTTTTTATCGGAAAGCAGCGGGCCCTTTTTATAGGAACCGAGGTTTGAAATTACGGTGTTGAACAGAATGTTGGCATAGGGGAAGATGCCGGTCGCGCGGCGCTCCTCCGTCAGCATGGCGAAGCCGTTTTTGATGGACTGACGCGGCGTTTTGTTGGAAATGGGCTTGCCGTTCAGCTTGATCTCGCCGCTCTCGCGCGCCATGATGCCGAAGATCGTGCTCAGAAGCTCCGTTCTGCGCGAGCCGACCAGACCGGCCACGCCGAGCACCTCGCCCGCGCGAAGCTCGAACGAGACGTCCTGACAGGTGGGCATATACTTGCCGGTCAGGTGCGAGACCTCCATCAGCACGTCGCCGGGGACATTGTCCTTGGCGGGGAAGCGGTTGGTCATTTCGCGGTTGACCATGCGCTTGATGATATCGTCGGTCGAGAGGTTCTCCGTTTTGTCGGTGGAGATCCACTGGCCGTCACGCATGATGGTGACCTCGTCGGAGATGCGCTTGATCTCGTCCATCTTGTGGGAGATATAAATGATGCCGACGCCCTGATCGCACAGGCGGCGCATGATGCGGAACAGGTGCTCGACCTCCTCGCTGGTCAGCGAAGACGTCGGCTCGTCGAGCACGAGGATCTTTGCGTTATAGGAGACTGCCTTCGCGATCTCAAGCATCTGGCGCTGGGAAACGGCCATGGTGCCGATGATCGTCTTCGGGTCGACCTTAATTTCCAGATCGTCCAGAACAGCCTTGGTGTCGTTGTACATTTTCTTGTGGTCGACCAGTCCGGCCTTCAGCGGGAACCGGCCCAGCCACATATTTTCCATGACGCTGCGGTAGAGCACCTGATTGAGCTCCTGATGCACCATGGCTACGCCGTGATCGAGGGCGCATCGAGCCAGATCTACAGCGTGAACTACGCGGATCTGGACGGCGACGGGCTCAAGGAGATCTTAGTCGGCTACAAGAGCAGCTCGGATGTGCAGGGGCTTGCCATCTATCCGCTCTCTCCCGGCACGTCGGAGTCGCTTTTGACGACGGGCTATTCCCGTTACGCGAACCTCGACATGAACGGCGACGGGAAGCAGGAACTTTTAATTATTTGCAGCGACGAAGAGAGTACGGCGCGCGTCGATTACTACGACTGGGATGACGGCGCGCTGCACGCGAAGTCCTCGCTGCGCCTGTCCGCCTCGGTGGCGGAGCTGAGCCGCCTGACGGCCGGCACGCTGACGGGCGGGGAGAACGCGCTGTTCGTGACGGGCGTGACGGGCGACAACCTGACCGTGACGGACGTGCTGGCGCTCAAGGGCGGGCGGCTGCAGAACATCGCCCTCGGCGCGGACGCAAATCAGGTACCCGCGGAGGAAATTTTCCTCGGCCTTTTCCCGCGCGATGAAAACAGCGACGGCGTGACCGAAGCGCCGATGACACGCGCGCTGCGACGCTTTGACGAGGAGAGCGAGCCGCAGTACTATGTTCTGTGGGAACAGTACAGCGTGGACGGGACTGTGAGCGACGTGCAGAGCTGCTTCCACAATGTGAGTGACGGCTGGAGCCTTGTGCTGCCGGAGGAATGGAACAAAGCCAAGCTGACCGCCGCGCGCAGTGCGGGCGGCGACGAAAGCATCGTTTCCTTCTACCGCGCGAACGAAAACGGTTCGTGGGAAAAGCTGCTGACGATCTACCGCCTGACGGGCGAGGCGCGCGAGGGACTTGCCGATATCGGTGATCGCTTTGTGCTTGCGCAGCAGGTGGACGCAGTGTATGCCGCCGAGATCGGGAGCAAGTGGATCGTGCAGCTCGACGAGCAGTCGCTGCGCGAGCGGTTCTCGCTCATCATGGCGGAATGGACCATGGGAGACAACTGAGAGGAGGAGAAAAGAGATGAAAAAAGTACTGGTGCTGGAAGATGAGGCCAGTATCCGCAGCTTTATCGTCATCAATTTGCAGCGCGCGGGTTACGAGGTCGTGGAGGCCGAGTGCGGCGAGGAAGCGCTTCAAAAATTGCAGGAAAATCCTGATACGCGGCTGTGCCTGCTCGATATCATGCTGCCGGACATCGACGGGTTCGAGGTCTGCCGCCGCATCCGTATGTCGAACTCTCAGATCGGCATCATCATGCTGACGGCGCGTGCGCAGGAGATGGACAAGGTGACGGGGCTGATGACCGGCGCGGACGACTATGTGACCAAACCCTTTTCTCCGGCTGAGCTCACCGCGCGCGTGGACGCGCTGCTGCGCCGCACGGGCGATAATACGCCTGCGGTGCGCACGGGAGAGCTGTATCAGCCGCCGTTTCTGCTGAATATGACGAACCGCACCCTGGAGAAAAACGGCGAGCGCGTGAAGCTGACGCAGCTGGAATATTCGATCGTCAAGCTCTTTATGGAAAACCGCGGCAAGGCGCTCGCGCGCGAGGAGATCCTCGACGCGGTGTGGGGCAAGGGATATTTCGGCGAGCTCAAGATCGTGGACGTGAATGTGCGCCGGCTGCGCATCAAAATTGAGGACGACGCGCAGGAGCCGAAGTATATCTCCACCGTGTGGGGCTTCGGCTATAAATGGACGGTGTGAACACATCGCACGAAGGAGGGGCTGCAATGCCGGAAAATCGAAAAGGCTTTGCCTCGGCGCTGCATATCCGCGGCCTTCGCCAGCGGTGGATGTTTTCGGCGGTGCTGCCGATCTTGCTGCTGCTTGTTTTGGCGGTGGCACTTTTCAGCGTGGGCGTGCAGGAATACTACTATAATGCGATGCGCTCG
>OGZA01000637.1_pt1 | contig 26290 bp, 9 predicted proteins | sample 1576591 | NCBI WGS metagenome assembly OGZA01 (sample SAMEA3541565, study PRJEB24748) | human gut metagenome | biome: human gut; feature: human-associated habitat; material: faeces | place: China | collected 2012
GGCGGCTAATCGCCCCGCGTGTTCTTTTACTTCACCAACAATGATTCCGTATTTGGATGGTTTTTCGGTGTCGCCCAATCTGTTTATCGTATAAGTTCCATTCACTGTTATTTTTTCACCGTTCAGTGTTTGTGCCGATACGGAAGCCTTAACAGAATCTTTGTCGAGTTGTCCGGAAAGGTCGGTATTCAGGACAATACTAGATGTCCCGACAGAGAATACGGAAGTCGCTTCCTGGGTTTCACCATTGCTGTCGGTTAATGTGGCTGTGACCAGATAACTTTGGTAGGCAGGGGGATTGCTACTTGATTTTTCCGGACGGAAACTGAAAGAGAATGTCCCGTCGCTGTTCACAGTAACCTGTCCTTCTGCTACTTGTTCGTTAGAAAAACTACTGATGTAGCTACGTAACCAGAAGGGACGTTTGTTGATACGGTAAGTAATCTCTCCGCTTTGCAGGGAGATACCGGAAAAAGTCTGTGCCTTTCCCTGGATTGTCACCAGGTCGCCGAACGTAATTTCACCTTTTACGGGAAGTAAATCAATGAAGAAAGTGGGACGTTTGTATTCCTCTACACGGAAATTTACACTTTGATATTCGGTAGACAGCGTGAACATTCCTCCAAGGGTTTGCTGAGGCAAAGTGAATTCACCGTTGAAAGAACCGAATTTATTCGTCTTGAACTCTTTGGTGGCCACTTCTTTCCAGTTCGCATCCCTGAGAGTTACTTTGAAGGTTTCGCCTTCGATGGCATGAGGCTTGTCGGTTGTATTTGTATAAGCGATCCCTTTAAAATACAGATTTTGTCCCGGGCGGTAAAGTCCGCGGTCTGTAAACAGGGCCAGTTCCGGACGTTTTGTCTGGCTGATTTCCCGTCGTCCGTTCGGATAAACGGCTGTCAGCATTGTTTGTGAATCTCCCGGACGGGCCACCTGATAGGCCATCATATCGCGTTTATGTGGAAAGACAGCGATGCCGTCTTTATCTGTTTTTACGGTTCCCTGTGGTTGCATCTCACGGCGTTTTCCCGAATAATAAGTTACTGAGGCATCAGTGATTGGTTTGCCACTTAAATAATCGGTCACCAATACCTCCGTATTTCCATTTTGCATACTGCGCGAAATGGCAGCCAGACGGCTAACTTCAAATAGATTGTTCGTTTTCAGCGTCGTTCCGGGAGCGGTAATAACACATTCATACAATCCTGTCTGGTCCATCGGGATGACGAGGCTCGTATCCAGCTCGGTATAGGTATTCGGTACTTTTAATGAAAAAGTAACTTCTTTGACCAGGGTTCCCAAATTGTTTGCAGTATCCTGGGCATTATAATTAAGTGTCTGTTGCGGAGTTTTCAAACTCTTGTATATGCGGGCGGTAATCTGCCGGATATTTTGATATGTGAGTTTTAGAGTCAGTTTTTTCCCCGGATATACAGTATTGTCTGTGTTGACTTGCAGGAACGGGTTTTGCATATTGGCCAGCCTGTTTTTTATCAGGCCGATCCGTTCATAGTTCGGAAAGCGGGCAATTGTTTCTTTGCAAAGTTCGTACTCGGCAGCTTTCAGAGAATCCATATTGGCTTCTGTTCCATATCCGTAAAATCCGTTATTCAGTTTAGCGGCAATAATTTCCACAGAATAGTCTTTATAACCGTAGATAGCTAACAGGCTATCCAATGCGGATGTATAATTTTCTCTTGCCTGTTCGGAATAGCGGGTGGTATATTTGAATCTCAGATAGTCCAGGTTGGCAAGCATGGCTGCTTTTTTGTCCGGTTGCGTGTTCAGATAGGCAATAAGTTCTTCATATATCTCTGTGGAAGGAGCGATATCAAGAGCACGGAACGCCAGAAAGTCATATAATGTAGGGCGTAGGGCTGGCGTGTCTTTTCCGTTCTCCAGTATGGCTTTGAAATCGGATACCGGTGTTTCCTGCAATAGCTTCGCCGGTTGCAGGGATGCAGTCAATTCTTCCTTTATCTTATTCGTGAAAAGGTTTGAAGTCCATTCGCGGATATCTTCGGGAACGTATCCGGCCAGGTCGGTCCGCTGATTAATCTTCCAGCGGTTCATCGTATAATACTGATTGTACATTTCGGCAACCATCGAATGGAGTACGGCTGTAGAAGCCGGTTCTTTACATTCGGCCGCATAGTTTTCCACCTCCTTGATAAGTTCGGGGAAGTCATCGTCATTCACATCCAGTTGTTCTTTCATCCGGCTGATCAGCGCTTTGATGAGTTGCGGTGTATTTTTACCTTGAATAGCCTTGGTAATCATTTTGCTTTCATTTTTAGGTTGTGCCGCATTTGTATACATGATAACCGCTGAAATACAGCATAGTATCAGGGCGGAAACAATAATAGCTTTTATCTTCATATCTATATGGGTTTACATGTTAAACAACGTTCTTTGCTATATAGATACAAAGAAAGGGTAAAAAGATGTAAACTGTTTGTTAATAAGGTGTAATAATGAATTGGCGTGGTAAAAAGCAATGAGGAGGTGTAAGGTTCAGGATTTCTATAGGGAGGTTATTGTTTTCGACGTCCTCATAAACATTCACGAGAGCGTCAAAAATATTTATGAGGCCCTCGTGAACTGGAAACTATCTGTACTTTCTTTTATTTCTTGCGAACGTAAGTCAGGAATGTGTACGGATAAGCATGTTTTGCATCAGCCGGGAATTCCTGGCGTTCCACTTCTTCCCATAAATCCCAGTTTACGACCGGGAAGAAAGTATCGGCATCTTTAAACTCACCATGTACACGGGTGATGTACATTTTGTCTGCGATGCGTAAAGCCTGACGATACACCAATGCACCGCCGAGGATGAATATTTCATCTTCTTTTTCACAGATGTCCAGTGCCGAACCCATTGATTCGCAGGCGAAGCAGTTTACAAAACCAGCTTCCGGCAAAGTGGTCAGGACTACATTCTTCCGGTTGGGAAGCGGTCCTTTGGGCAGAGATTCGAACGTTTTACGTCCCATTATTACGGCGTGGCCGGTTGTCAAATCTTTAAAACGTCGCATATCGGCAGGCAGACGCCATAACAACTTGTTGTTTTTACCAATCGCATTGTTCTCTGCAATAGCGGCAATGATTGAAATAGTACTCATAAACTTATCGATTTATTAGTAATGTTTAAATTCCGAATTAATAGTGTCACCGTTTATACCGCCACTTCTCCTTTGATATGGGGATGAGGGTCATAACCGGTCAGGTTGAAATCTTCGTATTTGAAATCGAAGATGTTTTTTACGTCCGGATTTATTTCCATCCGGGGAAGAGGACGCGGTTCGCGGGTAAGCTGAAGCTTTACCTGTTCGAGGTGATTGCTATAGATATGAGCATCCCCCAGCGTATGAACGAAATCTCCGGCTATAAGTCCTGTCGCTTGTGCCATCATTTGTAATAATAATGCGTAAGAAGCAATATTGAAAGGTACGCCCAGGAATATATCCGCACTGCGCTGATACATCTGTAAACTCAGGCGTCCGTTCGCCACATAAAACTGGAAGAACGCATGACAAGGCGGGAGGTTCATATTATCCAGGTCACCCACATTCCAGGCACTGACAATGATCCGTCGGGAATCCGGATTATGTTTGATCGTTTCGACAGCTTCGCTGATCTGGTCGATAGAACCACCTTTATAGTCCGGCCATGAGCGCCACTGGAAACCGTAGATATGTCCCAGGTTCCCGTCGGGGTCTGCCCATTCATTCCAGATACGCACTCCATGTTCCTGCAAATATTTTGCATTGGTATCCCCTTGAAGGAACCAGAGTAATTCATAAATGATAGACTTCAGATGCAGCTTCTTCGTCGTAAGCAGAGGAAATCCCTCTTCCAGATTGAATCGCATTTGATGGCCGAAAATACTTTGTGTACCGGTACCTGTACGGTCTTCCTTCCTCACTCCCTCGGCTAATACGCGATTCAGCAATTCTAAATATTGTTTCATTTTTATCTCTATAGTAGCTTACAAAAGTACGAAAGTGATTTGTATAAAACAACAGGTAATTTTTTTTATGTTCTTTTCTCTTGGTTCTTTAGTAAGAAAATATAGCTCACATTTGATAATAAATGAACCATTCATAGCTCGTATGTTTGCCAACAGTTGTGCATAACAGTTGTGTCAGCGTGGTGAAATTGTCATCGAATGTTCTCTCATAGGTTACTGGCTATTATATTAAAAGCTACTATCAGCTAGTTTATTAGTAGTTAGTTAGTGTTACTGGCCTGTACGGAGGAATTGAATACGGTGTACAGGGTAACCAACTACGGTGTACAGGGTAGCGGGATGAGGTGTACACCCTAACCGACTAGGGTGTACAGGGTAACTTTACAGGGTAAGCACTTAAGAGACAATAGGTAAGGAGGTATGTAACAGTACCTCCTTTGTCTATTTATAAGAGATGAAAGAACTAATTTAAAAAGTCACATTGCCGGATGACAGGTAACGATAACTGATGCCGGCATTGCCGGAACGGAAAGAGATTCATTTTTAACCTCCATTGAGCGAGTCCATCGTTCTGTAAACTGCCCTCCAATAAAGTTTTCAAACTTCACCTTTCAGATTTCAGGATAGATAACTGATTGAAAAATAGCGGACCCACCTGAAGGATGCCTTACACAGGAAGTTGATTCCGATAAGTAGGCATTCGTTCGCCAACGAATAGTTATCCGTTGGCTGGCGGGAAGTTATCCGTCCCAAAAGCATAGGTGTTCCGAATTGTCAAGACCGCTTTTGGGATGACAAGTGTATATATTTGAAGACAAAAGTCTTCTATTTTGCCGGCAGCTATTTAACCTTGAATTCTCGTATACATTTTTTAGCAGGTTCCTCCCTTCAGCCGGACATATTGAAAAACATTCTATCCAGAACATCTGAAAGCTGAAGGCAATAGTCTGCAATTCATAAGGAGGGCGAATCGGATAACAAACAGACTTATATTATAGTATTTGATTCCGGAAATAGTTGTTTTCCGATTATAGAAATCGTTGAACCTACTTTTCCCTTGATCTTTTGGTTACTGACAAATCTTGAACGAACCCGTATCTCCGTTAGCATGTTGAACTGATTTATTTGATGGGAGGTGACTAAATGATAATCGGGAGATGTAGTCATAGTGTGCATATTACATTTATATAAATGCAAATAATTTTTTATTATACTGCTTGGAAGTATGGATAATTTTGGATATATATTTATTAATATTAAAGTACAGGTACGTTAGTTTTATGTACTTACAGAACACTCCCGTTGAGTAAAAAAAGATGCTTTAACAAATAGGCTGAATTCTTTGTGTGAGATATAAATCAACGGCAGAGACCGAATTTCGAATGACTAAAAAAAACGTTCCTTTTTTTCTTGCAGCAAAAATACGCATTCCTTTTGAACCTGCAATTCTTTTCAGAACTTTTTTCACTTTTCTATCTGCTTTCTTATCAGTACGATACGAAAACAAGGACAAAATACCCACTTCCTGTTACAAAAGTAAAAGAATCTTAAACGCGTGGCGAGAAAAAAGGAACGTTTAAACTCGCCAAATCGGTAATCGATGAGTAAAAAAGATGCCTAAATACAGGCATTTAACAGTTCCCCTAAAATGCTTTTTCTTGTGTCCTACGGGTTTAGGCGGTTGAAATGAGCTAAATGGACGAAAAATAGTCAATTTGAGTATAGATCATAATTTTATTAATTAAATGTTTTACGTATGAGAAAAAGTACTTTGGTAAAAGGCGGGTCGGCCGCTCTTTTATGTGCTATGGCTTTTTATGGCTTGTCTCCGATGCTGAATGCAGCAGATGCGGACTATGCTAATATAAAAGCGAAATGGTATGATGGTGTGAGCACCGAAGCTGCGTGGAATGACGAATCGACACTGGTTGGTGAAGGTTTGTATAATTTCAAGCCACTCGACAAGGTGAATGTACACAATCATTGGGAAGCTAATTCAACTTCTTATGGTAACTATGAGTCGTTGATCGATTTCACAAAGATGAATGCAGGTTTAATGAACGGTGCTTTCGTGACCTTCTTCAATCTGGATGACAGTGATACTCCAAACTATTTGAAGCCTTTTACCGGAAAGTATCTGGAAATGGCTTATTCGGATATTAAGAATCACGAAGAAATGAACACTGCCGAATATCTGAAATTTACAGATGATAAAGGCAATACGGGTTTGGGTATTTATCAGAATCAGACAGCCAGTTCACGTGTAGACTTCCTGTATAGCACTAAAGGCTTGACAGGCGTTGAAAGCGTTGAAATGGACGTTCGTGCTTTTGGTAATGTTGATTTGGTAAATCGTAAGATCGACTGGACATATGACGTATATGTTTATGATATGTCTGGTGAATATGTTGGTCAGATGGTTAGTGACCGTGCAATTTTCACGGCAAGCAATCATGAAGTAGCTACAGCGCATACACATCATATTAAAGCGCATGTTTCTGATGCTGATAATACAAATGCTAATTCCTGGCAACAAGGTTCTCTGGATAACAAGATCATTCTTGTTATGTTCAAAGGAGCTAAATCGGTTGCTGACGATGCAGTTTCTTCTACAGGCTCAAAGAACACAGAACCGTTGACAGTATTTACAAATGCTCGTTTGGCGTTCAATCGTCCTGATGTTGCTTTTGGTGCTGCAAATACGAAAGTGTTTGAAGCGGGTGCCGGACGTAATACTGCTTGTGCTGCTGACACGTTGGTTACAAATGTGGAGTTCTGGAACACATTGTATGAAAATAATAAGACTAACAATGAATATACGGCTACTTTCAGTGGTGTTGATCGTGATGGTCTTTATGCAGCAGACAGAGATCCGAAAGAAGAACTGGCATATTACGAATTGAATGTTGAATATCCATTTATTGCTGATGAAATGGAAATTTCTCAGGAAGGTGATTTGACAAAAGTTCAGGGTTGGATTTCTTTGGATCAGATGGTTGCTGACGGTAAGATCGGTAGAACAGGTACACCTGGTAAGGATAAGAAAGTTACTTATCTGATTCCTCGCGAATTCTTCGTTCAGACGGATGCTACAGAAGACCGCGATTGCAAATCAAGCGCTCGTTTCACTTACTACTTTGCTCCGCAAGAAGTAAAAGCATTTGACAAGGATAATTATATCTGGTCTACAATCACAGCTGAAGCTTCAGATACAGCTCGTTACGAACTTCAGGGTTCTTCTATTCCTGAATATAGCGAGTTGAACGATCTTCATTTCGACGAATATCTGGACTTTAAGACTGCTAAGGTTAGCTTCAAGAACTTACCTTATTTCAATTCGGTAATCGGTCGTACAGACAATTATACTTTATCGGAAGATCTGTTCGGTGGATTGACGTTGGAAAATCGTACCAAAGCTCCGAAGCATTCAACAGGCCGTTATGATGACGACGTGAATCTTAAGGGTTGGAAGATCGTCTTCATAAATGAAGAAGGTAAGAAGGATTCAACTTATTACGAAGGACGTTTCTTGCCTATGTCTCTTTACGGATATAGCTATACCGATTGGAAAACATGGTTGGAAGCAAATGGTTGCCCTGACTGTTGTATCGAAGACGGTCCTGAAGAAGTTGGTAACTATGCAGAAGTCGATGTAATTGATTGTGACGGTAATATCAACAAGAATATCATCAGTATCAATGCAATCTTCAAATATCACCGTGGTGATGTAAACATCGGTGACGACGAGTCTAAATATGTAAATGAAACATATACAATCGCTCCGCGTCTGGTTTACGATGCTTCTGTTGCAAGATATAATGTAAATGAAGATGTACTGTCTGGTACGACTTATACTTACAGCGGTCAGGATCTGATCAACAAAGTAGGTGATGCAGTTTACTCAGGCCCGATCAAGATCTTCGGTAACAATACATTCGTATGGTTCCAGGATACCGACCAGTCTCTGTTAAGCCACGCTATGGGCGTAATGAGCTCTGAATTATTGAAATATTTTGAAAAGATCGACCGTAAGGACTTCTTCTTCGCTCCGTACGATGAGTGGGATGGTTACAAATATGAGTCAAGACCTCACACTGTGAAGGTATTTGCTACAGGTTTGAAACCTGATGTAGAAGGTGGTACAGTTGCTTCTATCAAGATCTTCAAAGAACAATTCTCTAAGACTGAAGGCATTGACGATGCAGTTTATCATACAAATGCATTCATGTTCTCTGCAGAAAGCCTTGATTTTGCAAAAGTATATGTGAAGAAAGGTTCTCAGGAAAAACCGATCGAAGAATATAACGGTGCCGTATTCGGTAAGTTTATCGGTATGAGCGTTGGTGATACTCTGGTTTACAAGGTTGACCTGGATGACGACTATGCAGTACAGTATGTAGAAGAAACAGGTCTTGACATGACTGTTAAGTATGTTCCTTACAATGACGTGAATCTGCTTCCGATCGCAGCTGAAAGCTGGAACGAATGTTTTGGCGGAACTCCTAACGTATTCAACCACGTAGCTCAGTTCGGTGCAACTACAGCTAACAATAAGGGATGGAACGAATTCTATACATTCGGTACTACCGACAGAGGTTTGGTAACCACAATGAATGCAGATAAAGTGATCGGTTCTTATACCAGCTTCTATTCATTCCTGACTCAACAGTTCGGTTCTTGCAACACTTGTGGTGGCGGTAGTCTGCCAACTTTGAATTCTTCCAGCAGTTCAAGTGAAAACTGGGTTCCTGCTCCTAACTTCATCTATAACGAAATGTTCCGTAAGGATTACAAGACTCGTTATGTAAATACTTGCTATCCGGTACGCGACGGTCAGTTCATCATCGCAGGTTTGAACATCGTTGATCCGGTTGACATGGAGGTATTCTCTAACAAGAAAGGCGCATTCGAATATGAAGTAACAGTTCTGGGCGACATGAACGGTGAGGCTTATGGTAGAGTAGATACAGTAGGTACTATGGTTCAGATTTCTCCGAACAAATACGGTGAAGTATTGGCTCTCGTTTCTGCTAAGTTCGATCCGAAAGATCGTAACGGTATTGAAATGACTATCGATACGATTACCAGTGGTTCTGAAAAGGGCATGTGGGCTCGTTACTATGCGAAAGACTCTATCCGTCTGGCTCCGCAACAGCATGGTGCCGACGTAGAAAAGTATAACCGCGTATACTTCTTCGACCTGGATGATTACAAACATAATCTGACTGTTAACGACCAAAGATGGGCTGATCTGGGTGTTTGGGCTCCTTACGGAATCAATGTGAACGATACATTGACAGCTGGTATCAAGGGTGACGTGAAAGTTCCTGAAGTATGGTTCAGTTCTGACGCTGCCGGTAAGAATAAGATCGACGCATTCCAGTTCGGTGTTGTAAATGGTGGCGCTTCTAAAGATTCTGTATTCTATATCCAGGGTCGTGACCTGCCTCATTACGGTACTACTGTAAGTGGTGAAGAATCTAAGATAGAACAGGAAATCAACTTGTTGAGTGCTTCTGACTTGTTCACATTCGGAACAAACAAAGCAAAAGAAGTAAAACTGTTCATCCGTGAGAAATCTATGGAACTGGCTGCAACAGCAGAAGAAAATCCTTATACATTCAAGGGTGGTGAAAACGACCTGGTGAACAATGTTCTTCGTGGTGACGTTGCTGCTAAGATCGATGTTCGTGCAACTCCGAATGTAGAAGACCTTTGCGATGTAGAAAACGCATTGTCTCTGTCGGCTGTATGTGATGTACAGAAGGATCTGCCGCTGGCATTCACTGCCGGTCTTGAAATGCCGTATATTAAAGATATGGAACCAGGTGACGTAGGTGGTAGCGATGCTCGTATCAAGTGGACAGCCACTCCGGGTGCTCAGTACTATCAGGTTGCTGTAGGTCGCTTCACTCCGAAGTACACTTCTGAAGATGTATTTATGTCTGAAGTACGTGCTGACGATGCAAGCAAGACTATTTGGGTTGAATTGTTCAACGCAACAGGTGATGTTATCCACCGTGATAACAAAGTTAACTACTGGTTGGAAGTAACTAAAGAATATACAGATGCAGCAGGTAAACCGCAGAAAGAAGTAACTAAGGTAAGTGTAGACAACTTCGAATTGCAGGGTAATACGCAGCCGATCGACAGAAACTGGGGTTATGCTCCGATTGCCCACCAGATGGACAACATGGAACTGACTACCGATATCACGAAACCGGTTAAATATACGATCCGCCTGATGGAAGGATTCCAGACAGATGCACATCAGATCGATATCTATCTGTTCGATACTCCTGCAACATGGATGGTTAGAAAACCTGTTCCGGGTATGCCTATCAACGGTGGCGAGTTCAATACAGGTGACTGGAGAACAGAAGTAGGTTCATTGCCTACAGCATATTACGAATGGCAGGATGATATCAACTTCGACGGTGAAGAATCGTTCAAGGTTTCTGCAACATCCACTTCAATAGCTGTTCATAACCTGATCCCGCAAACTGCTTACACGGCACGTGTACGTGCATTCAACGAATGTGTAGGTGGTGAAGAAATGATTCCGTCGGAAGATTATTATGACTTCGCTACATCTAAGACTGCTACCTCTACAGGTGACATCTACTTCGATGAAGCTGACGAACATGATCCGGTATCCAACGAATCTATCAATACAACTGACGTAACAGTTCTGGGTGGCCAGGGTAAGGTAACGATCCTGAATGCTGCTAACAAGAATGTTGTCATCAGCAACGTATTGGGTCAGACAATTGCTAACACGACAATCAATTCCGACAATGTTACATTCAATGCTCCGGCAGGAATCGTAGTTGTAGTAGTTGATGGAACAACAGTGAAGGCTGTCGTTAAGTAAGACAATGAATAACTATTGATATAAAGAAGTTTATAATCAATAATTTAAAATAGATAACCGCGCGGCGGCAGTAGAGGCGTTGCTTGCAATGCCTCTATCTGGCACCAACTAATCCGTGAGGACGAAAAAGCGGGTATTAATACTAAAGTAATGAAATATAAATTCTTCCGCCCTAGCTCTGTGAAGAATGAAAGCGGATATAAACCCTGGCGGAGTTTCTTTTGTCAGGGTTTATATTATGTTATATAACTTGATTATAAGCACTTACTATCTATTGATTGAAGTATAAACTAATAAAAATAATAGCGTATGAAAAAAGTATACTTGATCGATGTGAGTAGGCGACTACTTATATTCGTGCTACTATTGGGAGGGTATATTACACAAGCGGCTGCAGCAGACATTTATGTCCCCGTAAAAGATGTCCTGTCATATTATGAAGGAACCAGTGACGCTAATGCGGAGCAGTTAAAATCCCATATCCAAAGTTTATTGCAGGGAGTTGTCGATCAGAGTGATCAGGCAGCGATTATATCCGATGTTACTATCAGAGGTAACGGTGGGGATCAGACCGGTGATTTGGTGGCAGGAAGTTATAACTACACTTTTAAAGTGACTTCCACCAGTTCCATTACGTTAAATTTTGAACGGACGATCGGTACAGGGAATATAAATCCTGCAACTCTGTTCGGCGAACTGGATCATGATCAGGTAGTTGTATCAAATGCTATCGAGATCAAAGCCCGCCAGGCAGTCGGTGATTTGAAATTCCCGGCTAACTGGGGTAATTATGTGTATGGAACATCTGTTAGTGATTTACATTCTAAAATACAGGTGCTCGATATGCCCGGAGTTTCATTTAATGATGCTTCGGTTTTTCTGGTTAAAGACGGCGTTTCCGCTCAATATACCGGAAATAATATGTTGGAAGCCGGAAAGTATGATGTGGTTATTACATTTCCTCCGACAGATCAGTTTGCTTATGAACCCGGTTTGACCAATTGTACCAAGCAGGCGACAGGTTCTTATATTTCAACCAAGCAACTGATTGTAAAGGAAAAGCCGATCGATAATACGGTATTCCCTGTGTTTGCGGAAAAGGTTGGAGGCTTAGGCGAACTGGATCCGGCATCCAATCTTAATTTGAACCGGATAAAGAATCTGATCAGGAATAATATAACTTCATCCGATGATTTTATTTCCGAGATAAAAATATATTCAGGTAATGGTTTCACCAGTGAAATAACTACGGGGCGGTTAGTTCCGGGTAATGTATATAGTTATCGCGTGGTGCTTCTACCGAATTATGGTGCAGGCAGCAATGTCTCTGCCGGCGTAGGTGGAGCAAGCGTTTCTTTAAATACTACTGAATGGAGCTATGATATTGTAAGCGCGATTGCGATTGGGAAAAACACGTTACAGGTGAAGCTACCCGATTTTGTTTCAAGCCCGATCCGTATTGGCGACTATGCAGATAACACTGTTACGGCTACGATGCTGAAACGTCTGATTCAGGATATAAATCCGGAGATGGTGGACCAGAACCTGGTTCCTCTGGTTGAGGTAACTGGTGGTACGGTATCTTCCGGTATGGCAGATAACACCTATCTGGGTTATAAAGTGACAGTCCAGGGTGATCTGGCTCAGACAAATTTGAATTTTGTAACAAATGGGAATGTCTCATCTGCTAATCTGGTTGTAAATGGAAATGTTTGTACGTTTAGTAACTCTCTGTTATTCGTAACAACATTGCCAACCACCCATTCTTTGATTTATCCGGGTAACTATCAGATCGACTACGAAAAAGATATGCTGCCGAATGCGGTCATCCGCCGTATCAAGAGCGATCTGTTGGTTCGTAATGCCGGCGTTTTAGGAAATGAAACGTTCGTTGTTCGTTTGATCAATAATGACCTGAGCAATAAAAATGCGATAGCGGAAACAGACGATTCGTTCGGTTATAAGATCATCATCACGAAGAGCGCAACCTTGCAGGAAATAGAAATTCCGACTAATCAGCGGATCAATATCGTTGATAAAGGTACGACAATCGAGATCACTTATTCTAAAAGCATTGCTATCGTTCCCCGTCCGGCGATCAATTTTACATTCGGTGAATATACCGTTCAGTATGTGAAGGATATGACCCGGGAACAGGTTGCGGATAAGGTTCGCGAATATATCTATATGGCAAATCCGTACAATATTGAGTACATAGAAAATGTACAGATCACGAACTCCCGTATCAGGGAAAATATGGGTACGGCTACTTACCGGGTAACGTTAAGTGGAGACCTGGATGCCCTGTTCTCTGAAGTAACAGTGAACGGACAGCCGCATAGCCCGACAACGTTTGAAGGTACAGTAAATATCACGCCGCGTCCGATCGCAAAAGTGAAACTTTACAAATATGAGTTCAAGAAAGAAGGCGCTTCCAATGAAATGATCGAAAAAGCGATCATGGCTGACCTGCTTTTGAAGAACCCGGATATGAAGGGGGCTTATATTTCCAGCGTAACATTGGTGCCGGCAATCGGTAGAGATCTTTACTCTTATACGGTAGTATTCAATCCGAATGATAATATTCAGAAGATTGAAGTAACGAATGAAGATGGAGGTCTTATCATCCCGATAGAATTGTTCGGTTATACAACAGCTACTTATCTCCGTTCCGTACGGTTGACCGATAACGGCCAGTCGCTGGCTGAATATCCGCTTCCGATCAATGTGCAACTGCCATTGTGGGAACGTCCGTTCGGACAGACGGCCGATGAGTATGCACTGGCTCTGCTGAGTGACTTCAGACTGACTCCAGGTGCTGACCGTGTAACGGTTCCCGACCTGAATAACTGGGGCGTGAAGACCTATCTGATCAACAACGAAACTTCTACAGGCGATGTTCCGGTGCGTATTGCCGGCGAAAGCTATCCGCAGGTTTCCGACTTGTATGGTTACGAAGTGGTGACAAGTTCAAATACTCAGTTCTCGGAATACTATACATTAAATTATACAGCACCAAGCAGTATCCATCTGACTAAAGACGGTAATGATGTAATTGCGAAACTGGCTCTCCGCATCGTGAAAGCGAAACGTACGCTCACTTTGCCGGAAGTAAATGTGACTTATAGGGATATCAATACAAAAGTCGCTTTACTTGACTCTGTAAAGAAGGCTGTATTGGAAGACCCGGCAAACGAAGAGTTCTTTGAACTGGTAACAAAGACGGGTGTTAAGCCTCTGAAGAGTTTCACCGTTACTATTAATAATATAGAAGAAGGAACAACCGCTGTTAAGACATATACTTATTCGGTTGCATTCGTTCAGAAGGTAACTGATAATATCGAAATAAGAGAAACCGGTGCGAAGACATTGGTCGTAAATGCAGCTCCGGTTGTATTCACTTTCCCGACGGATATCTCTTATCGTTACGGAAAACGCAAGGTTGCTATCGAAGCAGACATCCTCAGTCAGTTCCTGGCTGCCAACGAAGGTTTGTTGAGTAGTTATGCTTGTTTTGAAAATCCGGCCGACCTCTTCAAGGTAATGCTGACAACAGCTGATTGTCAGGCTGAGGCAACGGAAACGATGCCGAAGAACGGTGATTACGGTTACAGGGTGGATGTGCTCGACCCGGCATTGTTGTCAAACTTCCTGCTTGACAATCAATTCGGAAGCAACTTCCATAACGTACAGAATTCTGTGCAGATCGGTCAACGTAAACTGACTATTACTTTGCCTACTTATCTGGCTGCAACAGCTGAAGAAGAAACTGCAGCGAAAGCTGTGTTCACCTTCGGTAAGGCGACAAAAGTCCAGATCGTTCAGCAGATCTATGATGATATCGTGGCTCTGAACGGAAGTAAGATCAAGAGTGACTATACATTGGTTGTCGACCTGGTGACAGCCAAAGCTCAACTGGATAAACAGAATCCGGTAATCGGCGAATATGACTATACGGTAGAACTGACATCTGCCGACTATACCTTCGTTTATGCAATTGAGGGTGCGGAAGTTACAACAGAACCTGATACCGAGGTTATTACTGCCGTTAAGGCTGTGAAAGTCGTAGCTCCGGGTGTTGTGGTGACATTCAACGAAAAAGAGCTTAAGGGTATCTGGACGATTATGAGCGGTGCCCCTGTTTATGATCTGACTAACCTGACGCTGGCGGCTGATGATTATGGTTTTAGCCTGGTTTCCCTGGTGGAAGATCCGGAAACACCGACCGCTGCAATGACGAAAGCCCGTTGGGATAAGCTGTTCAGTACGAATAAACTGCACTGGGCATTGTACCGCAACGATAAACTTCAGTTCCACGGCAATACGTTGAACAGTGTATTGGTTGACTCAATCAAAAATAATGTAACTCAGGGAACATTCAAACTCCGTATCATAGACGCTTCTACTTTGAAGGCTGCTATCGGTAACTTTGAAATCCAGCTGGATACCGATCTGGCTAACCTCAAAGTGACTCCGGCAACCGTAGAAGTGAAAGCTGCAAAGGATACGTATACAAAAGTATATGGTACAGAGGTAACAAAAGACTCCGACCTGAATGCAAAACTTGTATTTGCAACAGAACCGAAGCTGACTGCTGCAAAATTGCTGGCAGACAAGAATGTAATTGACTTGTTCGAAACGCTTCTGCCGAGTGAGGTTAGTGTCTACGCAGCTGATGCTCCGGTAGGAGACTATCAGATCCGTGCAGTCGATGCAATGGTGAAAGAGATGCTTACTCCGGTTATCGGTGTTAAGTTCACCGCCAGCGAAACGCAGGCAGAAGTAACTGTGACTCCGGCTCCGTTGACAGCAGCAGATTTGACTATCACTCTTTCTGTAACCCGTGAATATGGGGAAGATGCAACAGATGCTGGCGTTTATGCCGCTGTGACAGGTGAATTATCTGACGCATTTCAGGCAGAGGTCAGCAAATTGCTGAATGCAGAAAATGTGAACCGTACAAGCTGGCTGGATTTGTCGGGTGTCAATAAGAAAACAGACGTTGGTACGTATGAATTACGTCTGACTTCTTCGGCTGCCGCACAGATTGCAGCATTGCTTCCGAACTTCGATATCACAGGTGCTACTATTGTTAATGCAGGTCTGACGGTTACGAAGGCTCCGCTGACAGTACGTGCGAAGAGTTATAGCCGTCCGTATGGCGGTGGTAACCCGGATCTTGAAATCGAATATATCGGTTTGAAGAATAATGAATATGAAAATCTGGCAGACGTATTCTCGGTAATGCCGAAGATCGCTACGGATGCAAAATCCGATTCACGTGGTTCTTATGATATCTATTTCACGACAGAAGGTATTGCACGCAACTATACGGTAACGCATGAAAACGGAACGTTGTCTATCGATAAGATCCGTCGTACGATCATCTGGCCGGAAGATCAGCGTAATCTGGTTATACCGGTTGGTGAAACTGTTGAGTTGTCCGCTTACCTGAAATCGGAAGCTGACGGCAAGCCGTCTATCAATGATATCCGTTACGAACTGTCGGGCAACGATCGCGAACGTGTTATCCTGTCTGAAGTTGCCAGAGGCAAGTATGCTGTAACAGGTCATGTACGTACGGAAGGCGACAACTATGTAACCATCACGGTATATGCAGACGGTGACGATACATACGAAGATGCAACTCCTGTAACAGGTACGATCAAAGTGATCGCTCCGGAAGGTGACGCAGCTAAAGTAAACGTGATCGTTTCCAACGTAACAAGTATTTATGACGGCAATCCTAGAACTGTCAGCGTGAAGGTGACCGACGTAGAAACAGGTGAAGAAGTGAAAGACTTCAGTATCTATTATGAAGGCGACCAGCTGGGTTCAGTACCGACAACTTATCCGTCATCACAGGATGCTCCGACAGATGCCGGTGTATATACTGTAACGGTGAAGGCTACACTTGGTTCTGTCACTTATGCTTACACCGCTAAGAATAAAATGGTGATTGCTCCGAAAGCCGTGGTGGTAACAGCCCGTAGCTTCGACATCAAGTACGGCAATGAATTGCCTTCTTATGCAAATGCTTACGATTATAATAAGAATGACTTCCTGAATGGTGAAGACTTTAAGGTTGATCAGGCTCCGGTTGTACGTATTGAAGCATACAACGGCAAGGCCGGTTCTTATAAACTGACTCCGTATTCGGCACAGGACTTCGGTCGTAATTATGTGGTTACTTATGTTTCCGGATTCCTGAAAGTCAGCAAAGCTGCTTTGACGATCCTGGCAGATAATAAGGAATCGGTTTACGGCAAGGATCTGGAAGAACTGACTTATACAGCTACAGGTTTCGTGAAAGGTGAGACGTTGAAAGATCTTGGTTTCGCTCCGCGTATCAGCTCGACTGTTACAAGAACATCAGATGCAGGAGTTTATCCGATCACATTCTCTGATAACTATACTTCAGACAATTACGAAGTTTCTTACGTGGACGGCAAATATTCTGTTATCGCTGCTTCGCAGAAGATCACATGGAATCCGGAAAGCGTGATCGACGTAGAAGGTGGAGATGTTATTCTGACCGCTTCTGCTTCAAGTAAACTTCCTGTAACATTCAATTCGTCTAACGATGCAGTAGCCTATGTGAACCAGATTGGAGATGCATGGATTCTGACTCCGGTTACTTCCGGAACCGTAACGGTTACAGCTATGCAGCATGGTAACAAGAACTATAACGCAGCTGAACCTGTAGTGGTAACATTCCTTGTAGACGACGAATATCTGTCTGTCGATAACGAAAAGATCACAGTAACAGACTACATCGAAGTATATCCGAGACTGTTTACCCATTCTGTAACAGTGGCCGCTCCTTCTGAAATCAAGCAAGTTGAATTGCTGTTGATGAACGGTACGTTACAGAAAGTAATTCGCAAACCGGGATCTGTTATTGATCTGTCATCGTTTGGATCAGGTATCTATCTGCTCAATGTAACATTGGAAGACGGAACCTTCAAATCTGTGAAGATCATTAAGAAGTAACCTGTAAAACTAATTTAGTATGAAGAAATATATTAAATCAATATTAACATCGAGGAAGCAGCTTATGCTGCTTCCCCTGATGCTTGTTTCAGGCGGTATCATGCAGGCGCAAACGGCTGTTCCCGATACCATATATGTAAGTTTCAATGCCGCAGATCCGGTAACGATGACGTATGGACAGGACATGAATACGGTTGTTTCCGATGCCGGCTTGACAGGTAGTAGTTTTAGTTATCTGTATGTGAAAGCAGAGGACGGTACGACCAGCGGTTTGAATGGAACCGTATCTTTCAAGGACGGTGCTACCGTAGCCAATGTATTGAAATTTTCTGCGACGCCGACAGTCGGAGGCGGACAGGCTCTTGGGTTTGTAGCCGATAATCTTTCGGATTATTTTAGCTATACGGCAAATGGTGAGAATGTAGTTTTCTTTACCAGTAATCGGAATGATGCTACTATAACTCGAACATTGACAGTGAATAAGGCTACATTGAGCATTGCAGCCAAAGACACCAGCCGTTTCTACGGAGACGAAAACCCGGCAACTCCTTGGTCTGCCAAAGACTTTGTGTTCAGCGGGTTCGTGAATGATGATACGGAGGCTATTTTCACGAATTCACAGGTTAACGTATTGCCTACGGTTTCTTATTCGGGAGCAGATAAAAACTCTGTTCCCGGTACCTATGTAATCGAATTGGCCGGTGGACAGGCCGCTAACTATAATCTGGATTTGCAGGTATGGTCGAATAGCTGGCCCGATAGAGGTTTATTGACTGTAAATAAGTCACCTTTGACATTGGCTGTTCCCGACAGTGCACGTTTGTATGACGATGCAAATATCGCAACAGTTCCCGGTAGTAAACTCGTTATTACCGAAGGGGTACTGAAAAACGAACAGACGCTGGAAGGTTTATTCCAGGGAGATAACCTGGCGGTAACTCATACGGCTATTTCTGCTGCAGTGAATAAACCGAAGAGTGACGTAGGAACATACAGTTATGAACTGAATGAGGCTTCAGTAACTCAGGCTGCCTATCGATTGTCAAACTACGATATCCAAGCTATCGCTGCGGGTAAATATGAAGTGAAGAAAGATACGATTACAATCACTGTGTTTGATGCTTACCAGGAAGTTCCTATCGATGATAAGAATGTAAAGGTTATGCAGAAAATTTATGGTGAACCGAATCCCGACGGATACTTCTGGTTGAAGAAGAGAGCGGAAAAGCCTGCTGCTGTAGCTCCTTCTTATGCGTTCTCGAAAACAGCTGAGGCAGTAAATTATATTTCTGCGGCAGCCGAAGGCGACAAAGGTTTTAAAGTCGCTCCGCTTGCCGGATACTTCGATTATGAAGGCAAAAAAGCAACTGAAAAGACTGAAGTAAACCTGAAGCGTGAGAAACCGAATCAGAAAGAAGACAGCCTGTATGCTGCCAAAGCGGATAACATCGACAAAGTATCTTCATTGAACTACGCATTCAAAACCGTTGACGGTTCGTTCCTTATCAACCAGCGTCCGCTGGCTATATGGAAAGTAATTGTTGACCGTGTATATGGTGAAGCCGATAAGGATACGACCTGGACGTTCGAACCGAATGACGCTGACAAAAAGCGTGGCTTAGCCATCTTCGATGCGAAATATCAGACAACAACAACTCCTGACGATATCATCGACTTCATGCCGAAAGTTGTCGTTAAGCCGGTTGCTGCCGATAATACGTTGCATGCAGGTTCTTACAACGATACACTGCATATCAAAGTAGTTACCGAAGATAAGTCTATCCAGCCTCCGTTCCAGGCAAAGGACCGTAACTATAAGTTGATTATGAACACGCTGGTTCCCGGAACAATGACCAACGACAGTGTCCGCCTGGAAGTGATGAAAGCTCCGTTGATCATCCGTCTGGATACAATCAAGAGAGCATACGGTTCAGCCGATCCTGAATTTAATAAGGCGGAAGTTCAGAAAGAGTTTATCTCTTACGAAGGCTTCAAGCTCGACGAATCGGCTAACAGCCTGGATTCGACTGCTACCGTAGCTGTCGGAAACCGTATCAAGAATCTGGTTCTAAATAACCGTCCGGCAGGTATCTTACCGGTAGGCACCTATGAACTGACCGGTATCACCGATATCAACAAGGAAAATCCGAACTATGAAATTACAATTGTAGGAAAGGCACGCTATCAGGTGTATCCGGATAACAGTTATGTCATGGTTTGGACTCCGATACAGAATGAATTGATCGTGGGTGACCTGGTTCGTCTGAATGCCGTTGTAAAACAAGGATCGACCGTGATTGCCGAAGGTTCACAGATTATTTACGAATCATCCGATCCGGCTCTGATCCAGGTAGAGAAGGTGGAAAGCATCTGGTATCTGCGTGCAAAAGCGCTGACAGAAAACGATGGTGTTACCATTACTGCCCGCTACAATGCAGAATCCGGACAGGAAGAAGCGTTGAAGTCGGAAGTATTCAAGGTGGTACGCCTGAAAAACGAAGCAGATTACAATGTTGTATTGGGTAATATGGTCTTTGATTACGATGGTAAAGGTAAAGCAGCCGATGTAAAACTGACCGATCTGAAGGGTATTACCGAATACACTCCGATTGTCACTTATAACGGTGATTACGATCTGCCGGTCGATGCGGGAACCTATAACATCTCCATCTTTGTGAAACATAACGGTTCCGAACTGCTTGTTCGCAAGGAAAAGATGCAGATCAATCCGCGTGAAGTATATGTGAAACCGAAGGATGCACTGATTGCTTATGGCGAGGCTTTGCCGTCTACATTCGAATATACTTATTCCGGCTTTATCGGTAGCGATGACTTCAAGGCGGCTTCTGCTCCTTCTGTAAAAGTTTCCGGCGACATAACCGGTGCCGGTAGTTATACATTGTATGTAGAAGGTGGCGATCCGGGTGCGAACTATACAATCGTAGGAGGTACGGGAACACTTTCTGTATCGAAGGCTTTATTGAAGATCAGTGCCGGTACCGTCAACATCGTTTACGGTGATGAAATACCGGAATTTAAACCTGTATATGAAGGCTTCGTCGGTAACGATAATCCGGATGCCCTGAACTTCCTTTACACGGTGAAAACGAATGTGAAACCGGTCAATGCCGGCACTTACGATCTGGTTATCGACTGTCTGAGTTCGGATGAAGACAACTACGCCGTGACACTGGTTCCTGGCAAGTTGAATATAGCGAAAGCAGCAGCCGGATTACAGTTCTCAGTCGAATCGACAACGATTACAGTTGGTGATTCCGTTCTGCTGTATGCGAACTGCGAATCTCCGGCGAAGATATCTTTCGCTGCTGAGCATATTGATGTTGCCGGCCTGCGTAACCATGTAGAAGGCGTACACGTTATCGGTAAATCCGAAGGTGTAACCAAGGTATATATCACTATACCGGAATCTACAAACCACTTGTCACATCGTGATTCTGTGACTTTCAATGTGAAGATGGGCGCAGTAGGCAATGAGTCGATCACTTTACAAGGTGTCGGTTTGTATCCTACAATCGTAGAATACAATGCGACAGTCGTTTCCGAAATGCCGGTAGAAGCAATCTATGTGATTGACGCATCCGGTAAACTTCAGAAATTGTTCAGGAATCCTGAGCAGGTTATCGACCTGAGTCAGTTGCGTAGCGGTTACTATCTGGTACGGATCGTCCTGACGAATGGTGAAGCGAAGACTGTGAAGATTGTTAAGAAGTAATATTTCCTGTCTCCCTTTCGGGAAGTGGATAAAAAAATCGGAGCCCCTCGGATATTATTCCGGGGGGCTTTTGTATATTTGTCATGTAAACCACTATAAAGTAATGTATTATGAGTAAATTTCTACTAAGGATTTTGTGCTGTGTCCTGATTATTAAAGGAGCGGCTTTTTTTAGTTATGTGAGTGCCCAGTCTGTTCCCAATGGCGATTTCTCTGCTGAATGGGAGACCGGCTATAATGGGGTCGGCAAGCAACCGGCTTTCTGGAAGGCATCGAATGTCAGTCAGATGGGTGTAAAGAAAGAGTTGGTAACCCGCAATTCGGATGGCTCCGTGCAGTTGACTAACCAGTTTGTCGGTTTGTTCGGAATCGGGTCGAATGCACCGGCTTATATCTCTCTGGGAACTCCCTGGGTATATGCCAATATTTCGGATATATCCAAGAGTGATGGAGGAACAACCGGAGGAATAGAATTTACCCATCGTCCGGATTCTATTGTCGGTGTATTCAAACGTAAAGTCGTTGCGGAAGAGAGTGGATGGATAGTCCGTTATCTTTGGAAACGAACAGTCGTTTCCCAAAGTCCGGATGGCAAAGAGTTGATCGATAATGAGAAAGACGTGCTGGCGGAGAATGGTTCTGTTACCCTGATCGGTAAAGCTGAATTTGAAATAAAAGACGAGTTATCCGACTGGACGCGTATCTCGGTACCTGTCGACTACCTGTCGGAAGAAACCCCGGAGAAGATGAATATAACCATATCCGGTGCCGATTACCGTAATCGCAGCCTGATAAAGGAGAATAATACCTTATCGGTGCAAAATGTGGAACTGATCTATAAAGACCCGGTTTCAACAGAAAAAGTGCAATTGCCATCCGATTTGATTTCCGTCGTTGACAATATCCTGTATCTGAATGGTAATTACAAAAACCTGACAGTCTATGCAATGAGTGGAAAACAGGTCTACTATTCTGCCCGTCCGGGAGAAACCGTTTCCCTGTCCTCCCTTCCTGCTGGAATTTATTCCTTGAGAGTCGAAGGAGAACAAGGTGTACAGACGATGAAGTTCCGGGTTCGTTAAAAGATATTATTATTCGGAGGATGAAGGAGATTCTGACTAGAATGGCGTATATTTGCCCTATATCCAACAAACACTTTAATTTATCAATTTGAAATGAAAAGACTATGTATGGCTGTTATGGCAATGTGTTTATTGCTGTCATGCGGCGAAAAAAGAGAAGAGGCTACACTCTCCGGGTTAATGAAGTCTGATTTTGTATCGGAAGTGGAAGGTAAGCCGACCGCCTTGTATGTGTTGAAGAATAAGAATGGGGCAGAGGCTTGTATTACAAACTACGGTGGACGCCTGGTTTCTGTAATGGTTCCGGATAAGAATGGAAAAATGACCGATGTCGTGCTGGGTTATGATAATATCGGGCAGTATGTGCAGTCGGACGGAAACTATGGTGCTTTGATCGGACGTTACGGAAACCGTATCAATCAGGGTAAGTTTACTTTGGATGATATTGAATATACGCTTCCTCAAAATAACGGTGCGCATTGCCTGCATGGTGGTCCGCAGGGTTATCACGCTCGCATGTGGGATGCTAAGCAGCTGAACGACCAGGCGCTGGAGTTAACTTATCTTTCAAAAGACGGTGAAGCCGGCTTCCCCGGAAATCTGGATATCAAGGTTACTTATACATTGACGGATGACAATGCTGTCGGTATCAAATATGAAGCAACAACCGACAAGAAGACGGTTGTGAACCTGACAAACCATAGTTATTTCAATCTCTCCGGTGTTCCCGGTTCCGATGTGTTGGACCAGTTGGTTATGATTAATGCAGACAACTACACTCCGGTTGACAGCACTTTGATTCCCGTAGGTATCAGTCCTGTTGATGGTACTCCGCTGGATTTGCGTACTCCGGTAGCTATCGGCAAACAGATTAACGACCCGTTCCAGCAATTGCAGTTCGGGCGTGGGTATGACCTGAACTGGGTGCTGAATACAAACGGCGATAAGAATGTTCTGGCAGCCAAGGCGTATTCTCCGACCAGCGGTATCGCTCTGGAAGTATATACCAATGAACCGGGTATCCAGTTCTATACCGGAAACTTCATGGATGGAAAAGATACCGGAAAGCATGGTGTCTTATATCCGCATCGTGGTGCTTTGTGTCTTGAAACACAGCATTATCCGGATTCACCCAACCATCCGGATTTCCCGAGTGTAGTGCTTAATCCGGGAGAAAAGTACCTCAGTGAATGTATCTATAAGTTTACGGTGGAGTAAGTAGTTCCAGTTTGTAGAAAGGAACGCGGACGACGCAGACGGAGCGCAGAATAACGCAGATAATATTTTAATTAATAAGTCTGCGTTATTCTGCGCTTTCTGCGTCGTCTGCGTCCGGTAATATCCTTTTGGTATATCTTTTTTTCTTGTTAATAATTCTTTGCAAAGAATATATATTCTTGCTTTTAGCTATCTTTGCTTCGTTCAATGGGGAAGCCGTCCTTTGAGTTTCGGTTACTCTCCAGGGGAACGATATGTAAGCGTTTAAGATATTATCTTTGGAACTGAAAATCGCCAAGTTTCTAGTCGGACAAAGATGATAGACAACTGAACGCTCACGCTTGTTATATATACTCCTGTATGTAGAATAGAGCGTGGGCTGTTGTCTTATTATTTGTTCGATGGGTGTTTGGCGATACCTCAGTTCCGAATAATGGATTAACAGTTTCCACGCTTCTTTATGATATAAAAATGCCAAACGAGGGAAACGGGGCGGCTTGATTGACGTATGAACCCAAAAGAAAGAGAACGGATTGCTGTTTGCCGTGTTTTACTGGATATCGCCGAAGGAACGGATGGCTATGCCTCCGTATCTGATTGTCCCCATTATCAACAGTTGCAGAATAAAATCCTTTTGACGGAGCAGGATTTTGAGAAGGCACGGGATACTTCGGTCCTGGAAAGCCTGGTAGTCCTGAAAGGGGCGCATTACAACATCAAGATGATGCTGGCACTGACCGTATGTGACCTGTATTCAGAGTATATGGTTATTCCGCTTAACTACCGCCTGGTTTTCGAAACATTGATGAGCGCGATTGACTGGCCCATCTCTTTTTCCGAAGTGCTGGCGAAGAGTAAAACGGAATAACGACTTTTAGAACAGGTTATAGTTTGTTCTTAGTACTTTAAATTCTGTGCGGCGGTTTATCTGGTCTGCTATTTCCTGTTGTTCGGGAGTCAGCGTCAGGATAAACTCTTCCGTCAATACATCTCCTTCATTCAGGAAATCGTAGTTCTTTGCCATCTTCTTATTGATAACTTTCGGTACGCTTTCGCCATAGCCTTTGGCCTCCAGGCGTTCTTTTTCGATACCTCCTGCTATCAGGTAATCCACTACTGATTGGGCACGGCGTTGTGCCAGGCGTTCGTTATACTGGTCGCTTCCTTTACGGTCAGTATGCGCTCCCAATTCGATTGTTACGTTCGGGTTGTCGTTCAGCATCTTAATCATTTCATCCAGTGCCTTCTGTGATTCGGGGCGCAGGGTTGCTTTGTCGAAGTCATAGAAGATATTTTCGATAACTACCGGTTTGCTTATCGGAGAGAGGTAGAAGTCTACGATATACGTCTCGTTCTTTTCTTCCGGTCCGGTTTTCAGTTCGAAATTCTGGTTGAGGTAACCGCGGGCGCTTGCCATCATTACGTAACGGATATCACGTTCCAGTTCTACGCGGTAGGTACCGTCTTTTTTTGCCAGTACTTTTTCGTTCAGCCCGTCTTTTCCGACGATGCGGACTGTTGCGTCTTCAATCGGATTCTCGTCCACATCAGACACGATACCTTCGATAAAGATGGTTATGACAGGAAGCTCGAATGAGTACAGGTGGTCGTAGCCGCGGGCGTCATTGCGGTTGGAGCTGAAAAAGCCTTTCTCCTTATCTCCTTCGAAGGTGATGCCGAAATCGTCACCCATCGAGTTGATGGGTGCTTTCAGGTTCTCGACATGCCATTTGCCGGTGCTGTCCTGGGTTGCTTTGAACAGGTCCAGTCCGCCCATGCCCGGATGGCCGTTGGAGGCGAAATAGAGTGTGACGGAGTCGCGTACGTACGGAAACATTTCGTCGCCGGGTGTATTGATGTCCGGCCCTAGGTTTTCCATGGGGCCGAAATCATTACCTACGAGCCGGGAGCGGAAAATATCTTTTCCTCCGAAACCGCCGACAGCGTCCGATACATAATACAGGTATTTTCCGTCGGGCGAGACTGCCGGGTGTCCCAGGGCGGTAACCGAGTCTTTCACGATGCTGGCACGCGTCCCTTTTCCCCATTTGGCGCTGCTGCGGGTGGATACATATATTTCTGACGTGCGCGGTCCTTCCGGGTCCTGTGCGCAATAGGTGTAGTACATAGTGTTACCGTCTTTTGAGAAAGAAGGGGTTCCTTCATCAAATTCGGTATTTACTTCATCTTCCAGTTCGACGGGGGCGAGCCAGTTGCCCTGTTCATCCTGTTTGATCAGGAAGAAGTCGTTGTTTCGTTGGCCGGTGATGGCACTGATCGTTTCGTCTTTGTCTTTGTTGGCTCCTTTCGGTGTACGGGAAGAGGTGAAGTAGAGCTGGTCGTATTTGTCACCGTAAAGCATCGGGCTGAATTCGCCTCGGCGGGAGTTGAATTTCTCCATCCGCTTAACGATATAACGG
>OGZA01000638.1_pt1 | contig 26278 bp, 30 predicted proteins | sample 1576591 | NCBI WGS metagenome assembly OGZA01 (sample SAMEA3541565, study PRJEB24748) | human gut metagenome | biome: human gut; feature: human-associated habitat; material: faeces | place: China | collected 2012
ATAGCCTCATCTCCTTTTTGAAGGAAAAAATATTATCTATGCAGTAGAGGAATCTGAAACCTCCCAGCACCCAGATGCCCAAAGGATGATAGTAAACACATTTAAAGAGATGACGGAAAAAAACGGGTGTCAGATAATTATCACAACTCACGTTCCGGGATTAGCAGCTCTGCTTCCAATTCAGAGCCTGCGCTATATTACAAATAGCGAAGGCTCTCCCGAGGTCGCAGTCGGAACAGAAGACGCTGGAATTCTGGCACGAGTTGCTGACACATTAGGGGTACTTCCAGATTTAACTCCGCCATTGGCCCCGCAGTATCATGATGTAAAACTTGTTATCTGCGTAGAGGGACCAAATGATGTAGCGTTTCTCACAGCAATTAGTCGAATTGCACATCAAGCGGACCCAAGTATTGTTGATTTGAATAGCTCACCTTACATTGTGATTATTCCTTTAGGGGGCAACACTCTAAAAGAGTGGGTAAATCACAATTATCTTCAAAAGCTTAACACGCCTGAGTATCACATATATGATAGTGATAATACACATGTACACGCCGGAATTTGCGACCAAATTAATCGCCGCAGCGATGGTTCTTCTGCAAGAGAAACAACAAAACGCGAAATGGAAAATTACATACATAGCGATGTTGTAAGGGATTTCTTTGGTGTCCAGATTGAGATAAGTGACACAATGGACGTGCCACGTGAAATCTCCGCACTATTGCAGGCGAGAAATCCAACGGCATATAGTCCCGAAACAGTAAAAAGGAAATTGAACAAGTTAGGAGCTCCCCGAATGACAATGGAATTGCTTCACAGCCGTGATCCTGCTGATGAGGTTATAGGATGGCTGAGAGATATTTCAAAATTTATACAGGCGTAGTTTTCAGCACCAGCAATTCTCTACATCAAAAAGGGAAATATCCGAATTGAAGCCACCTGACAACTAAGGTTGCTGAAAAAGGTGTAACCCATGAAACCCTTGCTGCGGCAAGGGTTTCAGCCGTTTCAGAGGACAAAATCGAGCACCAGACGAGATGGAGATGCAAAAGGCCATTTTCGTGATGTGGGGTGATTCGAACCTCTGAGCAAAGAGAAAACAGCGAGAGAAGCCCCCGCTGGTAGTTCAAATCGAACTGCCAACGGGGGCTTCTCTCTTTTTATTACATTATTACATAGCTGTTTCAGTTGGTGGTATTGCTTGCTTTGTCCTTGGTTCCTTGGTGGTCTTGGTAATAGCTTTCTGACATGGTTTTGGATATACTTGCGTTGCAAAACGAGGAAAGGAGAGCAGACCATGGCAGACAAGAAAAACCTATGCGCTCAAATCGACATCGCCCTGCACAACCGGGTAACAGAAGAAAAAGACCGCCTGGAGATGACCACCAGCCAGTACATCGCAGCACTGCTCACTGAATACTACAAGATGAAAGATGAGAATGGAGGAATTAACATGACAGGCAGCAGAACGATGGCATTCCAGATTCCCGAGGAACTCTTCCAGCGCATCAAGACCCACCTGGCCAGAGAAACGGCTCGGACCGGCGTAAAGCTCACCCAGCGGGACTTCGTCCTGGGCCTGATCGAGCAGGCGCTGGCGGAAGCCGAAGCCAGCCTGGCCCCACAGGAGGACCCTGAGAGCACCGAGGAAGCCCCGGAGGACAACGGAGCCGCCGGTACCACCCCAGACGCCAGCGAGGCCAGCACGGAGGCGGAGAGGGGCACAGCGGACATCGAACAATAACACAAGGCGTCAAAGCAAGGGGCCGGAGGACACATCTCAAGCAGATGCGTCCTCCGGCCCCTTTTTTGTTTTTCCTAGAAGGGGGGTGAACATGATACAAACGTCAGAAAAAACTCGTTTTACAGAGGCTGAAATGGCCACTGTCCGAGACACGGACCTTCCAGATCTGCTGATCTCCCTGGGCTACCAGGTGAAGCGGATCGGCAGGTACTACACCACGCAGGAGATGGACAGCATCCGGATCAAGGACAGACGTACCTGGTTCCGCTACTCAGAGGGCATCGGCGGAGATGCCATCACATTCCTCCAGCGGTTCTATAACAAAAGTTTCCCGGAGGCCGTGGAGTACCTGCTGACCTGGCATGGCCGCGCCCGTGACTCTCCCCCGGTGAGCACTCCGCGGCAGACCAAGGAAAAGGAGGAAAAGGTCCCCTTTACCCTCCCCCCTGCCAACGTGGATCACCGCAGGGTGTTTGCCTATCTCCGCAAGCGTGGGATCGCACCCCAAGTGATCCGGGGCTTTGTGGAGGCTGGATTGCTGTACGAGGACGCCCAACATCACAACTGTGTCTTTGTTGGCCGGGACCAATCAGGAGCGCCGGTATTTGCCAATCAACGAGGAACCTATGATTGGAACGGCAGCAGCTTTAAGGGGGATGTCCCAGGCAGCAATAAGGACATCGCATTTCGACTTTACTGCAGCAAGAAGCATGATGCAGTTCTTGTCTTTGAGGCCCCAATCGACCTGATGAGCTTCTGCACCCTGCACCGGAAAGTAACCTCCAACGCGGTGGCACTGTGTGGGCTGTACGAAGGAGGACTGCGGACCTATCTGCGAGACAACCCACACATACGCCGGATTATTCTGTGCCTGGATAACGATGAACATGGTCGGCAGGCAACCCAAAAGCTCCGAGAAATGTTCTCCGCAGAGGACTATGAGGTGTCTCAACAACTTCCTCCACAGGGAAAGGATTGGAATGAGTATCTGCTGCAACGAAATGTGCTCCGGGAAAGGGGGTGACAATTTCCAAAAGAAGAAATAACAATATGATTTCCGGCAAATCAAAAGAAAAATTGTTGTAGGAGGAATCCAGTATGAAACGCATTTTGACCACGATGTGCGCCCTGACCCTGCTCCTGGCGGCATCTGTCCCTGCTCTGGCCGTTGAACCGGAGCAGAGTGCCAGTTACTACCCCACATCGGTGGAGGAGTATATGGAGGGAGACAGCCCCAGGATCAAAAAAGTGTACCAGCTGTCCCTGGCAGATGACCCATCCCAGATTCCCACCGAGGATTTTGAGCGGGATGGCCGCCTCTATTATCTGCTGGATATGACGCGGAAGGACGAGGTTGGGGTGGACATCCAGACCATCACCCAGACCAAAACTCTGGCCAGCGAGACCAACAATATGGAGAAGATCCTCCAGAGTCTGGAACCGCAGATGGAGGTAACCACAGAGGACGGTTATACCGGCACTCTGACACTGGATCATACCACTGTTAAGGTAGCGGCAGACGGTTATGCTACCCGGACAAAGGATCTCTCCGCCACCCGCACCTATCCCAATCTCTCGGAAGCGGATCTATCTTTGATTCCAAAGAGCATTGAGGACAATGGAAAAAGCCTGACTCTGGCAGACGTCCAGTGGGCCGAGACCAGTGAAGCCGGGGCGGATGGGGCCGTCACCCGATATACTGCCACCGCCAAATATACCGGCACTACCAGCAGCACCTATGCTACCGGCTACACTGTTACGGCAGACTATACCGGCCAAGTTTCCAAAACCAATTGCTCTGTGTTGACTTATACCGCCATTTTCGGCAGCATGGAGGTCCCCGAGGCGCAGACAGACCCAGCCCCCACAAATACCCCTTCCAGCGAAAACTCAAATGGGGCCACGGCAGAAATTGACATCAAACAGCCCCTCCTGATTGGCGGTGCGGTTCTCCTACTGACTGCAGGTGGGGTTTTCCTGTTCAAGCGGTACAAAGGAAGGAGCTGATTCAACTGAAGCTGAGAGCACTTCTGCTGGCCACCATGCTATGCGCCCTATGTGTGGGCCAGGCCAGCGCCCTGGAATATACCATGGAGGCCCCGGACGATTACCTGTTCGGCAGACCTACCAGCGATGACACCATCTACGAATGGGAAGATCCCAATGTAGACCGGAGTAAGAACACCGCCCTGATCCCGCCTGGATTTGGCACGCCTACCAGTTACCTCCCCGGCAGCGGCGACCCTCTGACGCCCAATCTTATCCCCAGCGCTCTGGATGGCGGCGGGCTGGTGTCCCAGACAGGGAGCGTCAACTATCCTGTGATCGACACAGAAAATGGGGGCAGTTCTGGCCAGGACGTCGGCTATACTGCCGTCACCAGCGATCTCTACTACTCCGGCGGACATCTGGGGACGCTCAAGATCCCGGCTATCGGCCTGTCTACCAAGGTCTACGAAGGGACAGACAGCAGCACTCTGGCAAAAGGGGCCGGTCATTTCCCCGGCACTAGTATCTGGGACGGCAACTGCTGCATTGCGGGTCACAACCGCGGGGTCCGGGATGATTTTGGAGACCTGCATACCCTGGAGCCAGGCGATACCATTACCTGGACCACCAAGCTGGGCACACGCACCTATCAGGTGGTCAGTGTAGAAAAGGTATTGGAGACAGATACCAGCGGCACCGCCACTACCAGTGACAACCGTATCACGTTGTTTACCTGTGTGCGGGATCAGCGGGCATACCGCTGGTGTGTCCAGGCTGTGGAATGCTAAACGCAGTGCATCTCCCAAATTGGGAAATGCACTGCGTTTTTTTCGCTTAGTTTCTGCGAAACCCTGACTGAATTACTTCCAGAAAGAGGTGATGAACAGATTGTTGTTCATGCCTCTTTCTGTCCATTTTAAGGAGGGCTTATGAAAAAACTGCTTTCAATGTTTTTGGCCTGCGTTTTGCTGCTTGGAATTCTTCCGACCTCCGCTTGGGCCGCGGATAGTGTAGAAGCGGCGCTGGGCGAAGTGGACATTTATAACGGCGGATATGAGCTGGGTTATCTGTCCATCAACGGCGCTGTCAAGAAGCAAGACTACACCTATTTCATGTATAAGAGCAATGATGGGACAACCAAAGAAGTTCCGGCATATTGTGTGAATCCGTATCTCAAAGGTGTTCCCCAAAAGGTAGAACCCGGCGAAAGCATTAAATATCTTGCGGAGGAACGCTCCAGCGATCCCAAGGTGGTGGGCATTATCTCCAACGGTTACCCCCACCGCAGTCTGGGTGAACTGAATTTGGATAACAAGTATCAGGCGTATTACGCCACAAAGATGGCCCTCTGGTGTTATTTGCTTTCCACCTGGGACATCAACAATCTAAAGGTGGCCCCCGGCCTTTCCGGTTCTGAACTGGACATTGGCAACCGCATCCTGGCCGCCGCCAAGGACATCTACAAGCGCGGCACCACCTACAACTATATGCTCACGCCCAAAATGACAGCCACCCCAGACCATTCCGTGGCCTATCCTGTCAGTGTTGAGGGTAAGGACTACTATCAGCAGGTGTTTACGGTTTGGAGCGAGACATGGGTCTACGATTACGACATTTCTGTCGCCTTCCAGGACCCCTCCGCCGTTCCCAATGGCACCCGGATCGTCAACATGGACAACCAGGATGTGACCTCTGTTGCTGCGGAAGGAACCGGAGACGGCTACTCCGCTCAATTCAAGGTGCTGTACCCCGCGGAATCCATCCAGAACCAAAGTGGCAGCGTCCAGCTTGCACTGTCCGCCTCCGTGGCGCAGTATGCCGCCATGTATGCCATCTGCCAGGAGAAGGATAAGTACGGCGACCTGCAAAATTATATCTGCGACCTAGATAACAATGTACGGCTGGATGTGGCTGCTATCAGCAACTATTATGACGGTCAGGACCCCGACCCGGATGAGACCGCGCTGAAAATCGTAAAGCTGGAGGAGGGCACAAAAATCCCACTGGAGGGCGCGGTGTTCTCTGTGTACGATCCAGAGGGACGCAAGGTTGGCTCTTTCTCTACTGGCCCGGACGGGACCGTGGTAATCCCTCTGACCCTTGAGGGCCACTATACGGTAACCGAGGAGATCCCGCCCCGGTATCATCTTTTGCCGGATGAGCGCACCCAGCACGCGGATGTGGAGTACAACAAGATTGCAACCCTGACTTTCTGGAACGCCCCCTACGGCTCACTTCGGGTGGAGAAAAAGAGTGACACTGGAGATCTACTTCCCGGTGTAACCATCCAGATCAAGCACTTGGAGAGCGGCCAGACCCGGAGCGGTCAGACCACCACCGGAGGTTCCATCACCTTCGACCAGCTTGAACCCGGCGCATGGGAAGTGCGTGAGCTGGCAGGAATCGAGGGCTGGAAAGCTGTGACCGATACCGTTCAGACGGTCAATGTGGTGTCAGGCGAGGAATCCACCGCTACCATTATCAATGAAGAACTTCCTGGTCTGCGGATCATCAAGTATGACCGAAAGACGATGGAGCTTATGCCGGATGTGGCGTTTGAGATCTTCCGGGATAATGTTTCCCTGGGCATCTTCCGTACCAATGAACAGGGCGAAATTCTCCTGGTCAACCAGCCCGAGGGCAGTTATCGGATCGAGGAACGAAACCCCGGAGACGATGAGCATATTATAGATACCACCCCCCAATATGCGGAGTTGACCACGGGCATGGGCATTGTGGAACGGGTGTTTTATAATGACCAGCTGCCCGGCATCCATCTTATCAAGGTAGACAGTGCGGATCTCAGTAAGCCGATTGCCAATGTCAAATTCCGCATTGAGGCGGTGGACGGCTCCTGGGGACCGGAGGAATATACGACTTCGGAGGATGGGACCATCGACCTCTCCAAGCTCCCCGTGGGCGCTTATGTGGTGACTGAACTGGAGTGTCCGGGATATGTGATTGACGAGGCACAGCGGATCATCCACCTGGATGGAAATGAGACGGCCCAGTTTGTCTTTACCAACAGCAAGCTGCCTTCCCTCCGCCTCACAAAAATCAGTTCGGATGGCTCCGCCCTGGCCGGAGTGACATACAGCCTGACCCGGATTGAGGATGGCAGCCGGTATATGGATCAGACCACTTCCAGCACAGGTACGATCATTTGGGAGGGCTTACAGCCCGGAGTATACTCCCTAAAGGAAACCGACACAGTATCAGACCACATTTTGGATGAAAAGGAATATCATGCAGAATTATTCCCCGGTAAGGACAGCACCATCGTTTTGGAGAACGATAAGAGGCCAAACCTCACCATTTGGAAGCGTGACGCAGACAGCGGCGCTCCCGTGGAGGGCGCAGTTTTCCTTGTAAAGACAGCAGACGGCCACAGTGTGGCCGAGGTGACCACTGGCCCGGATGGTTCCGCCAAGGTCCCCAACCTCCTGCCTATGGTCTATGAGGTAATCGAGAAGTCTGTGCCGTCGCCTTACCTGCCGGACGCTCCCAGCCAGCTTGTCACTCTCTATCCCAATCGGGACAGAGAGGTATATTTTGAAAACCACAAAAAGCCGTCTGTCACCATCCAGAAGGAAAACTCCGTCACGCATGACCCCATTGAATCCGCCGAGTTTCACATCACATGGTCCAGCAATAAGACGGAAACTGGGGAACAGCGGGATCTGGGAACCTTCCAGACAGATGAGGCGGGTCAGATCATCCTGGAGGCCATTGAGGATGGCTGGCTGAAAATTGAGGAGACCAAACCTGCGCCTGGCTTCCAGGCTCCCGACAATCCTGTTACGGAGGTCTATGTCAAGGGCGGCGAAAACAAGACCATCACCATTTCCAACATCCCCCTGTCAGCGTTGGTGGTCTACAAGCAGGACAGCGTGACCGGGGCTGGAATCTCCGGCTGCCGCTTCCAACTGAAATATCTGGGTGGTGAGGTCAGCGGCAGCGGTGGCACCGTGATCGGCACTTACACGACTTCGGCCAACGGCTCCTTCACTGTCACTGGGCTTAAAAAGGGCTACTACATCTGCGAGGAGTTGGAGAGCGACAGCAGCCACGTGATTGACGCCGCGCCCCAGTCCTTCTATATTTCCGGCGAGGATCAGGACATCGTGACCCTCTACTTCTCCAACGCCCCCAAGGGAGGCGTCCTGGTCAAGAAGGTATCGGCAGCAGACAATTCCCCGCTCTCCGATGTGGAGTTCCTGGTGACAAAATCGGACGGCTCCGTGGTGGGTGATGCCAACGGCAAGTTCGTGACGGATTCCACCGGCAGTTTTCTGGTGGAAGGGGTAGAACCTGGAACTACACTGGTCATCAAGGAAACCCGTGCCAAGCCCGGCTTCCTGCTGGATGATGCACCTCAGACCGTTCAGGTCAAAGAGGGCCAGACCGTCACCGTAGAATTTCGGAACCAGCCTTTGGGCAATCTGGTAATTGAGAAGTGGGGACGGAACGGTTCTACGGAAGTCCCCCTGGAGGGCGTCAAATTTGAGATTAAGTACGCCAATGGGCAGTATGTGGATGCCGCAGGAGGCACGTTGTCCAGCAATGGTATCTATTATTCCGACTCCACAGGTAAGGTCATCCTGTCCGGGATCACTGGCACGGTGGTAGTGACTGAACTTGAGAGCGTGCCTGGGTACACTATCGACCCGGATAGCCAGAGCCAGACTGTCACCATTAACCCCAATGACACACAGACGATCCGATTTTATAACAATGCTGTGGGCGGCGTGGAGTTGATTAAAGTCTCCGAAGCGGACAAGACGGAGCGCATCCCCAATACCACCTTTGAAATCCGGCGGGTGTCGGATGATGCCCTGGTGGACACCGTGACCACCGGGGAGAGCGGCAGCGTCTTTGTGACACTGGAGGATAACAATTATTATGCCGTGGAGATCGAGAGTGCCGAGGGGTTCAAGCTGGACAGCACGCCCCATTATTTCACCATAAAGAATGGGCAGACCACGAAACTGACCGTAACCAATGCGCCCATGTCCGGCATCCTGCTTCACAAAATTTCTACTGCTGATGGTAAGGGCATCCCTGGTGTGTCGTTCATCCTGTATGACAGCGGCCACAACCCCATCGACCAGCAGACCACCGACGACCGAGGCTATGCCTGGTTTGAGGACTTGACCGAGAGCGGCCGGTACTATCTGCGCGAACTGGAGAATGAGGGGTATATCCCAGACACCCAACTCCGTACAGTCTATGTCAAAGCCGGAGAAACCACATTGGTAGAGTGGGAAAATACCCCCATCACAGGACAAATCCAAATCGTCAAGAAGTCCGCCGACTACAACCCCACCAACGGCCTGCCTGCGGGAACGCTGCTGGAGGGGGCTGTATTTGAAATCTATGATAAGGCGGGTAATCTAGTGGACACCATCCGCTCTGATAGCCGAGGGCTGGCCGTGTCCAAACCTTTGCCTCTCTCCCGCTATACCATACGGGAAGTCAAGGCTCCGGCCAATTACGGCGTAAATGAAACGGAACTCACTGCCTATCTTGAACATGAGGGACAGATCGTCAAATTTGAGGTGACCAACAAGAGCCTAACTACCGGCGTATCCATCACCAAAACCGGCCCCAAGGAGATCATGGCAGGCCAGCCGGTACGCTATACCTTCTCCGGCATCGCCAATAGCTCCAATGTCCGGCTGGACAACTTTTATTGGCGCGATACCCTCCCCGCAGAGGTACGGCTGGACACGGTGGTCACCGGAACCTATAACTTCCCCGGCACCTATAAGATCACCTATCGTGTGAACGGCGGCGAGTATCGGACCCTGGCAGACAACCTGTCCACCAGCAAGAACTACACCCTGGCTGCCTCGGCCACCGCACTGGGCCTTGCCAGCAATGAACGGGTCACAGAGGTCATGTTCGTCTTTGGACAGGCCCCTGCTGGCTTTGCCCAGGTAGAAAAGCCGTACCTCCACTGCACCGCCGTGGCCAACCTGGCCTCCACCTCCTTTGTCAATGTGGCCGACGTGGGCGGCGTCTACAACGGCCAGTGGGTGCAGGCCGTCAGCCGTTGGGTGACCACGGTGTACGGCAAACCTGTCATTCCCACCCTGCCCCGGACGGGGTATTAAGCCCTTGGGGGACTCACAAAAGCTGTGAGTCCCCCTCTTTCTTACAACCAATTATTCTAACAGAAAAAGGAGAAATGAACGATGTTGAAGATCACTGCCACTGGAAATCTGACCAATGATGTGGAGCTGAAGATGAACGAAACCACGGGCAAGCCCTATGCCATCCTGCGTATCGCCTCGGACCGCCGCTATCGGGATCAGGAGGGCAACCGGCTCACCGACTTCATCTCCATCAAGGTGCGCGGCCCCCTGGCCGAGTTCTGTGCCACCTATGCCTGGAAGGGCTGCAAGCTGGCCGCCTCCGGCGACTTCGAGACCATCACTTTTTCTGACGATCCCACCCGCCAGCCCGGCTTTCTGATCAAGGCTACGGAGGTGGAGCTCCTCTCCCCCCGTCGGGCAGAGGATGCAACCGCTGCCGGGCAGAACCAGGCCGAGTGTGAGGCCGCCTGATGAAGAACACTGGGATCATTTACAGCAGCACAGAGCGCACCCCTGTCGTGCTGCCTGAGATGGCCGAGCTGCTCCCGCCTTTGAGCGAGGAGCAGCTCGGTGCGCTGGAGGCGGATCTCCTGAAAAATGGGTGCTATACCTCCATCATCGTCAATGAGGATCTGGTCGTCATTGACGGGCATAACCGAAAATCCCTGTGCGACAAGCACGGCCTGCCCTATCAGATGCTGGTGTTCGCCTTTGACGATCTGCTGGAGGCCAAGCAGTGGGCGCTGGACACCCAGAAGGGCCGCCGCAACCTGGACAAGTGGGAGCTGGGCAAGATCGCCCTGAAGCTCAAGCCGGAACTCGAAGCCAGGGCCAAGTCAAATCAATCCGCTGCAGGCGGTGATAAAACAGACAAGGGAGCGCTTTTGGTGAATTCACCAAAAGCGCTCCCCCCTGTGAACACGCGTAAAGAGATGGCACAGGCAGTCGGCATCGGAGATCAGACCATGGGGCGTATTATGCAGATCAACGAGCACGCCCCCGCAGCGGTCAAGGAGGCGCTGGACAAGAAGGAGCTGTCCATCAACCAGGGCTACCAGATCACCAAGCAGGTGGAGGATCTGCCGGAGGAGCAGCGGGAGCAGGCCGCCCAGGAGGCGTTGGACATCCTGAGAGCAAAAAAGGAAATCCAGGAAAAGGACGCGGAGATCGACCGTGAGGGGAAGATCGCCGGAGTCTTCTGCAAAGCATACGAAAAGGCGGTCCTGCTGGACCCCACAGAAGAAAATGTCCGGATCTGGGCTAAATGCACCCGCATGACCAGGGACGAGATGGAAGATACGGTGAAAGAATCCCGTGAATTGGCGGAGGTGTTTCGGACCATTGCCGACCTCATGGAGCGCCTCCTGCCGGAGAGGGGGACGCTATGACGGAAATGAGTGTCCGCCAGTGGCAGGAGCGGTTCCGTGCCGGGGATTTTTCCTCGAAAGATCGTGCCGTTCAGTGTGAGGCCGGGTGGTATGACTGGTTCTGTCAGGATGACGCGCTGGCCGGACGGCTCCAGAAGTTGAGCAAGGTGGTCATGGGGATCACCGACCCCTATATCCTGGACCACTACTATGTCTGGTTCAAGAACAACTGCCCGCTGTCCGGCCCGCTCTATGATGACGTGCGGTTTGAACCGCTGCATGGTGACCGCAACGGGAGATATTTTGTGGTCATCCGGGACAGTCCCCATGAGACCCATAAGTGGACCATCTACACGGAGCGCCATGGATTTGAACAGCCGGAATTCACCTGTGCAAATGTGCGGGATATGCTCCGCCATATCAACACCATGGCCCCGGAAACCTGGCGCGATGATCCGCAGCCTGCAAAAACACCGCGTTCCCCTCAAAAAAAGCGAAAGGAGGCAGAACGATGAACCGGGAAAACGCGGGTGCCAAGCCGACTGCTCCGCCCAGACTGCCGCCAGAGGCTGAGCAGGAGATCCTGGAGGCATTGTTCGAGGGGATGGAGATCCACTCCAGCGAGATCGCTGCAATCCTGAAAAAGCATGGCGTGTGCGGGGATGTGGAGGCCCTCCAGGACAGCTACCGCAAGCGCCTGGGCCAGCGTCTCATGGCCAGTCTCCGGGATGATACCGGGCGGCGTGAGGTGCTGGCCAACGGAAAAGGCAGCTATGTAGTGCTGGAGGGCTGCGGCGACAGGCGGCAGCTCAAGCAGATCCACCGCCGCATCCAAAACCAGATGAATGGGCTGGATCTCTCGGCGCGGAAAGTGTCCGGCAGGCTGACTGTTCTGGAACGGCTGTCCCACAAGTGGAGAAGGGCTGGTTGAGATGGACGCAAAGACATTCTATGAGCAGATCGCCCCAGAACTGGACCCAGGGGGCTTCAAGCTGTACTTCACAGCCCAAAGGCTGACAGGCTTTGAGCTATATAAGCAGTTCCCTTATGAAGACTCCCGCGGGATGTTTGAAATGATGAACGGTCATCAGCTCATGCGCTATCTGCTGGCGGATCAGTTCCATGCCATCCGCTGGGAGATCGTTCCCGGAACTGGCTATGAACACGCAATCCTCCAACCCATTGATACTACCGCACCAGCCTACCAACAGTTTGAACGCAGATTATATGAAACGCTGATGCAAAATTGCCATCTGAATCCACTGGAGCATGAGCAGGCAGCGCGGGTTACACAGAAACAACGCCGTCGGAACGGGCGCAACTCCAGATGAACGGGGCTGTTGCCACAGGATGCCGGGCAAATAAAAAGAGGTGATCATTACGGCAGAGCAAGACCATGTTACTAAAATTACAGAGGACAATCCGGATGCTTTTTGGGATTTGATTTATCAAGCAAAAACCGCTTGCGGCCAGGATATGAAAGCTATGGAGCACTTTCTCACAGATCGTCTGATTTCCATGGGGCCTGAATCCGCCATGGTTTTTCATAAATGCGTATATATATATTCGAGATTGGCAGACCAATATGGGCTTTGGGACGCAGCCAGCATTGTCAAGGAGCGCGGTTGTTCTGACGAAGGATTTATGGATTTTCAGCCATGGCTGATCGCTCAGGGCAAGGAGACTTATATGGCAGTCTTAAAAGATCCGGATACACTGGCTGACGTGGAGATATACGGAGACTGTTGTTTCAGAGGCCTTTCCGATGTTGCTTACAGGGCCTATGAACAGCTTACAGGGCGAAATATATATCTAGATCATGTAGAAGCACCAAAAAATGTAAAAGACTTATACAGATCTTTGAAAAGAGAGATCGTATACAAGGATGGCATTCAGTTTCCAAGAGAAATGAAAGACCTGCCGAATTTTTTGCCAAGATTGTGCGAGAAATACGGAGGGGCAGACGGAAGCCAGATACACCCGTATGTGTGGAATCTGGAGATGTCTGATGTAAACGCACTGCTAATTGAGGGAAAGACATTTGACAAACAACAGCGCGCCCAAAAAACGAAGTCCCGCAAAAAAGGAGGAACGCCGCGATGAGTGGCTCGATCATCATTGGCATTGATCATGGCTACGCAGCCATGAAAACTGTACATTTTTCGTTCCCCACCGGATTGGTGGAATATGAACATGAGCCGTACACTCAGAAAGATGTGCTGGAATACGGCGGCAGATACTATGTAGTGGGCAGCGGTCGCCAGCCCCTCCAGAGAGACAAGACCCAAACAGAGGACTACTATCTGCTTACCCTGGCAGCCATCGCCAAGGAGCTGGAGCACCGGGGTGCGGAGCACACCGCCAGCATCCACCTGGCGGTGGGCCTGCCCCTGACCAGCTTTGGCAGGGACAAGAAGTCCTTCCGTTCGTATCTGTACCGGGATGGGAGCGCCATTCCTTTCCGCTATGAGGGGCAGGACTATACCATCACCATCCAAGAGGTGTCCCTGTTTCCACAGGGCTATGCTGCCGTCCTGACCCAGACGGAGCTGCTGGACGAGCCGTCCGTCATTGTGGCAGACATAGGCGGTTGGACGGTGGATCTGATGCGTCTGGACAACCGCATCCCCAACGCTGCCTCCTGCCGGAGTCTGGAACTGGGCATGATCCGCTGTATCGATGAAATCAGCGAACAGGTGCGCCGGTTGTTTGGGCTGTCCATGACTACCGCTCAGATCGAGAGTGCCCTGCGGGGCAGCTCCGGCGGGATGGATGAGCGAATCAGGGCGGTTATCCACGCCCAGGCAGGCAAGTATGCCCGAAACCTGCTCTCGGCAGTCACAGAAAGCGGCCTGGACATCCGAGCTATGCCCACCATCTTCCTGGGTGGTGGAGCGGCGCTCTTAAAACGCCATCTTTCGGCCACAGATGGCCTGTGTCGCCCACTTATCCTGGATGACGTATCCCTGAACGCCAAAGGATATGAGCGCCTTGTAGGGCAGATGTCGCGGGGTGTGGGCCATGGCGGGTAAGCGGCGGCTCAACCTTTCTTTTTCTCTGGCATCATCCCAACAGCGTGAGGCGTGGCACATTCTCAGTTCCATCCCTGCCGGACAGCGGACAGACGCTGTGTGTCGGATGGTGTGTAAAGCCCATGAACAGGATGCCCTTCTGTCTGCCATCCGGGGGCTGATTCGGGAAGAGTTGCGCAATTTGGATCTGACAACAGAAAAAAGCCAGCAGACACAGGCCGGGGACATGGATGAGAATGTCCTCGGCTTTCTTCTTGCCCTGCAGCAGGAAGAAGATGAGATCACCTGATACGCTATTTTGATATGTTCGCCGGGATCAGCGGTTTTCGAACGGATACAGTGTTTGCAAGGTTTTGAAACATCTTTTAGAAGGGAGCAGTGACATGAATGAAGTAGGACTAAAAGATCAGTGTTTCGGCGTGGAAGTGGAACTGACCGGAATTACACGTGAACAGGCGGCACAAGCCTTGGCAGATTATTTTGGGACGGAGCCTCGCCGTGGGGATGACTACTACGACAGCTGGTATGTGCGGGATGGGGAGGGAAAAGAATGGCGGCTGATGAGCGACAGCAGCATCCGTGGTGAACAGAAAGTGGGTGCCAGATACACCTCCACCTCAGATCCGAGGTATCGTGTGGAAATGGTCACGCCCAAACTGACCTATGCGGAATTGCCCAAATTTCAGGAATGCGTCCGCCGCGTCCGCACTGCAGGGGGAAAAGTCAATTCCTCCTGCGGTATCCATGTCCATGTGGATGCCGCAAACCATAATCGCCAGAGCCTGAAAAACCTGTTGGGCATTATGTATTCCAAAGAAGATATTCTGTTCAAGGCACTCCAGGTTAACTCCTATCGCATAGCGAACTATTGCCAGAAAGTACGGGAACCCATGCTGCAAAAGGCACGCAAGCTTTCATCCGAAGAAACCAAAAATCTGACACAGCTGGAAACCATCTGGTATGAGGGGGATAACGGCAGCACGGAGCACTACAACTGGACACGGTACTATGCGCTCAATCTCCATTCCGTGTTTTTCCGAGGGACCGTCGAATTCCGCTGTTTTAATTCCACCCTCCACGCAGGCCGCGCTGCTGCCTATGTGAATTTGTGCCTTGCCATGTCGGCCCAGGCTATCGCCCAGCGCAGCACCGTCATGCGCAAGACGCAAAGCGATAATGAGCTGTTCACCTTTCGGGTATGGCTGGTACGCCTTGGGTTGAATGGACCCGAGTTCAAGCACACGCGGGATCATCTTCTGGCCAACTTGGACGGGGATCGGGCATGGCGCTATGACAAGGACAGTTACGATGTCAATAAGAAAAAGAAAAACCGAAGCAGTGAGGTGGCACGATGAAAATACGCATTGAAGATACCGTGTACGAGGGTACCGGGACAGAAATCATGGACCAGCTTCGGAAAGCTGCCTTTGACCCCACGGAGTTTCCGGACACAGAGAGCTATATCTGGCAGCTTCGCAGCAATTTCATCCGCATGACGGATCAGGACTGTCCCCTGCCGGATCGTGGTGTAGAGGCGCAGGCGCAGACCATGATTATGGCGCTGGCGAAGATCGGCGCACTGGAGGTGTTGGACCATAGCTGAAGATAAATTGTATTTCGCCTACGGCAGCAACATCAACCTGGATCAGATGGCCTACCGCTGTCCCGCGGCCCAGGTGGTGGGGCCTGTCGTGCTGGAGGGATATGAACTGCTGTTTCGCGGCAACGCAAGCGGAAATGGCGTTGCCACCATCAAGCCCAAGGAAGGGCAGCAGGTACATGGCCTACTTTGGCGGATCACACCGGGCTGTGAGCGGTCTCTCGATCTCTATGAGGGATATCCCCGCCTATACGAAAAAGAGTCTGTTGCTGTGCGGGATCATGCGGGGCGGCAGCTGACTGTCATGGCCTACGTGATGACGGATGGGGATCGGTGGCACTCTCCTGCTCTGCCCTCGGAATATTATTACCAGGGCATTCGGGAGGGCTACCGGCAGAACGGACTGCCACTGTCCAAATTAAAACAGGCGTGGCAGCATTGTGCCAAAGAACTGGATCTGGAGACAGTCAAACGCAATCGCGGCTATTTGCTGTCCTTCTCTGATAAAGATACGGACAAGGCCAGCTTGCTCAATCAATTCTTGTCCAACTTGCAGCTCTATCCGAAGCGGTATTTTGACCGTTTCCCGACGGTCTCCCGCAGTATGGATTTTATGGTTTAACGCAGAGTTTATTTTGATGTTGGGAGGGAGCATCCATGCAAATTGGTGGCTTAGGAACCAACAGTACCGCTACGCTGGGTGGAACTTCGCAAATCCAAAAATCAGCAAAAAAGACTGTTGAAAATGCTATGACAGATGGATTTGTTGAGCAGATCAAGGAGATGGCGCGGAAGGATGCACAAACAGGCGTATATATGTCAGATGAATTTGCACAGATGAGGCAAGCCTACAAGACCAGATATGTCTCTCCCAATCGCTCTGGCCTTCAAGGGCAAGTCATGTCTTTCATGCAGAGAGCCGCCATGGGAGGCAATCGCGGAAACTTTCTGATGCGTCTGCTGGGAGGCTATTCGATGAAAGCAAGTTTGGGAATCCACTCACAATATAATACCGCAGAAGTCTTTGCACCAAACGGAGAACTGGTTGGTGCATATACCTGTGGAGGACAGTGGGTTGAGTTTCCAACTGAAGCAGAATCGCAATTTTTGGGAGACACTAATTTGGTATATCTTGAGGCATATCGAGCAGCAAGAGCAGAAATGAAATCTGCCGCCCAAGGACAAGCACCTGCTGACACAGCTACCGTGGATATTCGGGCATAGTTGCAATGACGGTTTCCAGTTTTCTAATGCTCACTACCGTATTCCCGATGATGTGGGGGTGTTGATCAATGCAAATTGGTAGTTTAGGAACCAAAGGTACCGCTACGCTGGGCGGGACTTCGCAAATCCAAAAAACAGAAAAAAAGACTGTTGAAAATGCGATCACAGATGGCTTTGTAAAGCAGATTCAAACACTGGCCCGAGAGGATGCGGAAAAGGGCATCTATATGGACGAGAAATTTAGTCAACTTCGGCGTGCTCGAATGGAGCAATATGTCTCGCCTGATCGTGCTGGTCCGATGGCCAAAGTGAATTCTGTTATGAAAACATTGGAAAAAGAACAGGAGCGGATCAAGGTCTATTTGGAGCGCCTTTTCGGCGACTATTCTGCCGAAATCGAAGGCGATTCGACATTTCGGACAGCCGAAGTTTATTCACCAGAGGGAGAACTGATTGCAAGTTATAGTAGTTTTTATGGTCAATGGACTACGCATCAGACGAAAGCAGAGTTCAATTTTATTACTGAAACGGACATGATTTATTTGCAGGCATTTCGAGAGGCCCGTGCGGAAATGAAAGCTGCTGCCCAAGAACAAGTACCTGCCGACGCAGCCACCGTAGATATTCGGGCATAGCTGAATGACGGTTCCAGCTTTCTAACGCTCGGCACCGTATTCTAAATGATGTTGGGAGGGAGTATCCATGCAAATTGGAGGTTTAGGAACCAAAGGTACCGCTACGCTGGGCGGGACTTCGCAAATCCAAAAATCAGCAAAAAAGACTGCTGAAAATGCGATCACAGATGGCTTTGTAAAGCAGATTCAAACACTGGCCCGAGAGGATGCGGAAAAGGGCATCTACATGGATACAGAATTTCGGCAGATGCGGCGTGCTCGTATGGAGCAGTATGTGTCACCGGATCGCGCTGGCCCAATGTCTCAGGTCAACTCCATAATGCGGGATCTTGCTAAGGAGCAGGAACGAGTAAAGGTATTTCTGGAGCGTTTAATGGGGAATTGTTCAGCCAAAGTCCAGAGTGATTCTATTGGCCAAACAGCCGAGATTTACTCTCCAGATGGAGAGGTTATTGCAAGCTATAACAGCTTTGGCGGCGGATGGACAGAAATACAGACCAAGGCAGAATTAGCATTCAAAGGCGAGACAACCATGATATATTACCATGCCTATAAAGAAGCTCGTGCAGAAATGAAGGCTGCTGCCCAGGGGCGGTCACCCACCGACGCAGCTACCATGGATATTCGGGCATGACAGCAAATTTTTAGGAAGGGGTGTAACATAATGACGATCACAGATATTGCCCGTATGATGATGACCTCAGATCAGTATCAGAGCAAAGTCACACAGCCGAAATATCCAAACGGCGCTGCGGTATCAGATCCGAATGCGCCTGATGACGGACTGGATATTACAGGCATGACCGCAGCGGACTTTCACATCATCCCCGTATCCAAAGAAGCTGAGCAGGCGGTACGGGATATAGCTTTGGAGCACATGAAAAAGTATTATGGGATGTCTGGGCCTGACGGCAATGATTTGGGAAATTTCATCAAGTCCTATTATAAGCAAGTCCCCGTCTCAGACCGCGCCAATGCTGGCTGGACATTGAATCAAATGCACAGGGATGAGGCCTATCGTCTCTATGATTTTGTCCGTTCCCGTGTTCCTGGCTGGGAGATTGGTCAAAAGTTTGATACCAGTATTTTGGAGGAATACCAGCGAGGTGTTGATGTAACGGCGTAACGATAGAAGAATACAGATAATTGATAGTCACTTTTGTTCCATCGGCAGCTAAACCGCACCCAATCCTGCCTAAAAGGCGCAGGCAACCAACTGGTTGCTTGTGCCTCATTAGTAGAGGTATTTGGTAATAACGAATGGTGAAGGTTTTTGTATTGGATATGTTTATGAAGAACCTCAGCATTGCACTTGTTCTTACTATGATTGCTTATTTCGGGGCATACATAATCGAGCGAAAGCAGAAATAAACTAATTCCAGAATAAATCTCACGGTGAGACGCAATTCCTTTCGGAATAAGGTCTCGCCGTGAGATTTTTTAATCTTCAAACAGTTTGGAAACTGGGATCTCCAGCACTTCCGCAATCTTAAATATGGTTTCCATAGATACGCCGAACGGTCTTGTTGGACTCTCGACTTTTGCCACAAATGACCATGATTTGCCGATTGCATCAGCAAAGGCTTCCTGGGTCATGCCATGCAATTTTCGGTAGTATTGCACTTTCAGGCCAAACCGTATGAATTGTTCCCGATATGCTGTCTCCATAACGCACCCCTTTTTGTTAAAAGGGTATCATCAAAATGAGAAAATATTTATGGAGCGTAATTGTTATTTATAGCAATACAATGATATAATCAGGCAATATAAGGATAGAAAAGGCGGCAATCCATTTGCGGATCGCCGCCTCAAAATGGCACATTCCATACCAAGCAAAATTGCACAGGAGAAGTCAGGGCATCTTTGGGCGCTGATATTCCAAGAGATCGGACACCTCGCAATCAAGCACAAAACAGACCTTTGCCAGGAAATCCAAATCCGCCATTTCTATGCTGACTCCTTTATAATATCGGTCAATGACCTCATACTTTGTCCCTGTAAGAGTGCGTAGCTTGTTGCGGGTAATGCCGCGGCTGTCCAGCACTTCCGCCAATTTTACTCTAATGTGGCCATATTCCTGCGTCTGGTATAGGATGATGCTTTTCAAGCCGTCCATCGCAATCCCCCCATTTCTCCGTTTATTTTAGCAATGGTTATCCTGATTGACATTTCCCTTATTAAAGGATAACCTTATATAAGGTAAATAAAGACGAAGGGGGAAAGTGGTTGGGTATCTGCTTTTTTATCGGACACAGGGAGGCGGGCGATGAACTGCTCCCTGCTTTGACAGAGGCGGTAGAACGCCATATCACCGAATACGGTATTACAAGTTTTATGGTGGGCCGCTATGGCAATTTTGATAAGCTGGCAGCCAGGGTTGTCATAGACGAAAAAAAACGCCACCCGGAGGTGACGCTGACTTTGCTGCTGCCTTATCATCCTTTTGACCGCCCAATCCCCACACCGAAAGGCTTTGACGGCACATTTTACCCACCAGGTATGGAGACTGTGCCGAAACGGTTAGCCATTCCCAATGCCAACCGCTATATGGTAAGAAACAGCTCACATCTGATCGCCTATGCTTGGCACCCGGCGAGCAATGCACGGGAACTGATGGAGTATGCCCAGGCAAGAGAGAAAAAGGGGAAGATTCATGTTGAAAACCTTGCTGAAAAAGTTGGTAAGCCTTTTATCTGAAAAATGGCTGCGTTGGATGGTGATACTTTGGGCCGGTGGACTTTTTCTATTCTGTGCCGGGCTGCATATAGGAAATGAAATGTGTTACAAAACAGAGGTGGAATTTTGGCAAGGAATAGTCACAGTGCAGGAGCCAGAATCCTGTGCCATTTGCGGTAATTCCCGTGGCCTCACATTTCATGCCCCATGTCTGCTTGATCTTTCAACAGGGAATTTGGTTGAACTGGCAATCTATGAACCATCCTGCCGCTATCCTGGTGAATTATCAGAAAACCAAAGTCTCGATCACAGTGTTATCACGTTCACAGCAAATGGCGACCCGATGTTTATTGACCGGCTGAAGGATATACAGCGGTGTGTTACCTACCTCCCCGGAAAGGAGGGGGAACCGATGGACCCCGTACATTATTGCCGAAATTGCCGGGCGATCTTGGCAAGGGTCGCTACCACTGGCTATGTTCTTTTAGACCTATACAATTTGGATGAAATTGAAGCATACCCCATAGAAGAAGGGGCCGAATACAACATACGGATTTATAGTGTTTCGGTAACCCATGACATAGAAAACAACTACTTGACTGTTACCAACATTGGACACCTTTTGACGTGCTGAGCAGCCAAATTATAGGTGCTGAATTCTCTGCACCACTTCTTAAAATTTCAAGAAAATATGTCGATATAATTGTTAGAGAACCACTATACGGGAGGAGTTGTTTTACTTTGTCATGGCAAGTGCCAAATATAAACGGTCAGCTTTCCTCAGAACTGGTCAACAGCGGGTGGACTGTATATAAACAAGGAAGCACTCAATCCAGTCAAGGAAATACACAGGCAGCTGTCGGTGAGCAAGCGCGTCTTTCCCCACCCTCTTTCGATACCGTAGATTTTAGTGACAGCAATATCCGTGATATTACTGATGATGTAGTGCCGCCCGGCACTTTCCCCGATGAACCACAAGTGGATGAAGATGGGAAAACGATTGTCAGAAACCTGTGGGGCGGAATTAAAGTGGAATCTCGGATCGGAGCAGACGGCCAGTTCATCACATTTCCCGATGAGGCTAACCGGAGTGCTGCTGAAGGGGCCGCTACCCATGGTTTCTTTTATCACACCACCGATTTCCTAAAGGAGGCCGCCCAAAAGTACAGTACATTGGGCGAAAATGAAACCTTCCGTTTTCGGGATATTCAAGATGAAGGTTTTATCCGTGATACCCTGGATTTTCTGACCAATGGCAACTATACGGAAAAAGATGTCACCGCCATGAAAGAGCAAATGGAAGATGTTGTTCTGGAGCTGGCACAGCAGATCAAGGATGGCAAAGAGATTGATTTAAGCAGTGTCCAGACAAAGTTGACTATTGGTGGCTCTGAAATCGGAGTTGGACAGCTTTTTGAGCTGCAATCATTGGGCAAAGATTTGGAAGGCGTTTTGAATCAAACTTCCGTAGGCCAGATGGATTCCTTTGCATACGCTCAAAAAGGTCTTGCAAAATCTATCGCTGAATACTATGGCAAAGACTATGGAGCGGTAGGTGAAATGTTTGCAGACGGCATCGGGCGGCTTTATGAAAAAAGCATCCAAAATGTTCAAAAGCTAAACAATAGCATGAATAGTGGCTATGGCGGAATCGGTTGGTCGCAGAAGGAAAATGATTCCGTTCATACCGGCCTTGAAATTTCCGACCTGTTTGCCAATCTGGATTGCAGCAGCAAGGACGCTTTTATGGCGGACTTCAACACAAAGCTCTCCGATATGCGCACTCTTGTGCAGCAGTTTGGGAAAAAATACAACCTTTCCGACTCCTATTTGGGTATCGCTGGAGATACGGCAGCTCTGATCAAATATATTCAGTCGGCAATTAGATGATTTGAGAGAAGTGTCTTTTTGTTCATCATCTTTTGCCAGCCGTTTTATGTGTAAAAGGAGATGAAACAGCATGACCATCACAGATATGGCCCGTATGCTGATGAATGCGGATCGGTATCAGCGGGGGTCCACACAGCCAAAGTATCCGAACGGCGCTGCGGTAGCGCATCCTGATACGCCGGATGACGGGATGGATATTACCGGGATGACTGCGGCGGATTTTCATATCATCCCTGTGTCCAACGAGATTGAGCAGAAGGTGCGGGACAGAGTATTTGAGAATATGAAGTACCGATATGGCATGACCGGGACAGGCAATGAATACGGAGAAATGGTACATAGCTATTTGATGTCTATCCCCGCTAAAGACCGGAGGGACGCAGCCTACACCATAGATCAAATTCATTTTGACGAAGTGGAAAAAATCAATGCCTTTGTCAAATCCCGTGTCCCCGGCTGGCAGCCTGGACAATCCTTTGATACCAGTATTTTAGAGGAATATCGGCAGGAGACGGCCCGTCTGGCATCGGAAACGCCCAATCGAGACACACAAGCAGCCTGCGGCCTGATTGCGGAAAAGCGGTTCGATACTTTCACAAGAGGCTCAGACACACCCACGGAAATTTCCCGAATATTGGTAAGGAGGTAAGTCCCTATGTTTGTATCAAATCTGCCCGGTTCTCTCCAGGGAGCTTGGGGCAACGCTCCATTTTTACAGGTCAACAGCCCTAAAATCGGGATCTTGGGGCAAAATGCCCCTACGCAGGATGTTCTGGGGCGAATGTCGGAGAATCTGTTGGATGCCCGACAACAAACCTCCCTTCGGGATCGTGTGGAGTTAAAATTTTCTGGAGTTTTGGACACGGAGTATTCCGCCCTGTCGGAGGTTCCAACCGAGACTCTAAAGTGTTTTGCCGGATTACTGGATGCGTACGCACGCTTTAACAGCATGACCGAGCATGCGCTGACAGAATACCGGGATCAGCTGACCGCCTTTGACCAGACCATTCAGGAGTATCAGGATATGCTGGACGGCAAGACTGCACTGCCGGAGGACATGAGCACAGAACAGGTACAGGCCATGCTGGATCTGGTGAAGGAGACCAGGACTCAGTTTTTGCAGGATGGCGGCAAAGAAGTAAACCGCCGGTTGGCCTTCTCAAACAGCTATGCAGATGACAGACTGTTCAACCATGTGGCATCCGCCGTGTTGGGCGAATCTTTCGAGAATGCGGGCAAGGGCACCGATTTCTGGCGTATTGACCCAAACGCGGAGGACATCTATGGGGAAATTGACCGGGCGTTGGGCGCGGTGGACAGCCTGACCCAGACCTGCAGCCGGGGCCTTGGCGCTATTGCCACGGAGCTGAAGCGCCGGGGCTATGATGATTCTGACTTCATGCATTATTACAGCCAGTGGTATCAGTCCGAAAAGCCCCAGCTCTTGTGCAGTGAGATGAATGCTCTGGTGGAACGCACCCTGGCAGATCTGCGCGAAAAAAGTCTGACAATTTCCGAAGGTATAGATGACTAAAGCTGACAGCCTCGATAGACTTTCAGGAGGAGGCGTAACAAAATGACGATCACAGATATTGCCCGTATGATGATGACCTCAGATCAGTATCAGCGTGGAGTCACACAGCCGAAATATCCAAACGGCGCTGCGGTATCACATCCTGATAGACCTTACGACGGACTGGATATTACAGGCATGACCGTAGCGGATCGCAAAGCAGTCCCCGTATCCAAAGAAGCAGAGCAGGCGGTACGAGATATGGCTTTGGAGGACATGAAAAAGTATTATGGAATGTCCGGGCCTGACGGTAATAACTTAGGAAATTTCATCAAATCCTATTATAAGCAAATCCAACCCTCAGACCGCGCCAATGCTTCCTGGACATTACAGCAAATGCACCGGGAGGAAGTCTATCGTCTCTATGATTTCGTCCGTTCCCGTGTTCCTGGCTGGGAGATTGGTCAAAAGTTTGATACCAGTATTTTGGAGGAATACCAGCGAGGTGTTGATGTAACGGCGTAACGATAGAAGAATACAGATAATTGATAGTCACTTTTGTTCCATCGGCAGCTAAACCGCACCCAATCCTGCCTAAAAGGCGCAGGCAACCAACTGGTTGCTTGTGCCTCATTAGTAGAGGTATTTGGTAATAACGAATGGTGAAGGTTTTTGTATTGGATATGTTTATTCCAAAGCACAGATCCAAATAGCTATGGAGTTACTGCACCCATAATCAGTGAACAATCAATTGAAAAACGAGGTGCCTTGGATGATAGAGGTTGTATTCAACCAAAGTGCTTACGGGAGTCTGAAAATTGGACAGAGGTACGGCATTGGTAGCTGTCCAAGCAGTTCCATTGTTTTTGTGGCAGACGGCGAAACTCCGTCCAAGGAAGAACTGCAAGCGGCTCAGAGAAAAGCAGACACGCAAGTACGGCATAAATTGGAAAGTGCGGTTCCCCTTGGTGGAGATCCGGCAGATGTTTTTTGCATCGATGTGGCGTGGAGCATCGGAGATATTTCTGATTCTGATATCGGCGACGGCCGCAGGGCGGTTCTGGAGCAGGCATCCTTCATTTGTCCCAATAGCCATATTGAGAAATCAATCTGTTCTTCCCAAGCCGCATTGCATACCATCCTGGGCCGTGCCGCCCAGGGCGAGGCTGTGCGAATCTGGTATAGTCACAACCCAGACGAAATGTGCGGCTTTTACTGGCTGTTGTCAAAGATGAAAGCAGCAGCAACATCCGGTCCCATCTATGCCGTAAAGCTGCCGGAGTGGGAATATACCAGTGAAGATACACTTTGTACCTATACCGGATGGGGTGAAATCGAACCCAGAGCTTGGGTGCGCTATCTGCCATTGCAACAGGAAGTGAAGTCGCCTCTGCTGACAGCCTGTTCCATGTACTGGGCACAGCTCCAGAAGGAAAATGCTCCGCTGCGGATTTATCTCAATGGCAGACTCCAAAGCGCCCCTGAAACCATCTATGACAGCTTTATTCTTCGGGAGCTGGATGCCCAGCCTGACGAGTTTATGGAAGCCTATGCCATCGGTACGATTCTGGGAAAATATCAACTGGGTATCGGAGATGTCTGGATTGCATTGCGGATCGAACAGTTCATCCGAGAGGGAATGTTTGAAGTTCTCACCATTCCTGAACCAGACCGGCCGATTTACCGCCGTATGCTTCGCAAAACCAAGGGTAAGCAGAGAATATAAATTTAAGTCGGTGTGGAACCGAACCACTCAAAAAGCGCACGGAGGTAGCGAATAATGCGGGAAAAGTTCGTCTATTTACCAACACCGGTAAGCAATCCCCCAGAGATAACATCGGATGCTCCAAAGGAAACTCACTTACAAGGGAAGTACCCCTGCCCATGCTGTAAGTACATTACTTTTCCAGTCCCACCCAATGAAGCGGTTGCATACATTTGCCCGGTATGCTATTGGGAAAATGATGTTTTCATATCCAATGACAATGAAGCCAGTGATGAAAATCACGGAATGACCTTAAACGAGGCACGAAGAAACTTCAAACAATTCGGGGCGTGTTCTGGGGATATGCTCAAGTATGTAAGAAAACCCATGCCAGAGGAAACTCCTAAGTAAAACGGTAGCTTTCTTGGCGATTCCAGAGTGTAATAGGAAATACAAATTGCGCTTCCAAGCGAAACACCGTATAATGAGATTTAAGATCACACAAAGCGAGGGTGCTTCGTTATGGCCAGAGTTTCCACAAAAGCAAATAAGAACATCTACCAGAGAATTCGGGAGGCGCTCCATTTAACCAGGGAGTCAGCCAGCGATCTGCTGGAGTCCCTTCCTCCTGAACGAATTGAAAAAATAGAGAATGAGCGCTCTCTCCCGCATCCGGATGAAGTCCTGGTGATGGCAGAGAAGTACAAACAACCAAGCCTCTGCAACTATTACTGCGCCAATCAGTGCCCAATTGGGCAGCAGTATGTCCCAGAGGTCAAAGTCAAGGATCTCTCTCAGATTG
>OGZA01000651.1_pt1 | contig 26007 bp, 21 predicted proteins | sample 1576591 | NCBI WGS metagenome assembly OGZA01 (sample SAMEA3541565, study PRJEB24748) | human gut metagenome | biome: human gut; feature: human-associated habitat; material: faeces | place: China | collected 2012
GAGGTGTGGTATGATTAAAGAAATAGCTCATAAGCTGTGGAATAAAATACTTATAAAACGAAATATATGGTGGTCGAACAAACACGGTGATGAGCTGAACAAAAAGTACAATGGTAAAATGCTTTTGATTGTGGATTGCGAAGTAGTTGCAGTTGGCTTATTTTTAAGCGACATGCCGCATAACAATGAACCTGGGGCGCTGTACTGCCAAACAAAGATTGTTGATCCGTATAGGTATTTTGATTTTAGTAAGAAAACTTCTAAACCATAAAGGAGTAAATAAAAATGGCTGCATACACATTTGACGGAATTCCAGCAGGGGCGCTTACAATTGGTATTCTTGTGGATGTGTATGCAAATTTTGCACGAAAATGTGTTACTGGAATTATAGATACTGGATGCTCAAATACATGTATTTCTGAGGAATTGGCAGGGATAATGGAGTTGCATCCTTGTGGCCATACAGAATATACTGTTGTTGGCGGAGATAGGGTTTCCGTCAATAAATACATGGTTAATATAATGATTGATGACACAATACCGTGCGGAGACATCGAAGCAGGTTCTTACCATAAAGGCTCGGACTTTTACGATGTGATTATTGGCATGGATATACTTAGTAAGTGCGATTTTGCAGTTACAAGCGCAAATGGCCACATGAAGCTAACTATGGAGTATCCTTCTAAACGAGACCTCGATTTTACAAAAGAATAACCGCAGGGTGGCACCTACGGCTATACATTTAATATCTTATGTCAGCTTACGCGGAGGCAGTGCTAAGTCGCGTAAACAATGCTTAATCAGCAGCCGGAGACCCGTGCAGTTAACTGCACAGATGAAGGGTGTGACCTCTGGGTTTCTGGTTCATCGACTGTATGGGTAGCCCTATTCTACGGCCTTTGCCGGATGGGAGGAAAGACAGTCAGAACATCATGGGAAAGCCATGAGAAGGTTATAATTTTACAACCATAGGTATTGACATACAACCAAAGGTGTGGTATTATAATTGCACCGAAAGGTTAGGAATGTTGCAGCCACAGAATTAAAGCCACCTTTTTCTTTAAACTGTAGGTCATTTATCTCTAATTCCTTGTCAGTACCCTTTCCGGTATAGTCGCTGGGTTTGTCCGCCTGGCGGCTTTTTTGTTTATAGGTATAATTTTGAGTTATCGGATTGTAAATATTTTTCTTGACATGAGGTTCAATTGAACTTATAATATAGAAAAGAGTTCAGATGAACTTATAAGGAGATATTTTGCAATGGAAGAATTGAGCCTTGACGGATTCACTTTGGTAAACCTTACGTCCGCTTCGACTTTACATCAAAAAAGGCTTGTGTTGGAGCTTACACAGCAACAAGTGGCTGACCGTGCGAACATAGACTTGCAGCAGTACCGTAAATTTGAATCCGGTGCTAGAGATGTACGCAGAGCCTCTTTTGATGTTGCTTGCCGTGTGATTAAAGCGCTGGAGATGGATGTTGGGAAATTTTTTGAGGGAGAATACAGTCTTGGCGAAGAGATTTATAGCGAAAACGGCGAACTGAAATACAAAAAGACTGGCAGATCAACAAGCGATAATATTGACCAGTAATAAATACTTGATATAAAGTAAGACCGCCCCGGTAATGGGACGGCCTTTTGTTGTTTATAAGGGGGGATGATTTTATGGTTACAATTACAGGTGATGCAAAAGAAATTGCTGCCCTTATCGAAGAGTTATATGGACAGCGGAAAAACGAATTTGACGCTGAAGAGTTAAGACGATTGGTGGGAAAGATTTTGACAGAGGAACACAGCAAAACGCACGGCATACATATTGACGGAATTTATCAACAAAACGGAAAGATAAATATATCTAAGGAACGGATGAACACGGGGTGGCTATGAGATATAGAATTACTGTCACACTAATTCTTCTGGAGAAGTAACCCATCGCGCACCATTACTATTTATTACAAGGACATCGCATTCTTTGCTTACAGATTGAAGTTCACCATTATAATATTGTAGCTTTGATGTTGTTTCGTTTATAAACCGCAAATAATTTATACCTTCTTGAAGAGAAAAATGTAAACAATGCGGTGAGTCGGATTGATGAGCAATAAGCATGGTTGCTATTGAATTGTCGCCTTCTGCTGTAAGACCAACACCATCTTCATCTGTGATGCTTTCTATAGTATCATTCTCTAGAGTGGTTTTAAAAACTTCATACCCTTTATTACTTGTACCAGCACCAAGCAAGCAAATATATGTGCCATTCGCATATTGTTTCAACTTTTCTCTTAACACAGCCAATTCTTGCACAATGGAGGTTGCTGGATCTGTAAAAGCAGAGATTGTATTTTTGATGATTGCTGTAGTGTGTGTTCCGCCTTGTAATATTAGTGAACCAACATATGCAATCCCATGCCCGCTTTTCGTTAGGAATATTTTTTGTTGGTGGTCTAGGGATGGATATAGCATAGACATATTGTCTGATGTATTTTTAGGAGCCAATGTTAGCCGTCTGTCGGCTGACATAACAATACCATATTCATTTGCCAGTACTATTGCTAGAGACATTTAATCGCGTCCTTATAATGTATTTTACCATTCATATCCACAGTTATTGCAATGGAATTGGTGTTTGATCAATTAAAAATAGCACCTATGATCAAGAATGTGGTTGTCTGACCATAAAGAGTGCCATAATCGTAATCTTTAATTCCGTAATTTTCTTGATCTTCGTAAATTTGGGCACCAAGATAGACTGGATTTGAAAACATAATTCTTTCACCATGTCTTGGTTTTTGCTCAAATATATTGCTGATTTCCTGACATAATGGATAATAGCGTTCCAGGCTGTTAGTTTTATAACCTGGTATCTCTAAATGCCTTTTAATCACTTCTTCTGTGAAATCTTTATTTATGATATTTTTCTTTTTTAGGTCTGTGGCTGTCAATTTTGATGACAGATAATAAGCCCCTGATAGATAATTATATTTTACAATCACAAAATCTCCATACAGGTCATCATCAAAATGGCTATTTTTAGGAACTGTAATGCTCCATTTTAAAACCAAAAATTCTTTATCGCTATGGTAAAATTCATCAAACAACGGTGTCGTTTGTGTATTAGCGTAAAGAAATTTAATCATTGAATTGTTGTCGTTTACATCTGTTATGGAACGTGTAAGTCTATAGCTTTCGATTTTTCGTTTTCGTATGTTGTATTCGCTGTCTATTTCATTGCGTTCATCAGTAAGTACTTTTATTTTAGAATCTAATTCGTCGCGTCTTTTTTCCAACTGTACAAGTTCTGACTTTAAAACCTCAACATTCTTTGCTGTTAAGTCATCCATAGTAATTACCACTCATAACCACAATTATTGCAATGGAACTGATGCTTTACCTTTTGTGAGAAGATACCGAACAGTCCGACGCTGACTGCCTTGGAGCCTGCGGAGATCCTTTTTACGTTGGTGCTGTTGCAGGTGGGGCAGTGGGGTTTTGGGCGGCGTTCCTCGGCTTCCGCTTCGGCACGGTTCTTTCTTTTGTATTCTTCGCTTTCAATTTCGCATTGACGATCAAATTCAATGCGCTTTTCATTTAGGTCTTTATCGAATACAGGACTATTGTAGACGTATTTTTCTCGATATTCTTCTTCGACCATTTTAGTCCGTTCGTTAGAGTCTTTTTCTGGAAACGGCTCTTTCAATTCCGCAATTCTTTTATAATAATGGAGCTTTTTTGCCTTTTCTTCGTTACTAAAATCCAGAACATCTTTATATCCACAAAAATCACATGCAGGTTTTTTATCTACGAACCGACTTGATATTCTAGCACAACGAGGGCATATACAATAATAACTTCTGTGCATGACTTCACCTCCAAACGATTTTATAACCTTGTCTGTATTATATCACACTATAATATTTTCGACAACAAAAGATTTTCACCCCGTTTGGAACTGCTACTGATACTCAAAACTACGGAAAACTACAAACCACGATTTTTGGTAAGACATTTTCTGATATTAGTAAGAATGGATTATTTAGTAGTAATCAAGATTTAGAAGATGAAGTTAATAAAGCTCAATCTGCATTAGAAAATTACATTAACTCTGTAAACGAAGGCAAATCCGGCACTGAAGAATTAAGTAATTGTCTCAAAGATACTTCGGCCAATTTCAGAAATTACATAAGCGGCTTGGATTCTGCGTCTATCAGCGTTGAGAATCTTGACGGCATTATGAATGGATTCAGAGCCACTCAAACTCTTACCGCCAAGGCTATGACCTTAGTGCGGAACGCTGGTCTGAAACTCCTTGCCACTCTTGGTTCGATGGCTATCACTTTCGCTGTGTCCGCTGCAATCAATGCATTGGTCAAACATTTTATTGAGCTTGCACAGGCAGAAGAAAAGGCTCGTGATGCCGCAATTGACTCTGGCAAAGAACTGAGCCAGCAGACCTCTGACCTTGACGGCTACAAATCCAAGATCTCTGACCTGAAAGAATCTTTGGATAGCGGTACTCTCAGCGAGCAGGAAGCTTACCAGGCACGTAAGGACCTGCTGGATGTACAGGATGAGCTGATCGACAAATATGGCGCCGAGGTTGAAGGGGTAGACCTGTTGAATGGCAGCCTGGAAACACAGATTGCGCTACTGGACAAACTGTCTAATGAAAAAGCAAGTACCTGGCTGAATGAAAATGCTGAAGCCATTAAGAAGGCCCAGCAGGAAATGTCTGAGGACAAATATCAACGCATTGGGAAGGCACAGATGTCTACGGATTCTGCCAACCGAATGAAAGAATTGGCGGCAAAATATGCTGACCAGGGGCTGCGTGTAAATTTGACGCAAGGCAGTGATGAAAACTCCAAGAACATGGAGATTTATATTACCGCAGATGCCACAAATGCAAAACAGACAATTTCTGATTTCATGGACGATTGGCAAAACGCAAACGATAAAGCTCAATTCATGAGTGACGCACTTGCTTCCAGCCTTGAGAACCAAATGTCTTCCGGTATGAAATACTACCAGGAGATTATTGATACAAATGGAACATTGGCCGAGCAGGCTGCCAAGGCACAGATCCAACTGAATGACACTTGGTCCAAGACCTACTCCGACTTGACCGAAGCCCAGGAAACCTACAATGATGCCGTTGCCAAGAATGACGACAAGGCCATTGCGGCGGCACTGAAAAAGGTCAAGGCCGCTCAGGACGAATTTGCGAATACCGACATTGACAATAGCTTTGTGCAGCAGTATATGCAGGCGCAGGCTGATCAGCTGGATAGTGCTACGAAACTACAGGCTGTTCAGGCCGGACTTTCTGAAACCTTTAAGGGTACCACCTCCAACTACAAGTCTCTGAATGATTATCTTGATGTTACAGATCACAAAGCTGAACAGCTTACCGACAGTATCACTTATAATCTAAATGAACTTAAAGGTCTGGATGATATTGATATCCTTAACATTGGCAGCCTCGAAAAAGCAGGATCTGCATCTAAAAATTATACAGACGAACAAATTGCCTCGTATAATCGTTTAAAAGGCGTAGCAGATCAGCTTGGCGTTTCCATGGATGACCTAATTGATATTTTTGTCAAGATTGGTCTCGTAACTAGCGACAATATCAAGTATACCAACGAGTTTACCAGCTCCGCGTTGACCATGGCAACCGCAGCTAGCAAGGCTATATCCAGTGTTACTTCTATCTTGAATTCGCAAGGGACTGGCGTTAATGTTGATACAGATTCTTACAGTGAACTGATTAAGGACAATGCCGAGTATGCGGCTGCCTTAGAATATAGCAATGGCCGGATGCAGTTAAACCGCGAGATGGCCACAAAACTGACCAAAGCGAAATCTGATGAGGCTAAGGCTAATATTGAAGTTGCTTACAGTCAGAACCAGATGAAATACTCTGCAGTAAAGGCCGATATGGCCGCTGTTGATAAACAGTTGAAGGAAAACAATAACCTTACGGATGACCAGCGCGAAAAATTGGAAGACGCTAAGGCCGCCCTTGAAAGCCAGAGCAAGACCCTGCGTGATAATTGTACCAGCCTACGGATGCAATATAGTGCTTTAGTACAGGCAAGCAGTGCTTACCAGGATTGGCTGAACGCGCAGAATGCGGCCGAAGCTGGTGATATGTACAACGACGGCATGGACGCCAAACAGGCTATTGCTGCAGGATTGAAAAACGGCAAGATTGGTACTGAAAAGTACAAGGCTGCTGTTGAGTTCCTAGTGCCGGATGATTTCAAGGGCGATGTACAGACTTACATCAAGAAGCTGAACCGCTATTTTAAAGAAGCATCTGATGGATCGATTGATGCAAGTGGTCTGAATAACTTTATTACCGACTCTATCAAAGCCGGACTGATGAAGGATGAAGGCGACGGTAAGATCCAGATGATTGCCGACACTACGATTGAGGATTTTGCTGATGCTTTGCAGCTGACACCTGACGCGGTGCAGTCCATTTTCGGCGAACTGCAAGAATACGGCTGGAACTTTGACTGGGATTCCATGCTGGGGAATGAACTTGATAATACCCGCATGAAGCTGGACGACATTAAAGATCAGATGGCTGACCTTGACCCGGATACGGAAGCCTGGAAGATTTTGAATGACCAAGCTGAAAAGCTACAGGAAAAGCTGGACGGTTTGTATGAGAAATCTGGCATTGACCAGATGGTTTCGGACATCAATGATGTACTGAAAGATACGGGCAGTCTTACCGGTAATCAAAAAGACGATCTGCTTGGTATGGGTCGTGTACAGACTATGGTTGACCTGTATGACGCACAGCAGCGACTGATTGAAGCACAGAAGGCATTTAATGCTAACCCTGGCGACTTGAATATTGCCCAGGAATTGACTGACGCACAAAAGCAGGTTGAAGAGCTTGCCCAAAAAAAGGAAAAGCTTGGAGAGCCTACTGCGCTTGAGATCCAGGTTTACACGCAAGATGCTATTGACAAGCTTGGTAATGTTGAAGGCGCTGCGGATCAGGTAACGGACAAATTGGAAAAAGCCGGTGTGCTTACCGTTGAGTCTGATGACGACCCTGTAAAGGAGACCGATAAAGAAATTGACAATGTACAGGAAAAGGCCAAAAAGCCGATAACGCTAAAGGTAGACAATGTACAGTGTTTGAGCGGAATCCAGGATGTCGCTACTGCACTTAAAGATATTTCCGGCGAGACTACGGTTACTGTCCGATATAAAACATTTGGTAAACCTGCATCTACCCCGTCTACGAAAAAGACCTATGCTGAACAGCGTTCCTATGCTTATGGTGGTGCTTCTAACGGTGGCCGCACCTTGGTTGGCGAGCTTGGCAACGAACTGGTTGTAAACCCGCATACCGGCAAATGGTACACTGTTGGTGATAATGGTGCTGAATTTGTCGATTTGCCGAAAGATGCTATTGTATTTGACCATAAGAAAACCGAGAAGCTGCTTGGACAAGGATTTGTTGGAGCACGCGGTTTTGCCTACGCTATGGGTAATGCTAAAGCCGATGGTGAAAACAGCAAAATCAATGGCGGCGGCGGATACATGATTGGCAAAAATCCCGCCACAAGCAAGACTTACACTAAGGCGACAAAGGACAATACCAAAGCCGTTGAAGAAAATAAAAAGGCGCTTGAAAAACAAAAAAAGGCCCTTGAAAAACAGAAGGAAGCCTATGAGAAGGAATCCAATCAACTAAAAATCTATGGCCAGGCTGCTGTAAGCGAAATTGAGAAGCGTATTACTGCCTTAAATAAGGAAAAGGATGCGCAGGACAAGGTTTACGAAAGCCAGATCAAGGAACTGGAAAAGCGCAAAGAGGCGTTGCAGAAGGCTAATGATGAGGAAGACCGCGCGATTAAGCTAGCTGAGTTGCAGGATGCTTTGGAAAAAGCCAAGGCCAACCGCACTGTACGTATCTACAATAAAAACGAAGGTTTTGTATGGCGTGCAGACCAGCAGGCTGTAAGTGATGCACAGAATGACCTGGATGATCAGAAGCGACAGTGGAAAAATGATGATATTCTGCAGGCTGTTGATGATGAAATTGAGCGCATCAATAACTTAAAAGACGCTTATGACGAATCTATCGAAGCCCAAATCGACGACCTTGATAACATGAAGGACAAGTGGGACGAAGTTATCAGTTTGATTGGCACGAGTTGGGAAGATTACCAGGCACAGCTTGCCGCGGCGGCTGAGTTTAATGGTATGAGCCTTGATGGAATGGCCGGTGCCCTTGATGGGTATAAAGAGAGCGTCATTGCCAACATGCAGGAAATCGGTGCAACCTCGGCTGAAATTGATAAGGTAACTGAGGCAATTGAGGCCATGGAGGAAGCATCCAGCGGAAGTTCTGGTGGAGGCGGTTCCGGCGGCGATGATTCCGATGCGCAAGCTATGGGCGAAGATGATGGCAGTGGCATTGGAAAATTAGCCTACACACTAAAGCAGGCTGGCGGTGTAAGCGACGAAACGGCACAAAAAATGCAGAATCTTCGTGACCAGATTGTTACGCTTGGTGATGAGACTAATGCTCTGCGCGACAAAGAAGCGGAACTTGTACTTTCTAGTGCGGACATAAGTGCCAGTGCTGAAGATCGTCGAGACAAAATGATTCAGCTTGGTATTGTACAGGGACAGATTGCCGAGAATGAGGCACAGTTAAATGATCTTTCTGCGCAATATGTGGAAACCATTGGCAACGAGACAACGGCGACAGACGAAGCAAGACAAACGGCAGCTGATTCTTTGAATCAATTGGTAGATGCCTATGGTATGAGCTACGAAGGGATCTTTAGCAAGGTTGATGAATATGTGCAAAAATTGATCGATAGCGGAGCTGCATCGGAAGAGCAATTCAGCTCTATGAGTTCGACAATTGGTGTATTCTCCGAGGAAGCTGTGAGTTATCTTGATGCTGCCGGAACTGGTTGTGACGGGTTGGCAAGTAAAGTTCAGAGCATGGCCGATTCTATCGTTAGTTCTTGTAATTCCGCTATTGGTGCCTTAAAGGCATTAAGTGCTGCACAAGGATCTACCAGAAATGCTGGATTGGCTCCATTAGCTCGTTATGCCACTGGCGTTATCGGCGCAGCCACTACCCATATTGCCATTACTGACGAGCAAGGCCCTGAAATTAAGCTGCGCAAACCGGCTGCGGGCAACTACAGCCTCGTCGAGCGCGGGACTAGCATCATCCCTGCAGAACCGAGTGCGAATATCTGGAAAATGGGACTTGACCCGGAGCAGTTTATCAGCCAGCACATGCCGCAGCGCAGCATTAAGAGCGTAGAGATTACGCAGCCGGATGCAAGCGGTGTGAGTGTAAGCGTTGGCGATATCCAGATGTATGGCGTGAATGATGTAGAGAGCTTTGGCCGTGTGATTCATGAGCGTGTTGGTACAATTTTTGCCCAGGAGTTTAGCCGACGCTAAGTTATAAGGTATTTTGAAAGGTAAGGAACGGTGATTTCGCCGTTGGGTGTGATGAACACCGGGTTAGAGGTGGGTATAAAATAGTGCCCCAGGGATCGTGTTCCTGGGGCTTTTTGTTTTTTATGGAGAAGAACCCATGAATAGTGTTGATGTAGAGGCGCTGCGGGAATTGGCAGCGCAGATCAAGCGGCACTGTGAGCGGCTGATGATGCGGGCAAGTTTTGATCGGACATCGGTTGGGCAGGTGACCGCAGTAGGGGAGGATGGCACTTATACGGTAGCAGCTTTTGGCGGCAGTTATGTTTTGCCGTACAAGGAAAAGCTGACCGTTGGTGCCGTTGTGCGTGTGAAGGTGCCCCAAAATAACTGGAAAGAGATTTACATTGAGTCGGTTGCATAACTGGCTTTGTTTTATGCGCTGTTGCCTTTATGGCTGCGGCGCTTTTTTATTTGACGAAAGAGGTGATGGAAAGTGGCACAACCGGTGCTTTATACAATCCCATCGTTTGACGCCGCTGTTGGCGCAGACATTCCATTTGCCTATGATGGCGAGCAGGTATTTGGCAATGAGCTTGTAATCATGGACAACTCAACAGGTGCGCAGGTTTACAGTAAAAAGACAGACTGGATGAAACTGGTGCATACGGTAGCCGGTGGCAGCGGCCTGCAAAATGGCAAATATTATGCCTGCAAGGTGCGTGTTTACAACAAGGCCGGAGAGGCCAGTAGCTGGTCGAGCTTGCGGAGCTTTTATTGTTTTACGACCCCGGTTTTTAGTTTTACCAATATGGTAAATGACCAGATCCTGGAGAACAGTGAATACACCCTGCAGATGAGCTACACCCAGAAAGAGAACGAACCGCTAAATACTTATAATGTCATTCTTTACAATTCCAGCCGTGTGCAGCTGAGTAAGAGTGCGACTATGTACGGTACTTCGACGCTGGAATACGGACTGCATGACCTGGCAGATGCGACCCAGTATTATGTGCGCTGCCTTGGCGAGACCTTAAATGGTATGGTGGCTGATACAGGGTATATCCCGTTCAGCGTAAAATATATCGTGCCTACGTATTGGACCTATGTTGATTTAACAAATAACAAAGATGACGGCACTGTGCGCATATCCTCGAACATACGAACGATCGAGGGCAAATTTACCGGCAGCGGCGACCCTACTTATATCGACAATGCCAAGGTTGACCTGCGCAAGAATGGAGACCGCGTGATTTTTCATGAGGGCTTTGCTTTGCAGGGAAACTTTACCGTGAAGATGCTTGGCAGCGATTTTGGGCAGAGCGAAACGATCCTTGAAATGGTGGACGGTAATGATACGACATTGACTGTGAAATATATAAAAGGCTGGTTTGCCGAGGGCAGCTATATGGCGAAGGGGCAAAGTGCAACTAATTCACTGTTGGGAATACAAGTACCGTATCTTGATTTGCGTTGTGCTGTAAAGGGGGATGTAATTGCTTATGCGATGCAATCTGAGCCAATGGGAGAACCAGGAAGTGGGCAGGAATACCTGATTAAGGTACAAAAGAACGGTGATGTGTTTAATATTACTACGCAGGTGGTAAATACTGCGGACTATGTAACAACAGCAGAGGAGGTGTGATGACATGTTTTTTATGGGCAAATGTATTGCAGGTTATAAGCACAGCCTGGATAACACCAGCGTGACGACCGATATTGTTGAGAACGTATCGATTGGCGGCGGCATTTTTGACCGGCTGTTTATCACACGCGCTGTTGCAGACCAGCCGACAGAGTTCCCCGGTTGGGACTACGATACGGTTATGGACGCACAGTTTAACGGTGACTTGATGGGCGGCAACATTGTTTACCAGATCGAGCAGATCTCGGCCGTGAGAATCAAGCGCCGCAGAGCCGGCAAGCATGAATGGCTGACCTTGTTTGAGATCCCGGTGAAAAAAGAGGACGACCTGAAATTTGAAAAATACGATAAATACGCTGCCAGCGGTGTGAAATATGATTATGCCCTTGTGCCTGTGATTGATAATGTGGAGGGCTATATTAACCAGAACAGTATTACACCGAGTTTTAGCGGATGTTTCATTTTTGAGAAAGAAGACGGTTGTTCCTCTGACCTGGATATGACGAAGGGGCCGATTACAAGAACAAGGCCGTCCAATGTGGTGACAACGCTGAGCGGCAAATACCCGTATGTGGTGAGCAACGCCAACACTGACTATGAGAGCGGACAGTTCAGCATGATGTTTATGCCGAAAGACTCTGACGGAGAATATACAACTGAGAATGATTATATTTACCGTGAAGATATAAAAGCATTTTTGAATGATGGCAAGCCAAAGATCATGAAACTGAGTGATGGCCGTATCTGGATGATTGCTACCACGGATGGGCTGACTGAGGACAACGGTGAAGTTGAGCATTACGTACACCACAGCTTTAACTGGGTTGAGATCGGCGACCCGGAAAGTTCCAGCGATTTGTACAACAATAACTTTATTGATGTGAATCTGGAGGGGTGATGTGCCATGTATGATATACAGCAAACGGACATTGACCTTTTGCAGCAGCGTGTAAAAACGATTTACACCAAGATCCAACTGCTGAACAACCAGATGACTGTTATTGACGAGATAGACGGTGCTTTTATTGACGGCAGTGTATCGATTGATTCCGGAAGTGATATACGGCGGACTTTTGATGGGACAATCCTTGTAAAGGATGAAAGTTATATGACGGCCGAGGCTTCCCGCGTATGGCTGGACAAAAAGATCCGGGTATATATTGGCTTTTTACATCAGCGCAGCGGCGAAGTATGCTGGTACACGCTGGGCGTTTATAACTTTTGTGACAACTCTTTTACCTATGATGCAACTACACAAACACTGAAAATCAGTTGCCTGGATTTAATGAGCGGCCTGAATGGTGAGTTGGGAGGGACCTTGATTGGCTCTGAGACACAGATACCGAAGGGCAGTGATATACGCGATGCAATGGTAAAAACTGTGACGCAACTTGGTGGAGTGGGTAAATATAGGATTGGGTATCAGACAAGTGAAGTACCCTATGATATGAGTTGGGATACAGGCACAACGGTATGGGAGATACTAGAAGAATTGCGAGACCTGTATTACAGCTACGAAATGTTTTTTGACGAAGATACTTTTGTGTGCCAGCGTGTGCCCATGAACAACGAAGAGCCGCTTGTACTGACGGATGATGTTTTTGGAAAATTTGTTATTTCAGAAAGTTTGACGAACTCCTTTAGTGAAGTGAAGAATGTGATTGAGGTTTGGGGGGAAACTACCAAAAGTAATTATTATTCTGACAGCTGCACATTTGAAAACGGCATTTACACTTTTAAGGTGACGGGCGCACAAATCAAAGACAACAAGAAGTTCAGTTTTTTGGCGCCGGAGACAAATCCGGGTGAGTGCCAGATAAAGATCATAAATGTAGAGACTGATGCCAAGACTGGCAAAAAAAATGAAAAAGAATATGGCCCTTATAAGCTGTACCGTAGCGCCGTAGATGATACCGGTGAAGATGTTTTGCTGGAAGCCAAGACTATGGAGGCCAAGAAATACTATGTGGTAAAGCTGAAAAAAGAAAAGATGTATTTTGTTGGACAGACACAGGTGCATGCTATGGTGCGGTTGGTAAATGCCTTGCCTAGCGCGGAACAGGCCAAGAAGGATAAGGAAAATTTTGCCTGTGACAACCTTGGCTATGTGGTGAACCCGGAAAGCCCATTTACTATTGACAAAATAGGGGAGAGAATCAAGGTTTGCAGCAGCGGTGACTATGAAAAGATTTACACGGATGAACTGGCTTTGCAGCGTGCGGAATATGAACTATATGTTGGCAGCCGCCTGACGGATAGCATTAGCGTGGAGTGTATTTTGATACCATGGTTGGATGTAAACCAGAAGATTAGTTATAAGCCGCATATGACTACCGACAAAGAGCCGAACCAGTACATGATAAGCAGTTTGAGCTTTGACCTTACCAGTGGGACTATGACTGTAAAAATGGCCCACTTTTACCCGTATTACCCGAACACGGTACAGTTGGTGCCGACGGTGACAGTGACAAGTTGAGAGGTGAGTACCTTTGAGCAAAACATATACAGACCTGCAAAACAATTTCCCGGACAGTGTGGATACGCTTGACAAGATGCAGGATTTGAATACAAGTACAAAAACAATGGCTGACCGCTATTATTCCATGGTGGAGGCCAACAATATTACAGGCGCTAACGAGTATCTGGTGCAGAACCCCTCGTTGGCGCTTTCTGTTTTTAATGCCGACAAATACAATAAACTGCGAGATGCGATCGTATCTGTGGAGCGCTTTTTCTATGATGAGGTGAAGCTATATATTGGCGATAAGCATGAGCAGTACGAGTCCATTGACGGCGGGGCTTATTGATAGGGGAGAAGCGTTATGGGAATTAAATTTAAAAGACAAGGTGGCGGCTCGACCAACTATAACTCAGCCAAAGCGCCTACAAGTTTGAATTATGGCGAGCCTGCCGTTGACAGTGAAGGCCGCATTTATGTTGGCAATGGACAGCGCCAGGTAGTGAGCCGCGTAAAAATTGCCGACAGCTGTACCAATGCGACCAGTGCCACGACCGCGGTGCGAGCCACGAATGCCAGTAATGCCGACCGGGCAAAATTTGATTTGCCGCTGTACCATGCTTATCTTTCGGCGTCCAGCTGGAGCGATTATGGGAGTTATTATACGCAGTCTTCCAATTGTTACGCAGAGAGCGGCGGTCCTGGTATGACGTCCGGCATGCAGTTGAGCCCACCTATGACGCAGGGCACAGGTGTGCAATCCACGGATGAATCGCTAATGGAAACGCTGAACATTATCAATGCGGGAACGACTACGCCCGGTTCCGGAAGAATTACCGTAAAGGTTTGGGAAAAACCGGAGACAGATATTACTGTGTATTATTACGCACGATAAACTGACAAAATAGGAGGTGAAGCTAAATTGGCAATATCCTTTGAAGAATCCAGAAAGAAATTTGAGAGCGCAATAGCGAACGAAGCTGCCGAACCGGCAATGCTTGCCTCCTTTGAGGAAGTAGAAGCAGTGGCAGCGGAACCTGTTATGCAGGCCGTTGTTGGAGACGATTTTACCCGCAGTGACAAATATAAATGGTATGACCAGTATGAGGACAGTGCATACTCGACCATTGATAAGCTGAAAAACATCAAGATGGACGACAACCAGATCAACCTGACACAGGAAGATAACAGCCAGTTTATCCCGTTTGAGATGCCGCGCTACTATGATGGCGTTGACCTGATGCAGATGCTGATCCAGGTACATTATGTCAACAAGGAAAATCAGGACGGCATTGCCACGCCGGTAAATGTCACATACAGTGCGGACAAAATCCACTTTAACTGGTTGGTCGACAAGAACGTGACCAATGTTGATGGTGAAGTCGATTTTGAAATCACGGCTACCGGTTCTAACGAAAAAAACGAGTCCTATCTGTGGAAGAGCCGCCCGAATGGTAAGCTGAATATTTTGAAGTCCCTGGCAGGCAATGGTGTGATTAAGCCGAGCGATGACTGGTATACCGGTTTTGTGCAGCTGATGGACGAGAAGGTCTCGGAAGCTACCAAACAGGCACAGGCTGCTGCCCAGAGTGCCGCCGAGGCCAAGACGGCCGTTGCGAATGTGGACAGCAAGATTTCCAGCGCTGCTGCCGGTATCAAGCAGGAGCTGCAGGCCGACCTGGATGCGAACTATGCCAAGAAAACAGAGCTTGACACGCTGAAAAACAAGGTGGATAACCTGAATGGCCTGGCCGATTTTGATGTAACCTTTAACAATGACACGAAGGAAATGACTTTCCTGAATGGCAGTGAGGAAATTAAAAAGGTCGCGATCGACACCAGCCCTTCCGCTGAATGGGTGACTGCTTACGGCAAGACAGTAGACAGCAAAGTTTCTGCCGCCGTTACGCCTGTGCAGACGGAGTTGACCGAGTACAAGACCGCCAATGACAAGGCTGTAAAGGATTTGCAGGACAGTGTTGGCAATCTGCCGGAGACGCTGAAAACTTCTTATTATAATAAGGAAGCCACTGATAAGCTGCTGAAGGAAAAGGCGGATGCCTCTGTTATTGACGGTATTCGCAACGATGTTACGCAGGCAAAGAATAATGTAGCTGACATGCAGGGCACGGTGGACAGCCTGAACACTGCTGTTGGCGAAATTCAGGGCAAGCTGGATGACATCGGCAAGAATGCCGGGCATGAGTATGACATTACCTACGAGGACAGCAAGCTGACCCTTATGGAGGACGGCACGCCGAAGACGCAGGTGACGATTGTTGGCGGTGGCGGCGGTGGTCCCGCTGCGGGCAGCACGATTACGATCGAGCGTATCGGCGAGTCTGCAATTACGGCTGTTGCCGGTGACCCTGTTGTGGTCAAGTTCCGGTTCACGAGTGTGGACAGTGCGGGCGATGATACAGGCAATGCGACAGGCACATGGTATGTTGGCAATACAAAAGTTGCTACCCAGACCATTATGCAGGGCGAAAACAGCTTTGACATCACGAAGTATCTGCACAGCGGTGAGAACCAGATCCGTTTGACGGTTGTAGATAGCATGGATACGACCGGCTCCAAGAAGTGGAGTGCCAATGTCGTTGATTTCTATCTGGAATCCACTTTTGATGACAGTCTGTTCTACAGCGGCGAGGTCACGGTGCGCTATACGCCGTATGGCAGCGTTGAGAAGAAGATTGATTTTGCGCTGGACGGCAAGTCGATTGGTGGCACGACTACCAGCGTGACTGGCCGACAGATGACCTATTCTATTCCGGTGCAGAAGCACGGCAGTCACCTGTTGGAAATCAGCATGACGGCGGAGATCAACGGCAAGACCGTTAAGTCCAATGTCATCAAGAAGGACATTATGTGGGTGGCTGAGGGCGAGACTGCACCCATTATCAGCTGTGCTGTGAGAGATTACGAGACGAAACAGTACAACAAGGTGTCCATTGAGTACACCGTATACGACCCTGCGTCCAGCACGAGCACTGTAAAGCTGGCTGTGGACGGCGTGACCGAGTCTACCCTGACTGTTGGGCGCACAAAGCAGATCTGGAGCTTTAAGAGCGCGAACAAGGGCAAGCATACACTGACGATCACTTGCGGCGAGACCGTAAAGACGATCAGTGTGAATGTGGTTGACCTTGGCGTTGTAATCGAGCCTGTTACTACGAACCTGGCCTTTGATTTTAACCCAAGCGGTAAGACCAACGCCAGTGCAGACCGGCTTTGGACCGATGGCCAGACTAGCCTGAGTGTAAGCGATAACTTTGACTGGAGCAATGGCGGCTACCAGATCGACAGTGACGGCGATACCTATTTCTGCGTAAAAGCGGGCACCAAAGCCACGATCGATTATAAGCTTTTTGCCGATGATGCGAAGAAACTTGGCAAGAACTTTAAGATGATTTTTAAGACCACCAACGTGCGGGACTATAATGCTACGGCGCTGACTTGCCTGAACGGTGGTATTGGCCTGAATGTGCAGGCCCAGAAAGTTGCACTGACCAGTGAGCAGAACAGTATTGAACTGCCCACATGCGAAGACGACTTTATGGAATTTGAGCTGAATATTCTGCCGGATAGCCAGTACCGCGAGATGGTGCTGTGGCTGGATGGCATCCCATGCCGTGTACAGCTGTATGAATCCAGTGACAGCTTTACGCAGGCAAACCCGGTTGGCATCACGATTGGTTCTGACGATTGCGATGTGTTAATCTATCGCATGAAGAGCTATATGATGAACCTGACCGACGATGAGATCCTGGACAACTTTATTGCAGACGCCAAGAACGCTGACGAGATGATCGAGCGGTACAACCGCAACAACATCACGGATGCAAGCGGTGAGCTGAACCCGGACATTCTGGCGGAGCGCTGCCCCGACCTGCGTGTTATCAAGATCAGTGCGCCTACCTTTACTACCGGTAAGAAAAACGAAGTTGCAAACACTGTTATCCAGCAGATCTACAAGAACGGACGCGCTGTTGAGGACAACTGGACAGCCAATGGTTCCCACAAGGGACAGGGCACAAGCTCTGACCACTATGGTGAATCTGCGCGTAACATCGACATTAACTGTAAGGGCGGCTTTACCTTTGGCGATGAAAGCACCGGCTCTGTGTATGCGCTGACGGAAAACAGCGTTGCTGAGAATTACTTTAATATCAAAGTCAACGTTGCATCGTCTGAAAATGCAAACAACGCGCTGCTGGCAGATGATTTCAATGAGTTTAACCCGTACATTCGACAGGCACGCAAGGATAACCCGAAGGTGCGCGACACGATGGCCTTCTACCCGTGTGTTGTTTTTGTGCAGGAGACGGATATTGAGAACAGCACCGTGTTCCATGACGGTAAGTGGCATTTCTATGCCTGCGGTGATATTGGCAACTCTAAGAAAAACAGCAATACGATGGGTATGGACCCTAATAACCATAAAGAGGTTATCGTTGAGATCGATAACAATACCGATGAGCAGACCCGATTCCTGAGCGGCGATTTCTCGCAGGAAACTTGGGACGGTGACAACAGCTTTGAGTTCCGCTACATCAACAAGGCTTGCACCGAAGAGGAAGTGCAGGCTGCGAAAGATGCGTGGATTCGTGTACAGAACTGGGTCGTGAATGCGAGTGATGATGAGTTTAAGGCGCACTTTGAGGACTATTTTATCATGGACTCTGCGCTGTATCACTACCTGTTTACAGAGCGCCACACCATGGTCGATAACCGTGCAAAGAATGTGTTCCCGCATACGAGTGATCTTATCCATTGGGATTTCTGCTTTGACTACGACAACGATACCGCGCAGGGCAACGACAACGAGGGCGGACTGACCCTGAGTTACGGCTACGAGGATACGGACACCATCGGCACCAAGAGCGTGTTCAACGCCAGCGATTCCAAGCTGTGGTGTAAGATCCGCGACCTATTCCCTGACAAGCTGGCGGCTATGTTCCGTGACCGTGAAAACGCATTGGCATGGAGTGCATCCCGTATCCTGAAGAAATTTGAGGATTATCAGAATGTAAAGCCGGAGCGCCTGTGGGTCATGGATATGCGGCGCAAATATTTCCGCACTTACGAGGAAAATGGTACGACCAGCTATCTGCCCATGATGCACGGCAACAAGCGCCATCAGCGCCGTCAGTTCCAGAAGTATCAGGAAAAGTATATGGCCTCCAAGTACAGCGGCAGTGCTGCAACCAGCGATGATATGACGATTCGCGGTTATACGCCTGTGAACTGGACCGGTGTGAAGCCTGACGGTACATTCCATATCATGCCGTATGCCGATACTTATGTGAGTGTGTTGTATGGCTCTAACCCTGTGAAGGTGCGCGGCAAACGTGGCCAGACTTATGAGATTAAGTGCCCGATTGCAGCCATGAACGATACCGAGGTCTATGTTTATAATGCAAGCCTGATCCGCAGCATTGGTGATATTTCCGGTTTCTACCCCGGCTATGTTGATTTTAGCCATGGCGTGAAGCTGACTGACCTGCAGATTGGCTCCGGCGTGGAAGGCTACAGCAATACGAACTTGACCGACTTTGCAGTTGGTAACAATACGCTGCTGGAGCACCTGAACCTGCAGAATGTGCCGAAGCTGCAAAAATCTATCAGCCTGGCGGGCTGTACGAATCTGACCGAGTTCCTGGCAGATGGCAGCGGTATCACCGGCGTTGTGTTTGCTACGGGCGGCAAGATTAAGAAAGCTACGCTGCCCGGCATTGCAAGCCTGACGGCCAAGAACCTGAATTACCTTACGGATTTGACGATCAGCGACTACAGCAAGATCACAACTTTGGTGGCCGAGAACTGCCCGACCATTGACCTGGTAGAGATGCTGGGTAAATGCACCGGCCTGAACCGTGTGCGCATTACCGGCGTGGATTGGCACCTGGAGAATACCAGCCTGCTGAATAAGTTACTGGCTATGACCGGCCTGGATGAGAACGGCTACAATGCTGAACATTCTGTACTGGCCGGTAAGATCAATGTGCCTGTGCTGCGTGAAAAGGAACTGGAGATCTTTAACGAGCAGTGGCCTGACCTGAAGCTGACCTATAACACGCTGATCAATACCTTTGCATGGACTTTTGTGAACAAGGACGGTAAGGTTCTGGATGTCCAGTACGTGGATAAGGGCGGCAAAGCTGTTGACCCTGTGACCCGTGCGGACAATCCTATCCCGACACCTACTTTGGAAAGCACCATCAGCACTGATTTTACTTTTAGCGGCTGGGATACTGAGTTTACGCCTGCTTTTAGCAATATGACCGTTACGGCTGTGTATACCGAGAGTGTGCGCAAGTACACTGTGCGTTACATGAACCGTGGCATTGTGATGCAGAGCACTGTGGCCCAGTATGGCACGACCGTGCTGTATACCGGCGAGACACCGACCTATACCGGTGAGGAAAGCGCTTATAAATTCTACTTTTTCAGCGGCTGGGATAAAGGCGGCTATGTGACCGGTGACAAGGACATCAATGCCGTATACGACAGTTTTGAATACACGAGCGGATGCTTTGACGGCAAGGAAATTGGCGACATGAAGCCTGTGGAGATCTATGCTATGACGAAAGTTGGTGTAGAATCCAGCGTTGTTACGGATAAAGATCAGGTACAGATCACCTTTGGCTCTGACTTTACCTACGACGACATCAAAGAAAATGTGCTTGTGAAGAGTCCGATTGAGTTTACGGGCAAGAATTACCTGGATACTGGTGTGAAGCTGCTGGATGAAGACCGGGATTTTGTGCTGGCAATAGATTATATGATGGCGGCTACTACTACAGCGAACTCTGTACTGGCACAGTGCTACCAGCAGAATGGCATGAATGGTTTCCGGCTGTGGTACAACAATGGTGTTAAAGCAGCCTGGGGCACCAGTTCCAGCAAAGAAAGCGCGGCCAGCACAGGAGCGCGTGAAATGCTTGTTATCCGCCATGTGAAGGGCGACAACAATTTGTACATATACACCTCTAATATTAGCGGTGTTGATATAGGTTACGAAAACCTGCAGAGAGACCGCACTACAAAGACGGATGCCACACTGGTATTTGGATGCAGTAAGGCTGATGACGGAGCGTTCGAGAACCATGCTGTAGGTAGTGTGTACTGGGCAAAGATCTGGTTTGCAGACCTTGGCGATGCCGCATGCCGTGAACTGGCCAGCTGGACGCATGAAACACGTACTTATGAGGTGGCTGGCTTTAAACGGTATTACCTGAGCGACAATACATCGAAGCGCTGCTCTATCACATTGCTTGATACTGTTTTGTTGGGCGGAAAAATGCAGATGGACAAAGACTACAACAACAATGGAGGCTGGGCAAAACCCACCACATTGAACACCTATTTGAACAGCCGCTTATACAAGGCATTGCCGATTGGCTGGAGACAGCTGATCAAGAAGGTGCAGATCCCCGGCAGCATTGGCGGCGGAAAAACTGACATTGCAACATCGGACTGCTATTTTGCTGTACCGAGTATTATTGAGGTTTATCCGACCCAGAACTATGAGCCTTACATTTACGAAGGCACCGGTATCAGCTTTATGACGACTAATGACAGCCGTAAATGCAAAGACCAGAATGGTGTATATCAGATGTATTGGACAAGATCTCCGTTCGTGTACAACAACTATTCGAGCTATTATATTGCAATCAATGCTGACGGTGATATGTCTAATTACGAGACACCAAATACGTCTTACAGTGTCCGCGATATGTTCAGCATTTAAGGGTGGTGATTGAGTGTTTTACAAAGTTATGTATAATGGCCGCGTGATTGATGTACTCGATCACTTGACCTATGTGAAGTATCAGCCGAAACATAAAGTAATGGTCCTTTGCACCGTAGATGATGCACAGGGCTTTATTTCTTCTGACGGAAATACTATCTGGCACACGCAGGATTTGTACAAGATTCCTGTGGACGGTTTTGACACCGTGGAACTGATACCAATTGATACCTATGAGTATCAGCAGTTGAAGGCACTTGGCGGCAAGACGCCGGAAGAAATTATAGATGCTTACACTTTGACCTTGCTGGAAGGGGGTGTGCTGTGATGGAAGTAACCCCGTTTGTGGCGAGTTTAAGCCGCCTGTATAAGGGTGACCGCATTGGCACTGCCACCATTCTGGCACTGAAAGAGGCTGGGAAAATTAGTGAGGATGAGTACCGGCTGATTATTAAAACGAAAGGAGTGTGAGCATTTTGTATACCTTTTTGATTGGTGAAGATAATACGTTGACTGCTACTGTGGTGGAACGCATTATGGAGCGGAGCAAGCTGGTGGACAGTTTGCACTTTTTGGCAGAGCCTACATATAAAGACGTAGATATGTCTAATTTTGTGGTAATGCTTGAGTATGTACTGCCGATTAGCAAGAAATATAAAACCGAGATTTTAGAGTTGTCTGATGAGCGCTACAAAGACATGCTGGAGTACAAGCTGCCTTTTGATACGGCGCTGACCAGCGAACCCGGTGACATTGAGATCCAGCTGACCTTTGCAAAGGTGGAGCTGAGTGCTGACGGCGAGGGAACGCAATATGTGCGTAAGGTTGGCCCCGGCAGCATTAAGATCGTGCCGATCTCTGCCTGGAGCGATATTGTGCCTGATGAGGCATTGAGTGCTATCGACCAGAGACTGCTGGCAGCACAGGCAATGATCAAGTCCCTGAATGAGCAGAATAACACGATTATGAAGTCTAAGGCAGACAGCCTACGCTATAAAGACAGAATTTTGCAGCTGACCGCACAAGGAAACCCGATTGGCGCAGCTGTAAAGATTGAGTCCGGTAGTGGCGGCGGTACTGATCCCGATGACGGAAGTATCCGTGTGGTTGAGTTTTAACGACTTGGCCGCACGGTTTTTTATTTTGTGAGAGAGGAGGAACCAATTATGGCTACTTATTCCAAGCTTGGTTACGGTAATGCAGCGAACCTGGATACCGCAATCACGAACGGCAAGATCGACGGCAAGGACATTGTTATCACCAAGGACACTAGCGAGTTTTACTACATCCGTGATGACAAGACCAAGCAGGCGATTCGTCCGCGCCCGGCAATGTACAACTCTGTGAGTGCAGCCGAGATCGACCTTGCAAAGAACAGCGATACCTTTGCCGGCCAGACCGTTATGATCCGCGCTGAAGATGGTAAATATGCGCCCTACATTGTGCAGGACAAAGCAGAGGGCGGCTACCAGGTGGAAGCCCTGCCTGGCGGCGGCGGTTTTGTCTGGCAGGAATTTTAACTTTTTGAGAAATAACGATAAGGAGAAATATTATGGCCAATATTAGTTTTGCTTGTGGTCCTAAGTCTAATTACGATAAATTGCAGGTCAAGAATAACGATACCCTGTATTTTCTGACTGATACCATGCAGATCTTTAAGGGTGCCAGTGAGTACACCAAGAGCTGCAAGCTGGTTTCCACGCTGCCTGAGAGCGGCCAGGTTCAGGGCATTATCTATGTCCGTACCAGCGACTTTACCCTGCATGTTTACAATGGCACCAACTATGTGCAGCTGAACAAGGCTGTTGCTACCGCTATTCCGGCTTCTAACGCCAGCGATGACAACATTCCTACCACCAAGGCTGTTGCTGATTACGTCAACGCCAAGATCGAAGGTGTTGTTGGCGGCAAGGGTGTGTTTGTTACCGATGTCTCTTACAAGTCTGGTGTGCTGAGTGTTGCCAAGGGCGATGCCCCCGTTACCACCACCCTGACCGGTGTTGTGCATGACGCCACCTATGATGCCGAGACCCGCACTATCTCCCTGCCTGTGTTTGGCGGCGACGCACTGACCATCAATCTGGGCAAAGATCTGGTTGTGACCAGCGGTAAGTATGATGCCAAGACCAAGGAGATCCAGCTGACTATCACCAGCGGCGATGTTATCAAGATCCCTGTCGGCAGCCTGATTGACATCTACACCGGCCTGGCTACTTCTACTGCTGAGGTCACTGTCTCTGACGAGAACAAGATCTCTGTGAGAGTCAAGGTTTCTGCTAAGGCTAACAACTCCATCACTATTGAGGAAGATGGCCTGTATGTTGCTGTGCCCGATGCCTACACTAAGGCTGAGACAGACCAGAAGGTTAAGACCGTACAGGATGCGCTGACTGGTCATATCGGTGATGCTGTTGCCCATGTTACCGCCGAGGAGCGCAAGACCTGGGACGGCAAGGTTTCCACCGATCAGCTGGCTACTGCTAAGAGTGAGGCTATTGCTGCCGCTGCTGCCGATGCTACCACCAAGGCAGACAAGGCACTGAAAGATGCCAAGACCTATGCGGATGGCCTGAACACCGCTATGGATGGCCGTGTGAAAGAGACCGAGAAGGCTCTGGCATGGCAGACTATTGCCTAATGGTTTGACCGATTTTTAAGATGTGATAGGGTCGCCCTACTGCTGGACTGCGGTGGGGCGGCTTTATTTTTTGATTTTTTCGATAGGAGATAGTAATGGCGAAATTATCTTTGCGCGAGATCAATCAATCTCAGCTGAATGATACTCCTGTCGTAGATGGGCAGCTTGTCTGCTGCCTGGACACGGGAAACACCTACCGCGACACGGCGAGTGGGCGAATCCAGATCGGGCATGACATCGAGTTTGTAAGCGAGCTGCCTTTAGCCCCGATCAACGGGAATATTTATTGTGTCGGTTACGGTGAGCTGTGGCTTTATAACGGCGATTGGATGCGACTGAATAAGGCACCAGAGCGAATTACGAATACCGAAATCGATAACTTATTCAAAGACGAATAGGAGGAAACACTATGGCATGGCTTGATTATGATGGCCTTTTGTATTTTTGGCAAAAGATCAAGAGCAAGCTGGACGGCAAGGTCGATAAGGTGACAGGCAAGGGACTGTCTACCAACGACTATACCACTGGCGAAAAGAATAAGCTGGCCGGACTGAGTAATTATACACACCCGACATCAAGCGGCAATAAGCATATCCCGGCAGGCGGCAGCGCAGGCCAGTTTTTGAAATGGAGCGCGGACGGTACTGCTGTTTGGGCGAATGATAACAACACGACCTATACCACTATGACCGGCGCTACGGCAAATGCAGATGGTAAGGAAGGTTTGGCTCCGAAGCCTGCAAAGGGTCAGCAGGGTCTGTATCTGCGCGGTGACGGCACCTGGGCTACACCCACGAACACTACCTATGGCAATGCAACTACCAGTGCTGCCGGTTTGATGAGCTCCGGTGATAAAACCAAACTGGACGGCATCGCAGCGGGCGCTAATAATTATGTACACCCGACTACTGCTGGCAATAAACATGTGCCTGCTGGCGGTGCTGCCGGGCAGATCCTGGGGTGGAGTGCAGATGGTACGGCCAAATGGGTCAACGAAAAGGATACCACTTACGGCACCTTTAAGGGTGCAACTTCCAGCGCTGATGGCGGCAATGGTCTGGTTCCTGGCCCGAAGATGGCGAATAAGGATCAGTATCTGAAGGGCGACGGCACATGGGGCACGCCTACTAATACAACTTATAACGATGCTACACAGTCTACACACGGCCTGATGACCGCTGCAGACAAGAAAAAGCTGGATGGTGTTGCTGCCGGTGCTAACAACTATGTGCATCCGAGTTACGCTGCCAAGGATTCTGGCCTGTACAAGGTGACTGTAGATGCAAGTGGTCATGTGAGTGCTGCGACTGCGGTTGTCAAGGCTGACATTACTGCCCTGGGTATTCCGGCTACGAACACGACTTACTCTAAGTCTACCACCAGCGCGGATGGCCTGATGAGCAAAGAGGACAAGACAAAGCTGGATGGTTTTGCGCAAGCAAGTACCTACGCAAGCAAGACTTATGTTGGCCAGCAGATTTCTGCAGCCGGACATATTAAAAAGAGCATTGTGGAAACACTGCCTGAAGCTAAGGATGCCAAGGATAACATTATTTACATGGTGAAGAAGGTTACGCCGGACGGCACAAACCTGTACGACGAATACATGCTGATCAGCGGCGCGATGGAGAAGATTGGTGACACGAAGACTGTCATTGAGGCTATCACGAATACCGAGATTGATACCATCCTTGCAAGCTGATCTTTGACCTTAAAGGAGGTTTGAGATATGGCTTTATTGGATGAAAGCGGGCTGAAATATCTTTGGAGCCAGCTGAAAACAAAGTTTGCAATGGCTAGTCATACGCATGATGCTGCTACCAAAAGCACAGCAGGCATGATGAGTGCTGCAGATAAAACTAAACTAGACGGTATTGCGGAAAAAGCTAACAATTACAGCCACCCGACAAGCGCTGGTAACAAGCACATTCCGGCTGGCGGTAGTGCCGGTAAGATTTTGGGCTGGGCCAGTGATGGTACTGCGCAGTGGGTAGACGATAAAAATACAACTTATAGCAACTTCAAGGGAGCCACCAGTTCTGCAGCCGGTGGCTCTGGTCTTGTACCGGCTCC
>OGZA01000654.1_pt1 | contig 25968 bp, 19 predicted proteins | sample 1576591 | NCBI WGS metagenome assembly OGZA01 (sample SAMEA3541565, study PRJEB24748) | human gut metagenome | biome: human gut; feature: human-associated habitat; material: faeces | place: China | collected 2012
GGTCTATTTCGTGAGGAATTATTTTCAGTTGGAAGATGATCTGAAGCAGGAAGATACGGAGTGATTTCCGAGTGATGGCGTGAAGCGGAGAGAGTGGCTGGAGGCCGCTCTCGTTCTGTCGGGATGTTGTAGGCCGAGGGGTATTGAACCGGGGTATCTGTCGACAAACGGGGTAAAATAAAAAAACTGCCCATCCGCTCCAGTTTTATTCGGTCATATCAGTACTTGCTCTTTAAAGGAGGCTGTTCAAAAAAAAGGATTTACGGATTTATGGTATATTAAAAAAGATGATATAAAAAAGTGTAAAGATTGTGAATACAGATATATGTGTCTGGATTGTCGCATTTATATAACGGATCCTCATGATCCATTCTCAGCACCAGCAAAATGTAATTATAAAAGATGTACGAATAAATGGCAAAAAAAGTCGATCTTATGAGACCAATAATATTTTTGTGTGTAGTATTCTTGTCCTTATTGTCATCGTTTTTCCCTGCGGCAGGGCAAAAGAGTGATCCATGTTATAAGAACTGGGTAGATTCTGCCCGTAATGCGATTAAGGTACAAAATTATCGACAAGCATTCGATTTTTATCTGGATGCCTTTTCGGAAAAATCTCCCAAAAATCCCGTACATCTTTATGAAGCGGCTGTTGTATCGGCAAGAACTTTACATGAACGGCTTGCGTTTATGTTTTTAAATATGGCAGCGGAAAGAGGATTTTCTTATTATGAACATGCATCTCAGAATAAGGATTTTCCTTCGTTGGATGAAGTTAAATTTAAACAGTGTTTGGAGCGTATCAAAAAAACGGATTCACTGATGAATTATTTGACTATTCGGCTGGACTCGGTTTTCGAAAAAGATCAGATCTGGAGAAAAGAATGGACGAGAACACCGCCGGATTCACCCGACTATGAACGTATTCGACAGCAAATAATCAAGGTCGATAGTATTAATCTGACAGAAATAGAAGATATAATATCCGAATATGGAATATGGGGACAAAGTCTGCGTTCGGTCGGTGCGCAAAACGCGATGTTTCTCGTTCTTCAACATGCGCCGCTTGATATACAGGAGAAATATTTCGACCAAGTGGAAGATGCCGTAGAACGAGGCGAGATTGGATCGTGGAACTTTGCTCTGCTGATCGACCGGATGATGCTTCGGAAAACCGGAGTACAGAAATACGGAACACAATGTACGTTCGTAAACGGTAAAGCTGAAGTACATAATTTAATAGATTCGACAAAAGTGGACGAATACCGAAAAGAGATGGGCTTGGAACCTTTATCCGAATATATGGATTACATGACCCAAGAACAACAGAAAACCATTGAAAGATAGTATCCGTTGTTCGTACAGTTGCTGTCCGCTTTATAAGGCGAACGGAATTCTCAAACCGATAAAATCGTTAAATCAGAGTAATTATCGACTGAGCGATCGGATTTTATCTTGATACTGCTGCTCGACTTGCCGCTTTAAATGCAGCATCTGGGGATTGAAATGCCAGAAGTCTTCGACTTTCCGGCGGTTGAAATTGGAGTCCGCGATTCCTCGCTTCACCTTGTCGAGCCACTCTTCGAAGCTTTTGGTCTGATAGTGGTTTATCTGGGCGATCTCGTTCGAGAATTCGCTGAAGGCTCCGGGAACGTGCCGGTGCTTTTCGTCTACCGCATAATAGTCATCGCTGTATAAGGCGTAATGCGGCGAAACGACAATGCCGACTCCTGCGGGTTGGACAATGCTTTTCACATGACGGTTCGCCGGAAAATCATAGGGTAGCGGTTCCGTATAATTCTGCATGACCGGTCCTTCGGGTTTTTCGATATGGCCGTTGGCCGTATAGATCACCCAGTTCAGACAGACTCCCGCATATTCGTCATAATCGGCCAGAAAAGCGTGGATGTCCCGGTGCTTTTTCAGAACGATAAACTCGTCTATATCGATGTATGCGATCCAGTCGGCCCGGTCGTGCATACTGAAAAGGCAATGAGAATAGGCTTTTACCTGCGGTGTATTGGTTATCGGACAGTCGATAACCTCTACGACTCCTTTCCGGACATACGCTTCGAGGGTTTGTTTGGTAGGGATCACGCTGTTGTTGTCGTACAGGACGAAATGCTCGACTCCGATACCGAGGTGATGTTCCACCCATTCGACCAGATAGGGCGTTTCGTCTTTCAGGATAGCGCAGACAATAATATGGTACTTCATCTTGATCCGAATTATGTGTTACACACTTTAAATATAAGAACAAAACACTATATTACAACAAACTAAATATTTAGATTTCCCGGTCATATGACTGCATTATAAAATTGATACAATTTTCAAAATCAAAATCTACAACCTCATCTATTCTGATCCAGAATACGACGAAGATCAGACATTCTGTAACGAACTTTACCTCCAATCTTCACCGTTTTCAAATATCCTTTTCGATTCCAATGCCAAAGGGTTGTATTGCACACCTCGCAGATCTGCTTTACTTCCTCTTTGGTCAAATAACGCTCCCGTCGGGCTTCGGCAATCTCTACCGCAAGCTCGTTCTTGGCTCGGTTTATCAATTCATTCGAAAATTCCAGCAGATCATCTCCGCTGATCTCCAATTTGATGCTACCCGGAGCATTCTGAAGGATCGACATTAAATCTTTCATAGGTCTTCATCCGCTCATTATCCGGCACGCTTCCCGGCGGACAAGAAAGCGAAACCACCGCCCCGAATATCGGAACGACACAGCGAAAATATATCGCAAATCACTGATATTTAACCGCATAATTCGCCGAAAAATTCAGCGAATTTAACGAGTATTACTGGGATAGCATTTTCTTCAATTCCTGCAATTTCCAATAGTCGTCATTTGTTCTACCAAGCACCGTTCCCGAAAGCGGATCGGTCAACCTGCTGTATGCTTCTTGTACTCCCCGTTCATGGACAATATGAATGTCGGGACTGAACTGTCGGTACAATGCATCCCGGAATGATTTAACCGTAACAGGCGAAACAAGAAAATGCAGTTCATCAAGGGCGATTTTCAATCGGGCAATATCCGTTTGCGAATGTTTTACGGTAAGGTATTCATGGAGTTTTGCCATCAGTGCATCGGGATCGGATACAATGGGCGAAAACATTTCCAATAACGGCATGGCCGTACTCGGCCGTCCGGCTTTTTTCTTTTCAAGGGAAACGGAAAGCCCTGCACCTTCCTCCATCGCCCATTCCAATACCCGGCTACTTTCGGCCAAATACAGCGCCTCTCGGTGCATTTCCCAATCCTGTGGAGTCCTCAAACCTAATTGGACAGAACGCCGTACCAGTAGTTTAATTGTCGCGGCAATAATCATCTTTTCGAGATAACCCGTACCGGAAGAACGGCGCAATTCTTCACCGCGTTCCACCATGCGTTCAAAGCTCGGTCCGAAATAAAGCCAGCAAAGCATGGCCGGGATGAGGGAACTTTTGTCCGCTTTATCGAATTCCCGAACCACCTTCTCTGCCAACGCCTGTTTTTCACAAAACCGCTCGATGTTATCAATATGATCGAATAGCCCTTCATTAGCCTTAGAGCACAGAAGTTTCCTGTACGACGGAACGAGCTTCACAGCCGCATGCAATATTTTTCGATAACCCGTATCATCTTTCGCGTTCATCGCGCTCTCGAAATTGACATACTCGTCGGAATGGCTGTCCATCCATTCCCGTAAACGTCGTTTGAAATCATCATATTCCCGTTGCCCCATATTTAGTTACATTCTCCTTTATCATTAAAAGTCAGCATCGACATTAACTCAACTATAAACATAACACATTTGTAATCAACTATTCACCCAATACGATCCATCGTCTGCCTTTATCCGGCCCTTCGCGTTTAATGAAACCCTGTTCGGCCAGCCGGGCTAAATGATATTTTATGCTATCCGGTGTACGAGACAATAATCCTTCTAACTCTCTACGGGTGACACCCGGATTCTCTCGAATTATTTCGATAATGGCCTTTCCTATGTTTCTGGGTGTTTTCTATCCCGAAACCCGCCTCGGAATAGCGTCCGGATACCTTTCCGTAACCCGAAACACCGTAACCAAAGAGAAATCGAACTCGGCCAAGCCGTTGCCATTTTCCTCCAATTCCCGTTGTACCCGGTAAACTCCCCGAGTGAAACGGTTTACATATCCGAGGATTTTCATTGCTTCTGCAATAAACGGATTGCGATAGTCGTTCCCATTCGGAAAGTTTTCCCGACTGACCTTGCCATATAACCCGCCGGGGTTTTGAACCACGATTCGGTCGGCGTATCAATATGGCAACATCATATCCTTGTACAGAACGTTCTGCGTCAGAGTATGTATGGATATGTAGGTCTCTAAATATTGGTTGCACGCTTTTCTATATAATTTGTATTTGTATTTTGATTACAATTGTAATACAACATTGTTCTGTTTTACTGCATCTCGATATATACCATTTTATTTCACTCTTTTATTACCATATTCAAGCTTTGGCCTTGCCACCATAACAGAAGTACATTTTGTTTCCACATAACCTTTTATCCTTCTATCATCCAAGAAAATATGACAACGTGTATAGACCAAAGCCTTCAGTCCTATTCACACACTTTCAGTTTCAACCGGCATTCCCAAACCGTGATACAGCGCCAGCCCATGGAAGCAAGTTCCCTCTGTTCTTTCCTATCTCTTAGCCTGTTACCCTCTATCTTACGCCGCCAGAATTCCTCATTGATCTTGGGTAGAACATGATACTCGCACCCTACATGTCCGTGCCAGAAACAGCCGTTCACGAAAATAACCGTCCGGTATTTCCGAAATACAAGATCCGGATGCCCGGATAAACGCGGATGATTCAGTATGTACTGGAACCCACGGCTGAACAAAAACTTCCTTATCAGCAATTCAGGCTTCGTATTCCGCCCTTTTATTGCTGACATACAACGGTGCTTCTGTTCTTTCGTGAGCTTGTCCATATCAAAATAGAGAACTATAACTATATTCTATCAAAGAATCCTTCGTATTCTTCATCTATTATTTTCCATTCTCCCATTTTGCGTCCTCCAACACGGATAATTTTTCCCGATTCTTGAAGTCGTTTGAGATACTTTTGAACTTGACGTGCAGACAATCCCATGCTCTCACTCATTTGCTCGGCACTGATTTTCGGATTTTGGGAAATTAGCTTGTAAATCTGACGACTCGCTTTTACGAACTCTTTTGCGAACTTTGACGGTCCTTTTACGAACTCTTTTACGAACACCTCCCCGTTTTCTTTTACGAACTCTTGCGTCAAAGGGATACCACCAGTTGTAATTTCTCCAATAACCTCATTTCCATAATTCAAGTTCCATAATTTCACATGGAACTCCGATGCATTTGATTGGAATTCAGGAACGTGATAATAGGGCAGGCGTTCAAACCTTTTATAGGAATCGATTATCTTCTTCATGCCGCTACCTCTCCGTTCCATAAGCCCCAGCCGGCTGAAGAAATCAGCTAACAACGGATTTCTTCTTTTGGATGGCACCGCAAGAGGATTCAACTGCTGAATAAGCCTGCCGTCCATCATGCCTCCGGGAGAGTATACCTCTATCCGGTCATCGTACATATCAATATGTATTTCGCTTCCCATCTGCATGTAGTCCCGATGGATGATTGCATTGGCTATCGCTTCCGTTACAGCACGTTCGGGATAGTCCGGCAATTCTTCGCGGTGGTCGCTCTCTTTCCACCATTTTTTCCTTGAATTGTTCCGCACAAAAGACACGGCATCCTGTAACTGGCCGATTACGCAACCCTCCAGTTCAACATCATCTATGGCTTCGCCCAAACCGCTGGTCATATCCAGCCCATTCCATCGGGTACAGAATATACGGGATTGTCTTATAGGGGATTCATCTGCCAACAATGCGCCGGCATTTATCAGTTTGCCGTTTTCATCGACGATACCCCACGATACGAACTCGCTGTCTTCAAACGAACGTTGCAGCCTTTTGTAATGGACAGACCTGAGTTTGGAGAAAGCCATATCCTCGAATCTGTAGTTTGAAGGCAGACTGTCATAAGTCCTGCCGGCACCTTTCAAGACAAGACTTTTCAATTGAATCCGATCCGCAACGACAGATTCATTCCCTATGCGGACGAAAGCAAGACGCTGTTTGTCCCCGATGTAATAATATGGCGTTTCCTGTCCCGGATATACATGCAACAGCACAAGCTTCTTTCCGTCTGTTTTCTTTAGTTCAAGCTTGACTGCCGGAACAGGGTCAAGCTTGCGCTTTATCTCCTCGCTGATCTTCTCAGCGTCACCTTCCGCATCGGCAAGCCCTATGATCTGACCATCATCGCTGATACCGAATATCAGTATGCCGCCTTCGCCATTGGCAAAAGCTGATACACTCTTGAGCCAGCTTTTAGGTCGTCTGACCTCAAGCATCTCTTTCTTGTCGTAAGCTGTCGCTTCGCCGAACAATGTATGTATATCAATTTCCATATCTATTTTCTAAATCACAACTTCGATTATATAGCCATTCAATTATTTTTCATCTTATGATATACTTGCAATTTATCTTTATCGATTTTATAAGATGAAATAAATCCTACATTTTTTAATGCTTCCAATAATTTTCTATTCAGGGTATTATCCGGTAATTTGGCTCTCTTATCCTGATTACATACTTCTTGATAATCTCCTCCTATAGAAGCAACTAAATGTGCTATTATACTACGGTTATCAAGTCCTGCCGTAATCACATAAACAACCGATTCCAACTTTAAGGATTCATTTTCAGAGATATCGGCAAGAAGTGACGCAAATGCATCTGCATTACATGAAATCCGTCCATTCTCAGCAAGAATCATCAATCTGTCTTGCCCCACATTCTTTAATTTGTCAACATCCGAGAAACTACTACTGAAAGACCTTAATAGCTTCCTATAATTATCTATTTCCAGCAGTTCACTGCCAAATAAAGATACAAATAGTTCCTCTTTATTGCCTAAATCATTTGGATATGCTGCATTAGAAAGTTTTGTTGCGTAGTGATTAATATAAGACATCAGCCATTCATTTATACTATTTTTGTAATCGTAATAGCATGATACGTTTTCCCATGTCGGTGATATTATTTTAGATTCGACAGCTATATCATACATTTCCGTGTCTTCTATCCCCTCAAAACTATCTATATGGTTATGCTGTCCTGTCAAGTATGTGACCTTGACACCTGACGGAATATGTTCGTTAGTTAGCAAGAACATTAAAGTTTCGGAACTTTCGTCCTTGTTCTCATCTTTAAAACATCGGATTGATGTAGATATATTTTCCCTTACATAACCGATAAACGATTCGTTCTCAGTAGCCTTTATTCGCGTAAAATTAAGATTTTCGGCAGATATGGTCTTGTCGTTTTTATGAAGATAACTTGTAATAAGAAGCATATTCTCAAGGCCGATTTCGTAACAATTATGTTCAATTACATAATCCAGCAAATCGTCTGAACCATCGCACAGATTTACGAAACAACAGGTAGAAGCCAGTTTTAGAGACCGATCCAATGAAATATTATCACAATGTTCGACAAGGAACTTGAAATTCCCATTAAGCCATCCTTGTTGCTCTTGACCTAATTTCGGACAGAATTTCAGATAAGCTTCAATGAGATTTTCCCTTTCAGTGTCATTGCCCCAATTTATCATATTTTTCCATGAATTTGTATATTCGATAAAGTGCTTAAAGACCTCACGCTGCTGCTCACCTTCAGAATAATATTGGGACAGGAATTGTAACGGAGCATTATCACATTCCAAACGAATCATCACATGCTCAAACATTTCACTATAGATACTATGTGAAGCAAGATAATTCAATAAGTCTATATTGAGAATGGCATCGCTTTCGAACATATAATCCTTCAATTCTTTGACAAAATTCTCAATCTTGTCTATATGATATTCGTAAGGCTTACATTCTTCTATCTTCATTGACAACAGAAGTTCCCTATCGGCCATAGAAACCATTCCTTCATAGAAATATGATATGTAATCATAGTAATCTTCATCCAGATAGCCTCTACGTATAAACACATTCATCATAGGGGTCAATCCTAAACTCTTAAACTCTTCAGTTTCTCCTAACTTATATTTCTTTATCAAGTCTTTTAATCTCAAGGATTTCACTTTGATCTTTTCCTGTTGGATACGCCTATACTCATTATTGAAATATTCAACGCCATCCTCTAACAATCTAATTCGTTCAGAATAATTAATTTCTTTATCAATTTGGTTGTAATCAATCGTTTTTGATTCTGTATATGCAGTATTATAATAGCGATATTGACATATTATTTCTTTTTCACTTATTAACTTGGAAAACAACATTTCGTTACTGGCAATCTGTTCCAAAGAATAATAATTATTTTCAATACGCACTGATAATGGCCTATCTGACAGCTTATGCCAAAGATTAAATAAAAACAACCTTCTCAAATCGGCCTTACTTAAATTCTCATCCTGTCTGAAAATCTGTTCTTTTTTGGACAATTCCTCTTCAAATTTTTCAATAGCTTTCAAGGCAAGAGGGATGAACTTAGGCTTGCTGCTGATACACCGATAAACCTTACCTTCCCTACGATGCAACGATGCAAAATCCTGTGGGTAATAGTTCTTATATACTATCATTCCCAATAATTTTGTCTTATTAAGACGAGAAGCATTATCTGCACATAATTTATCTCTATATTGTTTGTATTCATTTACAATATTGGTCAGAATACGCATATCCTGAATGAAAAATGCCATTTCCGACAAATCATCGTCACTGATACCATCGTCTCCGCATCCTTTTTTCTCAAGTGCAGATTTAAGTTTATCCTTTGAGTTGGATGGATTGATTACAGGTATTACTGTTATTATAAAGTCAAAGAACTTTGTTCTTTCTTCATCTTTAAAAATGTCATCCTTAATCGCATAGATAAAAGTAATATGCCTGTCTACTATTTTTGATTCGTTGATAAGCTGGTTCAGCTCACGAAGTTTCAAGAATATATTAGGTGTCCCGAATCTGTCAAGATCTTCAATAATTACAACATTATAATCAGTCACTTGGAAGAAATACAGGATTTCATCAAGATGTTTATTGAATATAGAATTGTTTTCTATAACCTCTATCTCTCCATCTTTCAAGTTCAATTTATTCAGCTTTGAATTGCTATATGATTTGAAGACATAACGGGCAATCTTATATAATGCAAACAAGAGCCATATGGAAGCTGCAAAATCAAAAACTGTATTCCATGTGTTTCCCCAGCTGAAGAAATCATAGATAGAATCAACCTTGGCAAATGAAGGTTCAAACACAATGAGAATGCAGAGGAGCGTCAATACAAAAGCAACCGGATAATTTACCAGTTCCCATTTAGACAAATGTACAATTTTTCTAAAGCGGGAATTCGGTACTGCCTCCGTTTTTTCTCTATAGATAAGTTGCTGAAGGATGCTATACTCTATTTTGCGGTTCAGATTCTCTATCCGTTTCTCTCTTTCTTTTTCATCTGATTCCCCATCTGAATTCCCGATATTGTTGTCCTCTTCATTTGCTTGCAAAGTAGCAAGAGATATAGGCAGGAATTTATACTCCTTGGCAAAGTCTTCCCTCAGAGTAATAAGTACAGAACTCTTGCCAGAGCCAAACGGACCGGTAAGAGCAATGTTTCTTATGTGCTTTTTTCCCGCTGAAGACAGAGCTTCATTTAATTCAATTACGGATTTATATGAAGCATCTGTCTTTTCCAGTTTTTGGGGAAGTAAAGTATCAATTGCCATATACGCTCTATCTTATCAAATAGGTTAAATTCTTTGTTCGTATAATTTCACTGCCAATTCATTGGAGATCAATTATTCCAATTGCATTTTAATGCGATATATGGGAACCCTATTCTCTCCCAATGAAATAAAGTGGACAGATTTAGTTTCAAGCATGGTTTACCGCTCTTTATTAAAGACGAAGTCATCTTTATATCATAACCTTCCGGATTGGCAAGAACTTCCCGAAGTTGCTCTTTTGTCATCACATTCTATTTATTTATGCTTTTGTGCGATCTGATTTTGTTTTGCCGCACAAATGTATGAAAATATTATTATAACGCATCTATTAACAGTCACTTACCCGATCAGATCAACTAACTCTTTTTTCATTTCTTCGTCAATGACACGATAACGTGCGAACGCTTTGCTGCCTTCTTTATGACCGCTTAACGCGCCGACGAGATTCGGGTCTTTAACTTTTTTGTAAATATTGCCGATGAAAGTACGTCGGGCCATATGGCTACTGGCCACTTCGTACAATGGTCTTTTTGTTTCTTCTCCAGTTAGCGGGTCCAATATAGTTACAATACGATCTATCCCTGCCAATTTGAATGCCCGTTTGATAGCTTCGTTGTATTTCTGCTCTGAAATAAAAGGCAATAATTTTTCTCCGGTATAATCGCTGTATTTGTTCAGAATAGCCATCGCCTTATCGTTCAACGGAACACGCACTGTTATAGGATTACCCTCCTTCGTTTTGCGTGGAATATATTCAACAGCCCCATTGATGATATTATCCCTTGTCATACGGTAAAGATCACCGATACGACACCCTATCAGGCTTTGAAAAACAAAAATATCCCGCTGAATCTCAAGTTGTGGGTATTTTGACAGATTTTTATCATAGAGCCGATCTCGTTCTTCGAGCGTAATATATACCGGAGTACCGTAGACGGATTCTGACAATTTGAAATTATCGAAAGGTCGATTCTTTGTCTTATTATTGTCATAACACCAATTAAAAAATGTACGAATACGCTTAAAACAATCGATCAATGTATTTTTTCCACGAGGTTTAGGAACACGTTTTTCGGGTATTTGTGCATAAATGGATGGATATAATTCGTAATATCGGTGCTCGTTCTCGAAGAAATTCCACATATCCCGCAGAGTATCGGATGTGATTTGGTCAATCTCCAGTGTAAAATTCCTTTGTCCTCGTCGAGTATTCCTAACATACAGTTCATAACGCAGGATAGCCCGACGGATAACACGGAAATTTTTTTTTCGAACATCAGAAACCTTATGTTTTAGTAAGAATTCATCAAGCAGTTGATGAAATTCTGGTTTCGATTCCGCAGCAATTTGTTCAAACGTTTTATAGCGTTCGGGATGGTGATAACGGTCTATAATTTCTTGTAGCCATTCGGCGTCCGATTCCACTGTATAACCCTGCGTTATAAGGGAAATTATATTTTGAATGTCAGTATGCAATTTTAATTTATCTTCATCGGAAACCAACGCGACACGATTTTTATAACCCTGTTTTTCTGAACTCCAATGATTAGGATTTATAGTTAGTTCACTGGCTGCCTTTATATCCTTACCGTTCCCCCGCACGCGGAAATAAATAGTCGCTTTTGTAATGGTATCATTTTTGGCAGCTGTTTTTCTGATGAATGCGGAAACTTTCATTTTTTCAATACGATTTGGTTCTGTAACAAATATACAAATTGTTCCCAAATTGTTCCCAATCATCCCGAATTTATTTGAGTACCCCTAATGGGATCGAACTATATTTATTCATAAATAACTGAATAATAATCATATATAACAATAATTAAATTCAACATAATTTAATTCTATTTAATATATTCAACCCCCGTCGGGGGTACAAACTATAGTTTCAAACGCTTGACTTATAATAAGTTGAGCGTTTGTTTTTTCAACAGGTACAACATAGGTAAAACATGGCATTTTGTGTCTATTCAATTTTATTATATTGTATATCAGTCGGACTTAAGATAAGACTCAGAATTGAACGGTATCCCGATCAAAGCAAAATACATCGGCGACTTGGATCGTCTATGAATCGGGCGCAATATTTCCTTCCCTTTGGAAAAATACGGCCGATGAAAAATAGATCGCCGCTGAAAAAGAACAAACCCAATGGAATGCCGTTCGGATCCGAACGGACGTTTAGCCGTTTCATTTTCAAAACGGGTTTGTCATACAGACAACTGTAAGATTCTCGGATGACCGGCGCTTCGACAGTGACTGATCCTGCGGAAACATAACGAACATATCGCCGGCGGAAGACAGCGCGGGGAATTCGTATGCGACCGAGTTACGGGAGAGCCAAATACTTTTCCATGATATAATTCGTTAAAAGTACGCCTTGTCTTTCGACCTCCTGTCGCTTGACGACTCGGTAGCCGCGCCTTTCGAAAAAAGATTTTGCCGTAATCGAAGCGTGAACGCGGATGCATTCCACTTCGGCTTCGTTTTCGAGCCGGTCACATATTGTGGTTGCTATGCCTCGGCCTTGAAAATCCTTATGGACAAACAGTTTGTCCAAATATCCGGTTCTATCGATATCTCCGAAACCTACGACCAAATCGTTTTCCGTAACGACGTAGGTAATATGTCTCTGAAACGAGGCGTCCCATTCCTTCAAGTCGATACGACCCGTCGCCCACGCATTTATCTGTTCTTTGGTATAATCCTTTATGTTCACGGCGTGGACCGTTTCATAGAACAACCGGGATATCTGTCTTAAATCTACGGACTTGTATCGCCTGATTTCCATTTCGTCTGATTGCTATTTTCATTTGAATATACGAAAAATATAATCCGTAACGGGAAAGACATGATATATTTCAGCTTTTCGATGCGTGGGCGGCATTCCCGGCGCCGTACTCGGAAAAATCAGGCTGCGTCGTGCGGATTCCCGATCTCAACGTGCGGAGCCTGATGTTTTGTCAGGACCGTCCGGGAGACGATAGGGACAAAGGATTGCCCCGCACCGGCAGTCCGGCCTGTCGCAGCCGTTGTCCCGGCGGTTGGAAATCCCGCCTAAAAAAACTATTTTTATCCCCGGACTAACAAACCGAAACGATGAAAAAAACGACCTTTGCGCGTCGGACATCCCTGTGGCTGACGCTCATGGCAATAACCTGCGCGCCGCTCGCGGCGCAGACCGGCCCCGGCTTCGGCTCGCTCAAGTGCGAGCAGGAGACCGATCCGGTCGGAATCGAAACTCCGTCGCCCCGTTTCAGTTGGCAACTGGTATCGCCCGAACGCGGATGCCGGCAGACCGCCTATCGCATCGTCGTGGCCGGAACGGAAAAGGACGCCGCTGCCGGCCGTGCTACGATGTGGGACAGCGGCAAGGTTCCCGGCGAACAGTCGTTGCTGATACCGTATAACGGGCAGCCTCTGGAAGCGGCCGAAACCTATTATTGGAGCGTCCGCGTCTGGGGACCGGACGGCAAGCCGTCGGCGTGGAGTCCGGCGCAGCGTTTCACGATGGGGCTGCCCGACCGCGAAGACTGGTCCGGGGCGCGGTGGATCGCGCTCGAGGAGGACGTCGACTCGCTGATCGTCATCAACGGCACGTTCGACACGGGTCCCGACAACCCGATCCTGGGCAACAAGCCGTTCGGGCGGAACAAGCTGCCGCTGCTGCGCCGCGAGTTCACGGTCGACAAGCCCGTGCGGCGGGCGACGGCCTATGTCTGCGGACTGGGCCAGTTCGAGCTGTTTCTCAACGGCGAGAAGACGGGCGACCACTTCCTCGATCCGGCCTGGACCAAGTTCGATAAGGAGGCGCAATACGTTTCGTTCGACGTGAGCGACCGGCTTCGGCAGGGCGCCAACGCGGTCGGCGCGATGCTCGGCAACGGATTTTTCAACATCCCGCGCGAGCGGTACAGCAAGTTCGCCGGATCGTACGGAGCGCCGAAGATGATCTTCAAGCTGCAGATCGAGTACGAAGACGGCACGCGACAGACGGTCGTCTCGGACGACTCGTGGAAGGCGGCGCCGGGGCCGGTCACGTTCTCGAGCATTTACGGAGGCGAGGATTACGATGCGGGCCTTGCGCAGGCCGGCTGGACCTCGCCGGACTTCGACGACAGTTCGTGGAGCGCCGCCGTGCTCACGCGGTTCGACTCCCCGCTGCGCTCGCAGCGCACGACGCCGATCAAGATCCGCCAGCGGGTTCCGACCGTCCGCAAATATCGCAACTCGAAAGGCAACTACCTGTACGATCTGGGGCAGAACGCCTCGGGCATCGTCCGCCTGAGCGTGCGCGCTTCGGGCCGGCATACCGTGAGGATGTTTCCCGGCGAGCTCTGCCGCCCCGACAGCACGGTCAACCAGCGTTCGTCGGGCGGACCGGTGTTCTTCAGCTACACGACGCGCGGCGACGGCAGCGTCGAAAGCTGGCAGCCGCAGTTCACCTACTACGGTTTCCGCTACGTGGAAGTCGAGGGTGCGGTGCCCGAGGGCGAGCCCAATCCGAACGGCCTGCCCGAGATCGTCGAGCTGACCGGGCTGCACACGACCAACTCGGCCGAGCAGGTCGGCACGTTCGAGTGCTCCAACCCGCTTTTCAATCAAATCTACACGTTGATCGACTGGGCTATCCGCAGCAATTTTTCCAGCGTATTCACCGACTGTCCCCACCGCGAGAAACTCGGCTGGCTCGAGCAGTCGCATCTGATCGGCCCGTCGATCCAATACGGCTACGATATCTCGCGGGCTTATCCGAAAATCGTCGGCGACATGGCGACGGCCCAGCACGAGGACGGAATGATTCCGACCATCGCGCCGCAGTACACCGTCTTCGCCGAAGGATTCCTCGACACGCCGGAATGGGGCAGCGCCTTCATCCTGCTGCCCTACTACCTCTACCGCTGGTACGGAGACGACCGGCCGATGCACGAGAACTACGACCGGATGGCAGACTACATCGACTACCTGTCGTCGAAGGCCGACGGACATATCGTGGCCTACGGACTGGGCGACTGGTGCGACATAGGTCCCGCCGAGCCGGCCCATTCGCAGCTGACGTCGAACGGCGTCAGCGCGACGGCGATCTATTATTACGATATCTGCACGATGCAGCGGATCGCCGAGCATTTGGGCAAAACGGCCGACGCCGAGCGTTACGAATCGCTGGCCGCCGAGGTGAAAAAGGCGTTCAACGAGCGCTTTTTCGACCGCCGGACGCTCAAGTACGACCGCAACAGCCAAGCGGCCAACGCGATGGCGCTCTACATGGGACTCGTGGAACCCCAGTACGAGGAGGTCGTGCTGAAAAACCTGATCGACGACATCCGCGGCCGCGGCAATGCCGTGACGGCGGGCGACATCGGCTACCGCTACGTCGTGCAGACGTTGCAGGATCGCGGCGCTTCGGACGTACTGTTCGACATGAACAGCCGTTACGACGTGCCGGGCTACGGCTACCAGATCGCTATGGGCGAGACGGCGCTGGCCGAGTCTTGGCAGAGCCGCGATTACCTGTCGCACAACCACTGCATGCTCGGCCATCTCTACTCGTGGCTGTTCAGCGGCATCGGAGGCATCTCGCAGGAGTCCGGCTCGACGGCCTACAAGCGGATCGTGATCGATCCCCAGATCGTAGGCGATCTGCGCGATGCCCGCGTATCGTTCCGTTCGCCTTACGGACTGATCCGCAGCGAGTGGAAGGATGCGCCGGACGAGTTCGTGCAGACGATCGAAATACCCGCCAACGCTACGGCCCGTATTTGCCTGCCCGCGACCGATCCGGCGAAAGTCACCGAGAGCGGCAAGCCCGTATCGGGCCGCAAGGATATGGCCGTCGAAAGCGGAACGGACGGACGTATCGAGCTGCATGTCGGCTCGGGCGTCTACCGGATCGCCGTCGAGAAATAGCCGGACCGGGCGTGCGGGCCCGTTCCGGAGGAGAGTCTGCGTAACGTGTCCGCCGACGCTTCGTAAGAAAAGTCCGCATGACCGCGAGACAAAGCCGATATCGGGGAATCCCTCACAGGATTCCCCGATATTATCGTTTTTCACCCTTCCCCTTGACGAAAGGCATGTCGTACAGACCGGTTTTCGTTGCGAGATTCCTTTCGTTCCAGAACTCGGGACGGGCGATCTCCTCGGCGTTTATTCCGGAAATTACGGGTCGACTTACTGGACCGCTTGCTGTTCGAGGTAGGCGTCGTACATGTCGAGTATCCACGCGTCGTCCTCCTTAGCCTTCTTCTTACGGACTTTTCCTTCGGGGCCTTTGAACCATTTCTTGCAGAACTCATGCAGCCCGGGATGCAGCTTGTCCATCAACATCGTGTTCACCAGCATATAGGTATAAACTACCTTATCGGGATCGTCGTGGAACCGGACGCCGTGAACGGTTTTCAATATCCGGCGGTTGATATTGCCCACCCGTTCCGTTGTCCAGATCTTCCACCAGTAGGTCGTAGCGTTCTTCCCGACTTTGTCCAGACAAACCAGCCGTCGGATCGTATTATAGCGATTACCGATGGAGGGCGAAGCGATGTCGAGCGCATCCCAATGGATCCCGTCGGGATTTTCCTCGGTTTTTTCCGCATAGTCGATGCATGTTACCTCGTCGGCCGTATACTTGACCGACTCTTTGTCATCGGGCGTTTTGGTGATTTTGAACGAATAGTTCTCTTTTTTCAGAAGAGCGCCATCGGCGTGCCAGCCGCTTTTGAGGTATCCTTCGACTTTCTCGCCGGATTTGAGCGTAACGATCACGCGGCGGAACTCCTGATCCTCGGGTTTCTTCGCCTCCACCCGAAAAACGGCGCCGAAGGCAATGAACGCGGTCACTACGAAAAGAATCGTTCGTTTCATACATCGATTGTTTTTAAGGTTATCGTTTCGTCGGATTGTAGTCTTGCAACATCAGCACGGTCTTGCTACGGCTGGCATTCGAATGCCGGATACGCTCCGCCAGTGCGGGATCGTCGTCGACATAGCGGGCGACACGCTCGCGAAAGGCGTCCTTCGAGTTACGGTTGGCGCCGCCCACGTCCCGGAATCCGTCCCCGCCGTGCTTTTGCAGGAAGTATGCCGTGCGGGACTGACTGAAAGTCCGCTGTTTTTGCCATATCTGGATACCTCCGTCGGTGTCGATGCCGTAACCTTTCTTCGACCAGACGCAAACCCTGATATAGGGCGTTTCAAGATAAACCCACATCCAGCCCGGATCGGCGGCGGGGATGAATTTGCGAAGATATTCCGGCGTTTTCGGATGCCAGCAGACGACCGAATCGACCGAATCGGCCCGGAAGACCTCTTTCGTCTTCGTCCTGCGGAAAGCGTCACGGAACAGTTTCAGCGGACCCGATTTCTTCGGCAGCTTTATCCGGTCGTTGCCCGTGCATTCGACGACCGTGCCGTTCTTGAGGTAGATGCGTCCTTCGACAAGCGAGGCCGCAGGGGCTGCAAATGCCGTCGCTGCACATAGCAGCGCCAGCAGGACCGTTCTTTTCATCCGTTCATTACGTTGTTTTTCAGACAGATTTTAAGGAGAAATCGCTGTAAATATAATACATAATGACGTTTTAAACGTTGGTTAAAAACTATAACGGGCAGGAGAGGATAACGAGTTTTGCAAAAAGCAAACAGCCTATTTATAAACAACTGATAATAAAAACAGTACATGTAAAAAGAGGATATTTATGGAAAATATTATAGAAAAAACCGCATAAACCAACGCAAATTCGGTATAGGGAGAGAATACTTCTTCGGGGCAGGACGGTTTCTCTGTCCGACCGGTACACGGTCCGCATACGTTCCGGAGCTTTGCGCCCGCCGTTTTCGTTCCGTTCGCTCCGGTCATAAAAGACGGGCGGCTCCCCGAAAACGCGGAGCCGCCCGTTCGGCCGAATCGACCGGAAAGGTTAGTCGTCCTTATCCGTATCGGCGTATGCCTTGAGCAACTTTTCCTGCACGTCGGAAGGCACCTGTTCGTACGAGGCGAATTTCATCGAATAGGTCGCGCGGCCGTTGGTCAGCGAGCTGAGCGTCGTCGAGTAGCGGTACATCTCCGCGAGCGGAACGCGGGCCACCAGCCGCTCGAATCCCTTGTCGCTGCTCATGCCCTCGATCATGGCCCGGCGATTCTGCAGGTCGCTCATCACGTCGCCCATGCGGTCCGAAGGCACGAGTACCTCGACCGAGTAGATCGGCTCCATGATTTTCGGCCCGGCCTTCTTGAAGGCTTCCTTGAACGCATTGCGGCCCGCCAGCTTGAACGACAGCTCGTTCGAGTCGACCGGATGCATCTTGCCGTCGTAGACGACCACGCGGATGTCGCGGGCATAGGAGCCCGTGAGCGGCCCTTCCTCCATTTTCTCCATGATTCCTTTCAGAATCGCGGGCAGGAAGCGGGCGTCGATCGCTCCGCCGACGATCGCGCTGTAAAACATCAGCTTGCCGCCCCACGGCAGATCGACCTCTTCTTTGCTCTTGATGTTGAGCACCAGCTCGCGGCCGTCGATCTTGTAGCGGCTCGGCTCGGGCATGCCCTCGACATAGGGCTCGATCACGAGCCATACCTCGCCGAACTGGCCTGCGCCGCCCGATTGTTTCTTGTGCCGGTAGTCGGCCGCAGCCACTTTCGTGATCGTTTCCCGGTAAGGGATTTTCGGAGCGAAAAATTCGACCTCCATCTTATTCTGGTTCGCGAGCTGCCACTTCAGGATATTCAGATGATGCTCTCCCTGTCCCTGCACGATCGTCTGCTTGAGCTCCTTGGAGTATTCGACCAGAATCGTCGGGTCCTCGAAGTGCGCCCGGTTCAGCAGCTCGCCGAGCTTCTCGTCCTCGCCGGTCTTGAGCGGGCGCACGGCGGCCCGGTAGCGAGGTTCGGGGAATCGGATCGGCTCGATCCGGATGTCGGCGCCCGGCGAGCAGAGCGTCTGGTTCGTCTTGGTCCCTTTCAGTTTGACCGTGCAGCCGATGTCGCCCGCTTCCATTTCGGTCACTTTGACGCGGCTCTTGCCCGCCACGGCGAACAGTTGCGATATTTTTTCCTTGTTGCCCGTCTTCGAGTTGACCAGCTCCATGCCTTCGGTCACCTTCCCCGACACGACGCGGAAGAACGTCATTTCGCCCAAATGCGGTTCGACGGCGCTCTTGAAGACGAACAGCGAGGTCGGAGCCGAGCTGTCGGCCGCGATCTCGCGCCCGTCCGTCGTCTTGAAAGCGGGCGCCTTGATCGGACCGGGCGCTACGTTGATGATGAATTCCATCAGCCGCTTGGCCCCTATGTCGCGCTTGCCCGAAGCGCAGAACACCGGGATCAGGTCGCGCTTGGCGAGTCCCAGCTTCAGACCCGAACGCAGCTCGTCCTGCGTCAGTACGCCCTTGTCGAAATAGAGCTCCATCAGCGCCTCGTCGTTCTCGGCGGCCGCCTCGGTCAGGATGCGGTTCAGCTCGGCGGCCCGTTCCATTTCCGACTCGGGGATTTCGAGCTCCTCGCGTACGCCGGTATCGCCCTTGAAACGATACATTTTCATCAGCAGCACGTCGACGAACGCGTCGAAGCCGGGCCCCGGATTGACCGGATACTGCACGACGACCGGCGTGACCTGCGAAGCCGCCTTCAACGAATCGAGCGCTCCCTCCCACGACGCCTTTTCATGGTCGAGCTGGTTGATGACCGCGATGATCGGCTTCTCGTGCCGCCGGGCATAGCGCGCCTGAATTTCCGTTCCGACCTCGAACCCGTTCTGGGCGTTGAGGAGCATCACGCCCACGTCGGCCACCCGGAACGCCGAGAACAGTCCGCCGCAAAAGTCGTCCGAGCCCGGCGTGTCGATGATGTTCAGCTTGCGCCCCATGTACTCGGCGAACAGGATCGTCGGATAGATCGAGCGTTTATAAAGGTGCTCCACGTCAGTGTAATCCGAGAGCGTATTGTCGTTCTCGACGCTTCCGCGCCGGTCGATCACCCCTCCGTCGAAAGCCATCGCCTCGGCCAGCGTGGTCTTGCCCGAGCCCGAGGCGCCGAGCAGGACCACGTTCTTGATGTCGTGTGTCGTGTACGTCTTCATAATTCGATAAGCTGTTTTAGGTTGAACTTTTTAAGATTTCAGGCAGTACAAGGTGCTTTAAATTTAAGAAATTAAACGCAAACCCGCAATACCCGGCCGAAGATTCGCCCGTCTGTCGCAGCTGCGCGCACGGCCCGTGCGACGGGCCGGACTTCCGGCAATTGGCCGTTCGTATGAACAATCGGCGCGCGACCGGTCTTTCCGGTACGGCCGCCAATATCCTTTTCGGCTGTCCGAAGTTCGTGGCGATGCGTTGTCGCAGTGAATAAAAAAACGTAGCTTTGCAGGAAAAGACCGAACGACAGATGAAACTCCTGCGAACGCTCGTTTTCGCCTCGGTATGGCTCGCGCTTCCGTCGTGCGCCTCGGTCGGCCGGTTCTCGGCGTCGGAGGCCGCAACGATCGGCGCGGAGCCGGGCGAAGGCGCGATGCGCGTGCTCAAAACGACCGATGGCGGCGACTCGCTTCGGCTGCGCGGCCGAAGCGGGCGGATAGGCCGCGCATGGTTCGGCGATCCGCTGTATGCCCGCCTGAAGCAACGCATGCTTTGTACGGTGATCGACCCGGCCGACCCGGGCGTCGGGATCGCAGCGCCTCAGGTAGGCATATCGCGACGTCTCATCGCCGTGCAGCGCTTCGACCGGGAGGGCGAGCCGTTCGAGTTCTACGTCAATCCCCGCATCGTGCGGTATGCGGGCGAAACGGTCCGGAGTCCCGAAGGATGCCTGTCGATTCCCGGGAAGATCGACACGGCCGTGCGCCGGGAACGGGTCGTGCTGCGCTACCGGGACGGGCAGAGCGGAAAGCGCCGGCGGGAATACGTATCGGGATTCACGGCCGTCGTATTCCAACACGAGATCGATCATCTGAACGGTATTCTGTTCATCGACCGGACTCCGGACCGCGCGGCCGGGAACCGCCGGCATAAATCCTCGAAGCCATGAGCGTCCTGCTGATCGTACTGGCCGTACTGTGCGTTCTGGTCGGCATAGCGGGCTGTATTCTGCCGGTTCTGCCCGGCCCTCCGCTGAGCTTCGTCGCATTGCTGCTGATGCGCTGGAGTGGAGCGGCGGAGTTCGACAGCCGCTTCCTGACGATCTGGGGGCTCGCGACGCTTGCGGTCACGGTGCTCGACTACCTGTTGCCGGCTTGGCTGGCGCGTCGGTTCGGCGGCTCGAAACAGGCGGCCCGAGGCTCGCTCGTAGGGTTGATCGTCGGCATGGTATTCTTTCCGCCGGCCGGACTGATCATCGGCGCTTTCGTCGGCGCCTTCGTCGGCGAACTGATCCATGACGGCAGCGACAAGCTCAAGGCGCTCAGGGTCGCAGTCAGTTCGTTCGCCGCCTTCATTCTCGGTACCGGGATGAAGCTGGCCGTGTCGCTCGCGATCGGATTCTACGTCATCCGCGCGCTGTTCGTCTGACATGACAGTCTGCGGCGGCATTCCGGTCGGACCGGAGAAGCTCCTTGTCACAGGGGCCGTTTGCCCGGAGCTAATACTCGAAAAAGGGGATCGTATCGATCACCGGAATGCCGAGCGCCGCGAGCTCCCGAACGGCCCGGTCGTAATAGAGACCGCTTTCGAGCACACGGTGGTCGTGGGCATCGATGCCGACGATCGCCGTGCATCCCTCGTCGGCCGCAATCCGCCAAAAATTCGGGTGCGGAACTCCGGCCACGCCGTGCGCCTCGTTGTAAGCGATCATCGAAACGTTGTACTCGAGCGGCATACGGAGCCGCGAGGCCCAGCGGCATATCTCGCGGCTGATGCGGGCGCAGTGCCCGTCGAATCGCCCGTAGCTGCGCATGAACAGGTCGGGGTGTGCCAGATAGGCGTACAAGCCGGTTTCCATGCCCCGGATCGCGCTTTCCGCATACAGATCGAGCATTTCGGCGGAACGGGTGTCCGAGCCGAAATAGGGATAGCGCTCATCGGTCCGGTAGAAATGATTCCCGAAAATGACGTAGTCGAGGCGGTACTCGCGGATCGTGTCGCGCAACCAGGGCATGTAGTCCTCGAAATACTCGCATTCCAGCCCGAGGCGCAATTCGATCCGCCCTGCAAAGCGCCTCTGGAGCGAGCGGACGCTCCGCACGTAATCGGGAAGCGCGTCGAGCGGCATCCTAATCGGCGAGACGAAGTCCGAGGCATAACTCCAAGGCGTATGATCCGAAAAGCCGAGCACGCGATAGCCTCCCCGGATCGCGCTCCGCACGTACTGCTCGTCTTCTCCCGATGCGTGTCCGCAACGGGCCGTATGGGTGTGAAAGTTCGTTTTCTGCATTCCGGCCGTCAGGTCGGGCGAAGTGCCTTCCTGCAGCGACGGCAAAATTAATTTCTTTATCTTTGCCGGGCAATCCCTGCGCTGTAACTATTACGAGAAACGACCGAATGATCAAAGCTCTTTTTCTGGATATCGACGGAACGCTGGTCAGCTTCGAGACTCACCGGGTCGGCGAGCCGACCCGAAACGCGCTGGCCGAGGCCCGGCGCCGGGGCCTGCTGCTCTTCATAGCCACCGGCCGCCACCGCTGCGACCTGAACAATCTGGGGGACCTCGCCTTCGACGGCTACGTGACGCTCAACGGGCAGTATTGCTACGACGCGCGGGGCGTGATCTATCGCCGCAGCATCGATCCGAACGACATCCGCACGGCGGTCGGACTGATCGAAAGGGAGCCTTTTCCGTGCCTGTTCATCGAGGAGGACCGGATGTACATCAACTGCGCCGACGACAATTTCCGGGCCGCGCAGCGACTGCTCAACTTCGGCGATCCGCCCGTCGAAAGCCCGTCCCGGGCCTTGCGTACCGATATCTTCCAGCTCATGCCGTTCATCGGCCCCGAGCGCGAGCCGTGGCTGATGGAGCGGCTACCCCGCTGCCGGTCGACGCGGTGGAATCCCTATTTCATGGATGTCGTGCCCGAGGGCGGGAGCAAGAGCGTCGGTATCGACGCGATCTGCCGCTCGTACGGCATCGCGCCGGACGAAACGATGGCTTTCGGCGACGGCCAGAACGACATCGAGATGCTGCGCCATGCGGGCATCGGAGTCGCCATGGGCAATGCGGTCGAGGAAGTACAGGCGGCGGCCGACTACGTGACCGCGAGCGTCGACGAGGATGGAGTGGGCCGGGCGCTCCGGCATTTCGGACTGATCTGACGCCCCGGCCCCCCGGAAATTCCGGGCGGGCCGCCGAACCGTGCACGACGGACGGAAAACGCTTCGGCCCGCGCCGAGGGAAAGCGGATTGCGATTGCCGCAACGGATGAACGGAATACTGCCGGGCGGCAACCGTCGCAACGGAAAAATCCGTACTTTTGGATCGCGACGGCCTGTCTTTGCAAAACGGGAAACACGGTTCCGCGAGCGAAGCCCGGGCATGCCGCCGCAACGACGAAAACAGCGAAACGATGTCCGACAGAAAACACGGCTGCCGCTGGAAGGTCGACGGGCAGCCGACCGAACTGGACCGCAGGGTCCTCGAAATGGCCCGTCGGGGCTGCCTCGTTCCCGGCCGGGAGCTCGTCAAGACGCCCGAGCAGATCGAGGGCATCCGCCGCAGCGGAGCGGTCAACACGGGCGTTCTCGACTGCGTGGCCGCGATGATCGGCCCGGGCGTGTCGACCGCCGAGATCGACCGGGCCGTCTACGACTACACGACCTCGCACGGAGCGATCCCGGCTCCGCTGAACTACGAAGACTTCCCCAAAAGCGTCTGCACGTCCGTGAACGACGTGGTCTGCCACGGCATCCCGAGCGAGCGGGAGATTCTCCGCGACGGCGACATCGTCAATGTCGACGTATCGACGATTCTCGACGGATACTATTCCGACGCCTCGCGCATGTTTCTGATCGGCAACGTCTCGCCCGAGCGGCGGAGACTGGTCGAAGTGACGCGCGAATGCCTCCGCATCGGCATGGAGGCCGCCCGGCCGTTCGGCTTCGTCGGCGACATAGGCCATGCGATTCAGCGCCACGCCGAAAAGAACGGCTATTCGGTCGTCCGCGAACTGTGCGGACACGGAGTCGGGCTGGCGTTTCACGAGGAGCCGGACATAGAGCATTTCGGCCGGCGCGGCACGGGCATGGTGCTGGTGCCCGGCATGGTATTCACGATCGAACCGATGATCAACATGGGCTCGCGCAGCATCTTCATCGACGAGGCCGACGGCTGGACGGTCCTGACCGACGACGGGCTGCCTTCGGCCCAGTGGGAGCATACGTTCGTGATGACCGAAAGCGGGCCGGAAATTCTGACTTACTGAGACTCCGCCCGGCCGACTCGAGCCGAAGCGTGGCGAGTCCGACGCGAAGCGGTTTCCGCGCACCGGTTCCGCCCGCACGGGATCGCAAACATTTTTCCCTGTGTCCATAACATAGCGGGAATAACGGTTCTCGCATCTGCGAGAACCGTTATTATCGTATACGGAGCGAATAAGGGGTAGACCGGTAGTCCGCCCCGGTCGGATACAGCCGCGTACGCCGACGATTCCGCTACCTGGCACGATACAAATCCGTTCCTGAAAGACAAAGGAAAAAACGAGCCGGCCGGCAAGCATGCCGCAAGTCGCGCTGCGGACCGCCGGGCCGAGACGCGACGATCGCTTTCATCCCGGAAAGGCGCTCCCGCTGCCGCGGGGTCCCCGTGTTTCAAAACAAGGTTCGGCGCAGAACAGGGGAACCTGTCTCCCCCCGTCCGCTACCGGACCAGTTTCCATGTCCATTTCCAACGGCTCATGAGCCACACCAGCGCCGCGCTGACCGCGAAGGCGCAGCAGGCCGTCAGCACGATGCACGCGAGCACCGGAAGCGAACCGATCGTTCCGATCAAGTCGTAACCGATCTGCACGAAAATGAAATGACACAAATAGATGCCGAAGGTCAGCGATGCCAGACGCGCGAGCCATCGGCGTGGTTTCAACCGCAGTTTCCGCACGACGAGAAAGACCGGGAACGTCATCAGAAAGACGTTGATGCCCGTAAAGTACCAAACGATCTCGAGGTAGGCGTAATTGCCCGGAAAGCGGCTCTGCATGGCCAGATAGCCGAATGCCGTGACCGCATAGCCGGCCGCGAACATCGGGATGCCGAGCGCGAGCGTGCGCCGCCAGCTCCATGCAGGAGGGTATTTGACCAGATAATAGGCCAGCACCAGATAGCCGGCGAATCCCGACACATAGTAGAACGTGCCGTAGGGATTCCAGTCGCAGACGCCCAAAATCCCCGGATTTCCGTAATTGCCCGCATAGCCGAGCATGGGCGCCGCCATGCCTATGTACGGAAGTACGAGCGTTGCGCCCCACAGCCACAGCGCGAGCTTCAGGTCGCGGCGGGAGGCTTGTTGCAGCCAGACGCTCAGAATCGGCATGATCAGGTACAGTCCGACCAGCATGTAAAGATACCAGAGCGGCGTGGTGTCATAGTTGAAATTGAAAACGAACGTATAGAGCTTGGTCAGCGTGGCCCGCAGCGTATGATCCTCCATCACGACCTGAGGATTCGACGTCGTTCCGCCGCAGTTCAGATAAACGCAGTAGAGCGCGGGCAGCGCCAGCGACCAGAACACCAGCGGAAGTGCGATTCTCCCGATCCGCTTGCGGTAGAAAGCGGACATGCCGGTCTGCACGGGCAACAGCAGCACGCCGGTCATCATGACGAAAAGCGGCACGCAGCACCGGACCGTGCTCCCCGTGAACATGCCCGTGAGAAATGCGCTGCGGTCGGCGTCGAACTGCGCGACGAACGGGTCGCAGCAGTGCGAAAGCACGACCAGAAAGCAGGCCAGCACGCGCAGCAGGTCGATCCAGCCTAAGTGTTCCTTCGTCGTAGTCTCCATAAGTTCGGGTTAGTTGTGCTCGGGCGATAGCCGGCAGAAACCGCCGGGCGAACCGCATTCGTCCGGCGGCTTTCCGGATCCGGTTTCCCGTCGGAGCGGGAATCTTCGTCGGCCGGCCTTCATGCAAATATAGGATTTTTTCCCTGACGGGCAAGAGCGGCGGGATCAGCTCTTCCGAAAGGTCCGATCCGCCGGACGAGCTGCGGACATGAACCATGCGCGGCGTTCC
>OGZA01000668.1_pt1 | contig 25771 bp, 23 predicted proteins | sample 1576591 | NCBI WGS metagenome assembly OGZA01 (sample SAMEA3541565, study PRJEB24748) | human gut metagenome | biome: human gut; feature: human-associated habitat; material: faeces | place: China | collected 2012
GGTGTTAGATATCACAGCGTAAGAGGTACCCTGGATACAGCTGGCGTATCCGACCGTGGTCAGGCGCGTTCCAAGTACGGAGCAAAGAGACCTAAGAAGAAGTAGTTGATTCGGGATATTGTCTTAATATTGTAATATATTAAGGCGCCGCGGCCGGCGTTAGAAGTTCGGTCGAGTACCCCGTGGTAACAAGGAGGGAAGAGAAGTGCCAAGAAAAGGTAACACACCAAAGAGAGATGTACTTCCAGATCCAGTATACGGTAGTGTCGTAGTTGCAAAGCTCATCAACAGCATCATGCTGGATGGTAAGAAGGGCGTTGCTCAGAGCATCGTATATGATGCTTTCGACCAGATTCAGGAAGCTACCGGCAATGAACCACTGGAAGTATTTGAAGAGGCAATGAACAACATCATGCCGAAACTGGAAGTTAAAGCAAGAAGAATCGGTGGTGCGAACTACCAGGTTCCGATTGAAGTAAGACCAGAAAGACGTCAGACTCTGGCTCTGCGTTGGCTCACTCTGTACACAAGAAACAGAGGCGAGAAGACCATGGCAGAGAGACTGGCAAAAGAGCTCATCGATGCGTCCAACAATACAGGTGCGTCTGTAAAGAAGAAGGAAGATACGCATAAGATGGCTGAGGCAAACAAGGCGTTTGCACACTTCAGATGGTAATCTGAAAGAAACAGAAAGAGAAAACGAGTATTATAGAGAGGAGATAGAATGCCAAGAGAATTTTCTTTGGAGAAAACAAGAAACGTTGGTATCATGGCTCATATCGATGCCGGTAAGACCACAACGACAGAACGTATTCTGTTTTACACAGGAAAAACGCACAAGATCGGTGAAACACACGATGGTGCAGCTACCATGGACTACATGGCTCAGGAGCAGGAACGTGGTATTACCATCACCTCTGCGGCTACTACCGCTCAGTGGAAAGACACTCGTATCAATATTATCGACACCCCGGTGCAGAAGATGGGTGATTTCTGCATTTCCAACTGAGGTACCGGGTTCATCTCACTGGGGCTTGTCGGACAGTGGGTGCAGGACAGTGGGTGCAGCCCAACGAGCATGAGCCGAATCAGGACTGCATTCGATGATAAGTTCATCGTGGACATGACCGCAGATGAAGCAGTGCGAGAGGGTTTTCATTGCATAAGCGAGAATGTCCCTGCTGACCGCCTGAACGATGTTCTCCACAAATTTGGGACCGTAGCTTTCGATTCTCGTCCACTTGCCTGTGTTGATGCCCTCGTAGGTAACAGAGTCAGAACCGAACTGGTTTGTACCCATACGGGGTTTTACATACACAAGCCGTCTGCCGGACGGAAGGTCAATAAAAAGCATACCGCTTTTATAATAAATCCTGAAACCGTGTGACTGTACAGAGGTTTTATACATCACAGCTTTTTTGACCGCTGCATCAATATCCCACCATAGCTGTGTGATGTGAGGATTGGAAGAACGCCAGGCATTCACCAGTGGCTGCAGCTCGTCCTCAGAAAGTCCCATGTCCAAAGCACCCATTGCCTTTAATGCACCGACAGAGCCGCCGTAACCAAGCGCCAATTCTGCGATTTTGCCTTTTTGTCGGAGATGACCGTTGATGCCATTTTTCACGACAGGCACGCCAAACATCTGTGATGCCGATTCGCAGTAGATGTCTTTTCCTGCCTTGAATACATCAACGCGCCATTGCTCCCCGGCAAGGAAAGAAAGCACACGCGCCTCAATCGCACTGAAATCGGAAACGATGTACTTGTATCCCGGTTTGGGGATAAAAGCAGTGCGGATCAGCTCCGACAGTACATTTGGAATGTTATCATAGAGCATTTCCAATGCAGAAAAGTTGCCGTCACGGACAAGGTTTCGTGCTTCTTCCAGATCATCCATATGATTTTGCGGAAGATTCTGCAGCTGAATCAGCCTGCCTGCCCAGCGCCCGGAACGGTTGGCACCATAGAACTGGAACATGCCCCTTGCCCTGCCATCGGCGCAGACAGCGTTCTGCATGGCGGTGTATTTGCTGACGGAGGATTTGGCGAGCTGCTGTCGGTAGGATAGCACATCAGCGATACGGTCTTCGCTGTCGGAGATCAGCTCTTTTACAGCTTTCTTATCCAAAGATTCTGCCTGCACGCCGTTATCTGAAAGCCAGCCTTTCATCTGCACCACACTGTTGGGATTTTCAAGTCCTGTCTGCTCCTGCATTTTGCTGCGGAGATAAACCTTGGTCTGTGCATCTACTGCAATGGCCTGTTCTACAAAATGCATATCCAGCAAAATGCCCCGGTCGTTGATTTCCTGATCGAGATGATACTCGTCCCATACGAAATCTGGCACAGGAAATTTTGCCAGCTTTTCTTTGATGGCAAGCTCCACCTCAACATCGCACTTATTATATTTTTTGAACAGTGTCCATTTGTCGGGGTCATGCATCGGCAGATTCCGAGTGCGACCACCGTTCTTCTTAGTGGGACGGCATGGCTTACAGAAGTATTTGATAAGGTCAGAGCCTTCCTCCATCTTCTGTTCGTCAAGTTTCAGGACAGCACCAATACCCTTCAAGGATAATGGAAGCCCCATATAGGCACCCCAGATGCGGGAGCATTTCCACGAAGTCGGGTTAAGATAGTTTCCGACTGAGTCCTCCGCAATGCTGTAGCTGCTGAAATACTGAGGATAATTTCTCCTCAGCCAGTAAGACAGGCATACACGCTCGAACTGGCAGTTATATGCCCATTTGGTAACCGTATCATCGGTCAGTGCCTGCAAAATTTCATCGGGGACTTCTTCCCCGCAGGCAATATCCACGACCTGCACCTCGCCTTCATTTACCGCATAAGCGAACAGAAGAATCTCAAAATCCGAGCTTTCCGCATAGGGATATACACCCGATTTCTTCAAGTCTACACTGCTGTAGGTCTCAAGGTCGATACTCAGGGATTGTATTTTTTCTCTCATGATTGCCTCCAGTCTAATAGAATAAGGGCAGCAGCTTTTTTTGCTGCCGCCCCGTGTGGATTACTGCTTGTCAGATTTGTTTTTACGGAAGTTGGGGCAGAGCCAGTGGAAGAACCTCTTTGCAAGTCCGAAGAGCCATTTCCATACTGCAATCAGAGCGCAGCCCCAGAAAAACATCGTGATTCCAAGAAGTGTCCCCCGGATGGCTGCGTCAATCAGGGTGTTTACAAGTTCCATTGTCATAGGTTGTCACCTTACCTTTCTGATAGTGGACGGCAGGTTTCCATGCCGCCCGGATTGTCATAGTTGCGATTGCTATTAGTTGAGGAAATCCTCATCGTCCGCAGTTGCAAAGTCATCTTCTGCACGGGACTTGCCGCCGAGAGGAGTGCCGTCTGCAATCTTCTGGAGATTGTTCAGACCGCAGGCAATGCCCTTGTTGCCGTTGGAGTTGAATGCGTAGAGGTTGATAGAAGCACGACCCTTGACACCGGAGTACATCTCCGAACGGTCAATGATCTGGTTGCGGTCAGCATCTACGATGCCGGGAGCAGTAGCGGAGTTGGCGTTGATGAAGTAGCTGTTTCTGTAGACCTCATCATCGGGACGCTCTGCATCGCCGTCACGAAGCGGGGTCTTGAGGACAGAGAGAGCAGGCACGCTCTTGCCGTTACCCTTCAGCTTTGCCTGGCCTTCCTCATAGGCTGCCTGGATTGCCGCCTTGATTTTTTCGATGGTCTTGGTATCGGACTTCGGGATAATCAGCGAAACGCTGAACTTGGGGGTGCCGCCGTTAATCGACTTCGGGTCCCAGCAGTTAAGGTAGCTGAAGATGCAGATGCCGGTTACGACTTTAGTGGGGTTAGTGAAAGTTTTCATAATCGTGGTCTCCTTTACTCTTTGAAATCATTTTCTGCTGTATTTTTCATTGGCGGACGCTTGTCCGCCTTAGAAACTAAGGTTGGTTTGCCCGGCGGTTTATAAGTAAAACTGCTAAGCAGTTCCTCAAACTTCTTCTTACCGAGAAGCGAGGTCATTGCCGTAATGCCCAAGAGCTTTTTCTCGTATGGGTCATATCCGGCTTTTTGGACTGCCGATGCAACATCAGCGTCACTTACATATTTTCGATTGCTGCGGCCTTCGACCACCTTAAAGTGACCGTAGTCCGTACCGAGCAGAGCCTGGTTTAATGCATATTCCTTTACATCAGCCGCCCAAGAAATGAACTGGCCGATTCTCATAAGGATTGCATCGATTTCGTAATCCTCAAGTTCTGCAGGCATCGCAAAGTCGTATTTCGCAAGTTCCAGATTGTATTCGGCACGCTTGCGGCAGGTTGCTTTTGCCTTGCAGAACTGACAGTGACTTCCGGCTTTGAAATCTCCCTTGCCCTTTAAGGCAAGCTGTGCAGTAGGTGCAAGCACCTCATCTGCAAAACGGAGAAGTTCCGCCTTTGTCATTGTGTGGATAATCTTCCTTTTTGATGTCGCTGAGTTTGCTTGCCCCGTATTTGGTGATGAGAGCCTTGACCTGTTCGGTGTATCCTTCATGGGACTTTGCCGAGAATGCTTTTCGCACATCGGTGAATTCATAGGTCTTGGCTGGCGGTTCGGCTGCCGGTTCAGCAGGCTTGTCCGTCTTTACCGCCGGAGCAGCTGTAGTTTCTTCTGTAGGAGAAGAAAAGATGTCTTTCAGGGCATTTGCTGCCTTGATCATGTTCTCGCCGCAGGTAATCATGTCATGGAGTACCAACGACAGTTCGCTCATTTTACTCATGGTCATTACTCCTTGTCGTTTTCTGCTTTGGTTTTCAGTTTTTCTGCCAGCCTCTTGGCTACCACGCTGATGGTGATAAGAACATCAATGAGTTCATCATCAACTGCGTCCGGCTCAAGCGGCTGTGTGTTTTCTCGCATCGCATCCTGCATTTTGCAGCACCTCCATTTCCGAAAGGCTTATCCCTTTCTGACAGCTATGTATTTGGGAAAGCTGTTTTTCCGTTTTGTGAGTAGATTCCTGAAAAATATTTTTCGCTCTTCCCTCGACAGCAGATATGTATTGAAGTTCGCTGATTTTCCGATTTACAGAAAAAGTCCCGTTCACAGGCACATGAACTGCACCCCATTTGTTAGACAGTATGGTATACTATCTAACAGATGGGGTGATTTATTATGTCAAGAGGAAAACCAAACAAACGATACACGCCGGAATTCAAGAAGCTGGTCGTAGAAACTATGCAGCAGGAGAAACTGAGCTATCGAGAAACGGCTCGACAGTTTGAAATCAGCGATCATCACAGACTACAAGACTGGGAACGAATCTATCTGACCGAAGGTCCGGAAGGGTTCGCCATCGAACGGCGCGGCCGCGAAAGTAAAGGCCGTCCGCCAAAGCATCTGCCAAAGGATGTAGAAGAAGATCTGCTGGCAGAGGTTCAGCGACTGCGTGCAGAGGTAGACTACCTAAAAAATTTGAAAGCCTTGGTTTTGGAAGAGGAGCGGCGCCAGCACAAAAAACGCTGGTAGTTCAGAAGCTAAGGCAAAAACACGCACTCAGTATTCTGCTCTCAATCGCTCAACTGCCCCGTGCAACTTTCTACTATCATTTGAAGCAGATGCAGAAAGAAGACAAATATGCATCTGTTAAGGAAGAAATCACAACGATTTACCACGAAAACAGGGGCCGGTACGGCTATCGCCGGATCACGGCAGAACTTCGCAAGCGTAAATTCTCTGTGAACCACAAGACTGTCCAGCGGCTTATGAAAGAGTTGGGCTTAGTTTGCCGTGTCAGGATGAAGAAGTATCGCTCTTATAAGGGAGAAGTGGGCAAAATCGCACCAAATCTGCTAAATCGGGATTTCCATGCCGAAAAGCCGAATCAGAAATGGGTCACGGATGTGACGGAGTTCAGCCTGTTTGGAGAGAAGCTCTACCTGTCCCCGATTCTCGATCTGCACAGCAGCGATCTGGTCAGTTACACCATATCGGATCATCCTGTACTCAGCATGGTAACCACCATGCTGGACGAGGCGTTTGCAAAGATCCCGGCCGGAACAAACCTGATTCTCCATTCTGACCAGGGCTGGCAGTACCAACACAAACAATACCAACAGATGCTCCGGGAGAAAGGTGTTCGCCAGAGCATGAGCCGCAAGGGAAACTGTCTGGACAATGCTGTGATAGAAAATTTCTTCGGGCTGCTCAAAAGTGAGCTGCTGTATTTGCAGGAGTTCCGCTCCATGGAACACTTCAAACTGGAACTGATCGAATATCTAGATTACTACAACAACCGCAGGATCAAGGCAAAGCTAAAGGGCTTGCCGCCTGCAATTCACAGACAGCAAGCCCTTTCGGCTGCTTGAACAATTTGCGCTAAAAATATTTGTCTAACTTTTCGGGGTCACTTCACAGCTGAGGTTCGGGTTTTTATTTGATAATTAAGCACTAAGACTGTCGGGCGGCTGACTTGATCTGCTCTTATAAAAGTCAAGCTCATACCATTTCTGCGGCAGCTTCTTAGCTATTATAACGGCGATTATCCCAGCAAAGGTGCCGACGATAAGCCCGCCGATGACGTCGGAGGTATAGTGAACAACAAGATAAATACGCGCGATGCCCATTGTGAACGCGAACAGCAGAGCGGTCCAGCTCCAGCGCTTATTGCCCAGAATGAAAAGCGGGACCATGCTGGCAAATGCGGCTGTCGTATGCCCGGAGGGGAAGCTCTTGTCGCTCTCGACATTCTGACCGACCAGCAGCCACAGTTGATAAAGTATTCCGTTCTGATCCACATACGGACGCGGCCGCGCGATAACGATCTTCAGGCAGCAGTTTGTGATCAGAGCGCCGATCGCAAGGCTGATGCACATTGCGGTGCCGAAGCGGCGAGTTTTCTTGAAAAACACAAGCGCCAGTGAAAGAAAAATAAGGCATATACCGCCCTTGCCGAAGAATGAAATCACTTCAAAGAACGGCGTAAAGAACCCGCCGGCCATGTCATACAGCTTATGTACCGCCAATGCGACGCTGACGTCAAGATTTCCGAACGTGGAATTGAGCCACGCAGCGGCAGCGTTGATCTCCATATCGTTTACTCCTACTGTATATATTAGTATTGGTGTATGTATATTACCACAAAGGCATTTCCAAGTCTACCTTTATTTGCATACCGGGGATAATTCTGCACAAAATATCTCCAAACGGTAAAGGAGGAATATACAATGAAAAAAATACTGATATCACTGACTGCCGCGGCGCTGATGCTGCTCATGTGCGTCTATTTAGCAAGCCCGGCACTCGCAGCGGGAACGGCACCGATCGCCGAGAACCTTGAAATAAAGACATACAGGAATGTATCCGTGGGTGGGAAGATGTCAGCATATGACCCGGATGGCGACGTCGTTTCATACGAGATAACGACCCAGCCGGTAAAGGGAAAAATAGTGCAGGGTGAGGAGGGCAGCTTCACCTATACGCCGAACGACAACAAGCGCGGGAAGGATTATTTCGGCTACAAGGCTGTTGACGCCGAGGGCAATGTTTCCCAGGAAGCGACCGTAATAATCCGTATCGAAAAGCAGAAGAAGGACGTCTGCTATGAGGATATGAATGGCCGCGCGGAGGAGTACGCGGCTGTGGCGCTGAGTGAAAACAATATATTCACCGCTGAAATGATAGGCGGCGAATACTGCTTCGGTCCAGATAAGACCGTGAGCCGTGGTGAGTTTCTGAGCATGTGCATGCTGACCGCAGGAGAGCCGCTGATAAACGGTGTGATGTCAACAGGTTATGAGGATGTGGATGCAATGCCATATTGGATGCAGCAGTATGTTGCGACGGCGGTCATGCGCGGCGTGAGCGGCAGGGAAGAAAGCGAAAACGTATTCCGCGCCGATGAGCCGATCAGCAGGAATGAAGCAATGAGTATGCTTAACCGCGCGCTTGGGCTGAAAGATATTGACTATATCTCACTTGACAGCGAATGGGAACCGGAGGCGGCGCAGGCATGCGCAAACCTCAGTGCAGTGGGAATCGTTGAGAGCCAGACACTCATACATGACGAGCTCACGCGGGCAGAGGCTGCGCAGATGCTTATCAAAGCACTCGAGGTCGTAAAAGGCAGAGAATAAATATGGTAAACGAACGGTATTGAACGAGCGTTTACCCAGTAATAAAAACGGAGAAGGCCTGATTTGCGGACTTTCTCCGTTCTCATATACGTGTATTTACAGGCTGAGACATCCTTTTGTCTTGTGGAATCGGGGCGGGAGTGATATAATAACTTAGATTGAGTTTATATGCAGGAGCGTTTATGGACGGGTTCAAACTGGTATCACAATATAAGCCTATGGGCGACCAGCCCGAGGCTATAGATTCACTGGTCAGCGGGATCGAGAACGGCCTTGATGAGCAGGTGCTGCTTGGCGTCACAGGATCGGGCAAGACCTTTACAATGGCCAACGTGATCGCCCGTATCAACCGGCCTACGCTCGTTTTAGCGCACAACAAGACGCTTGCGGCTCAGCTGTGCAGCGAGTTCCGGGAGTTTTTCCCGGAGAACGCGGTCGAATATTTTGTTTCCTATTACGACTATTACCAGCCTGAGGCGTATATTCCGCACACGGATACCTTCATTGAAAAGGACAGCTCCATAAACGACGAGATAGAGCGCCTGCGTCACAGTGCGACGTCGAGCCTGTTTGAAAGGCGGGACGTTATTGTGGTCGCGTCGGTCTCCTGCATTTACGGCTTGGGTGACCCGATCGACTACGCGAACATGGTCATCTCACTGCGCCCGGGGCAGACGCGCGATTTTGACGAGCTGCTCAGAAAGCTTATAGAGATACGCTATGAGCGGAACGACATCGCGTTTGGACGCAATATGTTCCGCGTGCGTGGGGACACGGTCGAAATATTCCCGGCATACTCCAACGATAAAGCAATCCGTGTTGAGTTCTTCGGAGACGAGATTGACAGAATAAGCGAGATAAACGTTGTCACCGGTGCGGCAACGCGCTTCCTGAACCACGCCGCGATATATCCCGCGAGCCACTATGTGACGACTAAAGAGAAGATGGCGGCGGCTATCGACCGCATCAGGGCAGAGTGCGATGAGCGCGTCAAGTATTTTACGGACAACGGTAAGCTGCTGGAGGCGCAGCGCATAAAGCAGCGCACCGATTATGACATAGAGATGATGCAGGAGCTGGGCTACTGCTCAGGCATTGAGAACTATTCGCGCGTGATATCGAACCGCGCGCCGGGCAGCCCGCCGCTGACGCTGCTGGATTATTTCCCGAAGGATTTCCTGCTGTTTGTTGACGAGAGCCATGTTACGCTCCCGCAGGTGCGTGCGATGTACCGCGGCGACAGAGCGAGAAAGGAAACGCTCGTTGACTATGGCTTCCGGCTCCCTTCGGCCTTTGATAACAGGCCGCTGAAGTTTGAGGAGTTCACAGAAAGGATACATCAGCGCGTCTATGTCTCAGCGACGCCCGGAGAATATGAGCGCGAGCGCGCTGGACAGATCGTCGAGCAGATAATCCGCCCGACAGGACTGCTCGACCCGGAGATATTCGTGCGCCCCATAGAAGGACAGATAGACGACCTGATGGGGGAAATAAACGAGAAGATACGCATGGGTCAGCGTGCGTTGGTGACTACGCTGACAAAGAAGATGGCGGAGGATCTCTCCGCGTACCTCACAGGCTCCGGCATACGCTGCCGGTACATGCACCATGACATTGGCACGATAGAGCGCATGGAGATCATACGCGACCTGCGTCTCGGCGAGTTTGACGTGCTCGTCGGAATAAATCTGCTGCGCGAGGGGCTGGACATCCCGGAGGTCGGGCTTGTCGCCATACTCGACGCCGACAAGGAGGGCTTCCTGCGCAGCGAAACGAGCCTTATCCAGACGGTCGGGCGCGCCGCGCGCAACGCAGACAGCAAGGTCATAATGTACGCGGACACGATAACGCCCTCAATGCGTGCCTGCATTGACGAGACCGCACGCCGCCGCCAAAAGCAGATGGCTTATAACAAGCTTCACGGCATTGAACCGAAAACCATTGTAAAGAGTGTACGCGACCTGATAGAGATATCCACGGACGCGGTCACGGCCTCCAAGGCAAACGGCGTCAAGATGACCGACCGCGAGAGACGGGAACTGATAAGTCAGCTTGAGGACAAGATGAAGAAGGCCGCCGCGATGCTGGAATACGAGATCGCTGCCCAGCTGCGCGATGAGATAATCAGACTGCGCGGGGAGAAATGAGGAAGCAAATGAAACTGATGATACTTGACGGCAACAGCATTGTCAACCGCGCGTTCTACGGTGTGCGGCCGCTGAGCGCCCCGGACGGGACGCCGACGAATGCAGTGTACGGCTTCCTTGCGATTTTGCAGCGTATGCTCGATGAGCAGGAGCCGGAGGCCGTGTGCGTGAGCTTCGACCTCAAGGCGCCGACTTTCCGTCACAAGGCCTGCAACTTTTATAAGGCACAGCGCAAGCCGATGCCGGAGGAGCTCGCGGTACAGATGCCGCTGCTCAAGGAGACGCTTGACGCGATGGGCATACGCCGATACGAGATAGAGGGCTTTGAGGCGGACGACATTCTCGGCACGGCTGCCGCCGTGTGCGAAAGAAGCGGATGGGACTGTGTGGTCGTCACAGGCGACAAGGACAGCTTGCAGCTCGTGAGCGAGACGACGTCGGTCTGCAACGTGAAAACCGTCAGGGGCCAGACGGAGACGATACTCTATACTCCCGAAACCTTCCGCGCGGAATACGGCTTTGCCCCGGCGCAGATGGTCGACCTGAAAGCGCTGATGGGGGACAGCTCGGACAATATTCCGGGTGTACCCGGCATTGGTGAAAAGACCGCACTCGACCTTGTGAGAAGGTACGGCACGGTGGACAAGATATATTCGTCGCTTGCTGCACTCGACATAAAGGACGGCGTGCGCAAAAAGCTCACAGAGGGTGAAGCGAGCGCACGGCAGTCATATTGGCTCGCGACTATTGTACGCGACGTGCCGCTGCACTTCTGCCCCGAGGAGAACATCTGGAACAACAGCTATACTCCGGAGCTTTACGGCGTAATGAAGCGGCTCGGGTTCAAACGCTTCATTGACAAATGGGGGCTTACCGAGTCTGAGACAGCTCCGGCTGAGGCTGAAGCGTCAAAGAAGCTCACAGAGCAGGTCATCTCGGATGAAGCCGGAATGGACGCGCTCATTGCGGCAGTCAAAAGAGCGGAGCATATAGCGGTCGTACCGACCGATGGCCTCGACGCTGTTGAGATATGTGACGGGGAGACAGTATACCGCGCGCAATGGAGCGTCGCCGGTGAAAAGTACAACGAGCTGCTGCGTGTCGTGTTTTCCACTGAGGTCAAAAAGCTTGGCCACAACATAAAAGACCTGATGGGTCTGCTTATAAAGGATGATCTTCCGGTCGAGGGCTTTGAGTTTGACACGGCGCTTGCGGCATATTTACTCGATGCAAACGATGGGGACTACTCGCTGCCGAGGATAAGCGCGAAATATCTGAGCCGTGAGCTTGACGGCGCGCAGGCGATATTTGAGCTGCACTCAGTCCTTGGTTCAGAGCTGGATGAGCTCGGCACGGCAAAGCTGTATTACGAGGTCGAGCTGCCGCTGTGCAGAGTACTTGCGGATATGGAAGTCTCCGGTTTTTACGTGGACCGCAAGGCACTGTATGATTTCGGCGAGAGCCTGAACGACGGCATTGCGCAGCTGCAGGCCGGGATATGGGCACACGCCGGACACGAGTTCAATATCAATTCGCCGAAACAGCTTGGTGAAGTCCTCTTCGAGGAGCTTATGCTGCCATCGAGGAAAAAGACAAAATCCGGGTGGAGCACCAATGCGGATGTTTTGGAGAAGCTTCGGGACAAGCACCCGATAATCGGCGAGATACTGGAATACCGTATGCTGACAAAACTCAAATCCACCTATGCCGACGGCCTGCTGAAAGTGATAGCACCGGACGGCAGGATACACACAAACTTCCAGATGACCGTCACGGCGACTGGCAGACTCTCATCGACCGAACCAAATCTTCAGAACATACCGGTGCGCAGGAAACTTGGCGCGCAGATAAGAAAAATGTTCGTCGCGTCGCCCGGAAAGGTGCTGGTGGATGCGGACTACAGCCAGATCGAGCTGCGGCTGCTGGCGCACATATCCGGTGACACGGCGATGCAGGAGGCATTCCTGAGCGGTGAGGATTTCCACACCGTGACGGCATCACGGGTGTTCGGAGTTCCGCTGGACGAGGTGACGCCCGCTCTGCGCAGCAGGGCAAAGGCGGTAAACTTCGGGATAGTATACGGAATATCGGCGTTTTCTCTGGCACAGGACATCGGAGTATATCCCAGCGAAGCGAAGGCGTACATGGATGCCTATCTTGACAAATACCACGGCGTGCGCGATTATATGAAGAGCATCGTGGAAAAGGCCAAGGCGGACGGATATGTCGATACGCTGTTCTCGCGCCGCAGATATCTGCCGGAGCTTAAAAGCTCCAATTTCAATGTACGCTCTTTCGGCGAGCGCGTGGCGCTGAACATGCCCATACAGGGCACTGCTGCGGATATTATCAAAATCGCTATGGTCAACGTCCACCGGCGTCTTGCGGAGGAGGGACTTGAAGCGAAGCTCATCCTTCAGGTGCATGACGAGCTTATCGTGGAGTGCCCGGACAGCGAGGCAGAAAGAGTTAAAGAGATCCTGACGCGCGAGATGGAAAACGCGGCGGCACTGTCTGTCCCGCTCACGGTCGATGCGCATATCGGACACAGCTGGGCGGAGGCGCACTGATGGAGTTCAGGATCGTTGACGTGAGCGCGGAGCACATCCGGCAGATCGAAGAGATCGAGCGCGATTGCTTTTCGCGTCCGTGGACCGCGGAGCAGCTGAAAAGCCAGATGCGCGATGAGCAGCATGAGTTCATTGCCGCGGTGGATGGCAGCAGGGTACTGGGTTATGTAGGACTCATGTATGTGCTGGATGAGGGCTACATCTCCAACGTCGCGGTGCATCCTGATGCCAGACGGCAGGGGATAGGCGACGCGCTTATAGACGTGCTCGCGGCAAAGGCGGCAGAGCTTGAGCTTGCGTTCCTGACGCTCGAAGTGCGGGAGAGCAACGCACCTGCAATAGCGCTCTATGCCAAGCACGGCTTTCACCCTGTCGGAAAAAGAAAAAACTATTACGACGCCCCTAAGGAGGACGCCGTGTTAATGACTTGCTATTTGAAATGAGGCGTATGATTTGAAGATACTTGCTTTTGAATCGACCTGCGATGAGACCGCAGTCGCCGTTGTAGAGGACGGCAGAAAGATACTGACGGATCAGATCCTGTCTCAGGCTTCGCTCCATGCCGTTTACGGCGGGGTCGTGCCGGAGATAGCATCGCGCTGCCATATAGAGGCGATATCCATTCTCTCCGAGCGCGCCATCAAGGCGGCTGGGATAGAGAAAAAGGATATCGACGCTGTTGCTGTGTCGTATGCGCCGGGGCTCATAGGAGCGGTGCTCGTGGGCGTGAACTTTGCAAAGTCGTGCGCGCTCGCGCTCAATAAGCCGCTTATACCCGTACACCACATAAGAGGCCACATTGCCGCAAACTACCTTGCGTACCCGGAGCTTGAGCCGCCGTTTCTCTGTCTTGCGATATCCGGAGGCAACACTCTGCTTGTAGACGTGCGCGGCTATACCGACATGAAGATCATCGGCTGTACAAGAGACGACGCAGCGGGCGAATGCTTCGACAAGACCGCACGTGTGCTCGGCCTGCCGTACCCCGGCGGCAAGCCCATAGACGATCTTTCAAAGGGCGGGGACGACAGCCGCTATGCTTTCCCGATCGCCCATGTTGACGGGAACCCTTACGACATGAGCTTTTCCGGGCTCAAGACGGCAGTCATAAACCTTGTACATAATGCGCAGCAGAAAGGCGAGGAGATTGACCGCGCCGCACTTGCCGCTTCGTTCACCAAGGCCGTGAGCGACAGTCTTGTCCCCAGAACGATGATGGCCGCAAAGGAGCTGGGCTACAAAAAGATAGTCGTCGCCGGCGGCGTTGCGGCAAACTCGAGAATAAGAGCCGACTTTACCGCCGCGGCGGAGAAAGCCGGTTGCAGTCTGTATGTGCCGCCGCTCAGGCTCTGCGGCGACAACGGCGCAATGATCGGCGCACAGGGATATTATGAGTATCTGGCCGGGCACACAGCGGGCAGCGACCTCAACGCATACGCGACAATGGACATTTGACATAAACAACTGCCGGGAGTTTTATTATGGGTGTACATGACGGGCACAGAGAAAGACTCAGAGTGCGTTTTGCAGAACACGGGCTGGAAAGCTTCAATGAGCTCAACGCCTTGGAGCTGCTGCTTTGCTATGCGATCCCGCGGCGCGATACCAATGAGCTTGCACACAGGCTGCTGGATGCTTTCGGCAGCCTCAGCGGCGTGTTTCAGGCGTCTATGCAGGAGCTTACCAGCATACCCGGAATAGGCGAGAACGCCGCGGCGCTGATACTTATGGTCCCGCAGATCGTCAAAAAGGCACACGTGTCCAAGGCAAAGGAAACCAAGATAATAAGAAACTCCACAGATGCCGGAAATTATCTTCTGCCGTATTTTCTCGATGAGCAGGATGAGATCGTTATGATGCTCTGCCTTGACAATAAGCGCGCCGTCATCTGCTGCCGTGAGATGGGCAGGGGAGTGGTGAACTGCGTCGATGCGAATATACGCCGCATGGTCGAAACGGCGCTGAAGGTGAAGACGACTACGGTCATTATTGCACACAACCATCCGAACGGCGTTGCGCTGCCGTCAAGAGAGGACGATAACTTTACCAGAACCCTGTACCGTTCGCTCGGTCTGCTTGGGATAACGCTGGAGGATCATATAATCGTCGCCAATGATGAGTTCGTTTCTCTCGCGGATTCAGGCGTCATGCACCTGTTCAAGTATTGATATATTCTGCGGGACAACATTTCCATCCGCGGAGTTGCCTTGCATTATGTAAACAAAAAACTGTTTCTTTTTCGTAACAGAACCCCGTTTGCGGTTTCGACAAAAATCGCCAAAATTTCTGCAAGGGTTTGAGACAGCAGGTGTTAACAGGTGTTGAAAAGCCTGTTGAAAATGTTGATAACTATTTGCAGAATTTTTATTTGCTGGAGTTATGTAACTTTTTGAAACCTGTGTAATCACAAACATGCAGTGAACTAAAAACGCTGGAAATACAGTGCATTTTAGGACTGCACACTTTCAAACTTGCTTGGCCTTGGAATGCTGTTTGGCATCACATATTTACAGAATTATACAAATGGTTATATCGACGTTGCCGGAGCCGACGCACACATGGTAACAAACAGTGAAAGCCGCTTTTGGGGCGGCAGGCAGCAGCTTTTTTCCCTTGACAAGTACGCGCGTTTTTGCTATTATTACTAAGCTAATTAATTGCTGGTATAGCTCAGTCGGTAGAGCAGCTGATTCGTAATCAGCAGGTCGTGTGTTCGAGTCACATTACCAGCTCCATGTAGAGTCCCGGATGACACCGAAAGGAATTCATCCGGGATTTTTCTATATCCAAAAGGCTCAGTACAAGCAGCGCAGGTACGGAGGCGGCCTGAGAGCCCGGTGTTGCATTGAAATAAAACACATGCTATAATTATGACAATGATGACGCAGTAACCGTCAAGGAGGAAGGACCCGTGGATTTCAGACAGCTTGAGACATTTGTGGAAGTTTGTGAGCAGATGAGCTTTACCAAGGCGGCAAGCAATCTGTATATCAGCCAGCAGGGCGTGAGCAAAAGCATCAAGACCCTGGAGGATGAGCTGGGAGCACCTCTGTTCCTGCGCACGAACTCTTCGATCTCGCTGACGAATTACGGCGTCATACTGCTGCGTTATGCGGAGGAGCTTGTGCGCGGCTACACTAAAGTTCTCACGGAGATAAATGCTGAAAAGAACCGCGATAAAAACAGCATCACGCTCGGATTTCCTAACGGGATCGCGAATTTCTTCCCGGCAAAAATAGTTGAGACTTATCTGAAAAGCCATCCGGACGTGAAAATCGCTATCAAAGAATATACGGACACAGAGGTAGATGAGGCGCTGATCCGGGGAGATATTGATATCGGGTTCTGCGTTGTACCAATAGACGATAAAAAATTGAAAATACAGCATACGCATAATATGAATCTGTATTTCATGCTCAGTGAGGACCATCCGCTTGCCGGTGAGGCATCGATCGATCTGCGCCAGCTCAAAAACGACTGTTTTATAGGAATGGGGGATGATGGAAAGGGCCGCGCGAGCTTTCTTGAACGCTGCCGCAAGGCGGGCTTCTTTCCCAATATAAATGTGACTGTTTCAGATACAGAGCTGATGATGAAGCTGTGCCGCGAAAATGTCGGCATAGGGATATATGCGGGGGAACGTCCGGCAGATTTGCCCGGTCTGAGGATAGTTCCTGATAGACTGCACGTATGGGAATTCTCAATATGTATCTGCACTGCCGCAGGTCACGGAGTGACCGCGCAGGAGGCCGAATTTATAAAAAGCTTTCGTAAATGGTAATGTATCTGCGCAGTGCCGCAATCGTATTATGCGGCGCCGCCTAAAAATGATCGTACATATCAAGCTGCCGGCAAAACCTGTTTCGCCGGCAGCTTGATCTTTTGTGCTTGCCACAACTGATGGTTGTGGCAAGCACAAAAAGGTCTTACTGTCAAACGTTTAACACGAGTGTTATAATTCAGACAGTAAATGACAAACAATTAACTCTCACCGAAACAAAACTTACAGCCGAGGAAAGAGAAAACGGAAAGGAAAAACAGATATGTACGAATGTCAGTACCCAAATCTTTTTAAGCCCCTTAAGCTTGGCAACACCATTCTGCGCAACAGGATCTTTGCAGCTCCTACCGGTTACTGCGACCTGACGGTCGAAAACATCGCGACTGAGCCACTGATGGCGTATTATGAGAGCAAGGCACGCGGCGGCTGTGCCGTCGTCCATGTGGGCGAGGCATACATAGACTCTGTACACGGCGTTGATATCCCCAAATACCTCAAGCTCGACAGTGACGACTGCGTATCTCACCTGGCAACGGTTGCTGACGCGATAAACAAGCATGGCGCCATCGCCTCCATAGAGCTCATGCACGCCGGTATGTTTGCCAGCCAGTCCTATATTGAGGGACATCAGGTATGGGCGCCTTCCGACACGGTCATCAAAACCGACAGTGACAAAGCGAGTGCGCGCCTCAACGGCGCATTCCTGCCGGAGATGCCTGAGGAGGAGATACTAAATACTATTGAGCTTTACGCACAGGCGGCAAAGCGTGTTCAGCTTGCAGGCTTCAAAATGGTTCTGCTTCACGGCGGCCATGGCTGGCTGCTCCATCAGTTTATGAGCCCGCTCACCAATCACCGCACCGACAAATGGGGCGGCAGCGCAGAGAACAGATGCCGGTTTGCGGTCATGGTCTGCGACAGAATCAAAGAGCTCTGCGGCAAGAACTTTATGATCGACTTCCGTATGTCTGCATCCGAGGTCAACTCCGTTGGCTATGGTATCGAAAACGGCATTGAATGCGCAAAGCAGCTTGACGGTCACTGCGATATCATCCATTGCTCTGTCGGCAACCATGAGGTCATCGAGTCGTTCGTCGTCATGCACCCCTCGATGTTCCTTGAGGATGGCGTCAATATGAAATTTGCCGCTGAGGTCAAGAAGTATGTCAAGACGCCCGTTGCGGCTGTCGGTTCTTTCAGCGACCCGGCCATGATGGAAAAGGCTCTTGCGGATGGTCTTGTAGACGTTATCGAAATAGGCAGAGGCGTTATTGCCGACCCCGACCTGCCGAACAAGGCGAGAATGGGCAAGGCAGATGAGATAAACCAGTGCCTGCGCTGCTATACCTGCTTCAGCCAGCTCATTACCACCGGTCAGTACGGCTGCGCGATCAACCCCACCACCGGCCGCGAGCTTGAGTGCAAGTATGATACTCCGCCCGTAAATAAGAGAAACGTCGTTGTTGTCGGCGGCGGTATCGGCGGCATGGAGGCGGCACTCATCGCTGCCGAACGCGGACATAAGGTCACCGTTATCGAGAAGGCTGGCAGGCTCGGCGGCGTGCTCCTCATCGAGGAGGATGTTTCTTTCAAGGCCAAGCTCAAGCTGTATATTGAAACTCAGGCCAGAAAGGTCATGAAGAATGAGAACATTACCGTGATGCTCAGCACCGAGGCTACGCCCGAGCTCGTAAGCAGTCTTGACCCCGATGCGGTTATCGCGGCTCTCGGCTCCCGCCCGGCAGTCCCGACCTATCTGCCCGGCTATGACAAAGCAAACGTCATGCCTGCGGAATACGCCTACACCCATGTCAATGAGGTCGGCAATAAGGTCGTTGTCATCGGCGGCGGTCTTGTAGGCGCGGAGCTTGCGCTCCATCTGGCAAGCTGCGGCAAGCAGGTCACTATCATGCACCGCCACGAGCAGGTAAAGTGCGGTGCAAACGGTCTGCACGGCCAGGCGATAAGCGAGCAGATCCGCATCCACAAGGTAGGCACCGCGTTCAATACCAGCCCTGTTGAGATCACTGACGATGGCGTCATCGGCAAAAACGCGGAGGGGGAGAAGCTCTATGAGGCGGACACCGTTATTTACGCCGTCGGACAGCGCCCGCTTGCGGACGAGGCGGAGCAGTTCCGCTTCTGCGCACCGGAGTTCTACACCATCGGTGACTGTGTGACTCCTGCCACCATCTATCAGGCGACATCTCAGGCTTTCTATGCCGCAAGAGACATCGGCCGCCTTTGATAGTCCGTATATATTAACGAGGTATTCAGATAATGAGCTCTTTCAATAAATATCCGCATGTTTTCTCACCTATAAAGATAGGCAATATGGAGGTCAAGAACCGCATACAGTTCTCTCCTATGGTCTCCAGCCTCTCGACTCCCACCGGCGGCGTGTCCCCGGAGCTTCTCGGATACATCAAGTATCAGGCACAGAGCGGCGTAGGCGTTATCACCATCGGCTCTACCCCCATCGACCATATTAACGGCGTTGACTTTTTCGGAGCGCTTGACGTTACGAGCGATGACAACATGACCGATCTGCGCCGCATCTCCGAAGTCGTTCACCACTACGGCGCAAAGGTCTCATGTGAGCTTGTCCACGCAGGGCGTTCCGCTCCGAAGCAGTTCCGCCCCAACTCACCGGCCATCGCTCCTTCTGCGATCCCCGTTGAAAACGGTCCGACCGACATCCGCGAGATGGACGAAAAGGACATGGAGACGATCCGCAATGAGTATTGCGACGTTGCAGAGCGCCTGATGAAATCCGGCTTTGACATGGTCATGGTGCACGCGGCACACGGAAACCTGCTTGCACAGTTCATGTCTCCCAAGTACAATCAGCGCACGGATGAATACGGCGGAAGCTTTGAGAATAGAGTCCGCTGGCCGATCTCGGTGCTCAAGGCAATGCGCGAGCGCGTAGGCAGAGGCCTGTGTATCGATATGCGCATCAGCGGCGATGAGCTGGTTCCCGGCGGTATGGGGATAGAAGAGACAAAGGCGTTCATCCGCTTGGCTCAGGAATACATTGACACAGTCCATGTTTCTCAGGGACTCATTGTTGAGCCCAAGTATATGCCGTATACCATGCCGGCATTCTACCTGCCGCATTGCCACAATGTGAAATGGTCCGAGCAGGTCAAGGCAGATCCCGAGATACATATTCCCGTTACCGTTGTCGGCAGCATAACGACCATAGCCGAAGCTGAAGAGATCATAGCCTCCGGCAAAGCCGATATGGTTGCAATGGCGCGGCAGCTGATGTGCGATAACAAGCTGCTCTATAACGCCTACCACGGTATGGAGGAAAAGACCAGGCCGTGCCTGCGCTGCCACGAATGCGCGCCTGCCGATATCGTTCACCTGCGCTGCGCGACGAATCCCCGCCTCGGCCGCGAGTCCGAGATCCCCGAGGAGCTGCCCTACGCAAAGCATAAGAAGAGAGTGGTCGTAGTCGGGGGCGGCGTTGCGGGCTGCATGGCTGCAAAAACTCTTGTAGAGCGCGGGCACGATGTCACCCTTATCGAAAAGGGCGACAAGCTCGGAGGAAGACTGCATGAGATAAGCTGCCTGTCCTTTAAGTTTGATATGCGCCGTCACCTCCAGTGGCTTATGAGCAGCACGATGGAATGCGGTGCAAAGATCATGCTCAACACCGAGGCAACACCGGAGATCATAATGGGACTGAAGCCCGATGTAGTGTTTGTTGCAACAGGCGCCGAGCGGCTGAGCCTCCCGATCCCCGGCATCGACAGAGAAAATGTCCACCATGTTCTGGATGTCGACACCGGCAGGGCAGCGGTCGGAGAAAGAGTAGTTGTCTGCGGCGGCGGCCTGTCAGGCACGGAGTCCGCACTCCAGCTTGCCATGGACGGCAAGAAGGTCACGGTCGTGGATATGCTTCCCGTTGAGCAGTTTGCCAAGGATCATTCTCCTGCACCCAGAGGGATGCTCCTGCAGCTGCTGGAAAAGTACGGCGTTGAGCTCATCGGCAGCGTCCGCGTCTGCGGCATCGACGATGACGGTGTTGCGGTAATGGCGCAGGGCGGCACGAGGACCATCATCCCGTGCGACGATGTTGTTGCTGCTTTCGGTATGAGGAAGAATGACGCTCTTCTCAAGCAGCTGAGAGAGCTTATGCCCGACGTCATAGCGGTTGGTGACTGCAATGTCGTTAAAAACATAAAGAATGCAAATCAGGTCGCATTCAATATGGCGCTTGAAGTGTAAAAACGGACGGTAAATCTGTAAATAGAAAAGGAGAAAATATAATGGAGAACGCAAAAGTTTCAAACAAAAAACTGATGTCTCTGGCGATCCTGTTCGTGTCCGCTCTTGAAATGGGCGGCATGGGGCTTCAGCCCGCACTGGCGGATATCGCCGCCGCATTCCCCGACATTCCCACTGTGTGGATGCAGGAAATGTCCAACTGGCCCGGCTTTGCAATGCTTCTCGGCTGTGCACTGTCCACGCTGCTTGCGACTAAGGTATCCAAGAAGGTCCTCTGCCAGATAGGCGTCGGCTTCGTCGTTGCCTATGCTATCCTCGGCTTCACTCTGCACACCAGCTTTGTACAGCTTATGATGTGGCAGACCATCCTCGGCCTCGGTTTCGGTTTCCTTATGCCCACCTCCAACGGCATCATCGCTGAGAACTATGCCGAAGAAGAGCGCGGCAAGCTCATGGGTATTCAGGATCTTTTCACAAACGGCGGCGGCATGTACCTGACCCTCATCGGCGGCGTTCTTGCTGCAAAGGCTTGGAATTACACCTACCTCGCTTTCCTTTACGCGCTTATCCCTCTGGTTCTCGGCTGCATCTATTTCCCCGCAGACAAGCCTGCTGAGGCAAACGGCGAGAAGAGCCACCTCAAGGTTGCTCCCATTACCTGGCTGTTCGGCGCGATCATTTTCGTGTTCATCAATTCCTACGGCGTCATGGGTGCGAACATCTCCTTCATCATCACCGAGCGCGGCCTGGGCTCCGCTGCCCTTACCGGCACCGCAATGGCTATATTCCTCGTCGGCGGTATGTTCGGCGGCCTGATCTTCAACGCCTTTGAGAAGAAGCTCCATGAGTACGTTCTGTGCTGCGGCTTCGCCGCGCTGGTCATCGGCTTCCTAGTCATCTACTTCGCCCAGTCCCTCGCAGTCCTCTTCATCGGCGCTTTCATAGTCGGTACCTCCATCGGCTTCGAGATGCCCGGCACTCTGCTCTTTGCGACAAACTACAACACTGTTGAAGCCTCCACGGCAGCCTGCGCCGTCATCCATATGGCAGGTCAGCTCGGCACTGTTTGCTCCGCACTGTTCTACACTCCTGTCGCAGGACTCATCAAGCCCAACGACACTTCTTTCCGTTTCCTCTTCGCAGCGTGCGTCTGCACCGCTCTGGCACTTCTCGTTGCTCTGACGGTCTCCATCGCTAAGAAGAAAAGAGCTGCATAAGCTCAGCGTTTCCTGAAAAAACATAATCGCCATACCGCTGTTTGGGGGCGGTATGGCGATTGAGCGGAATCAATAGTTATTTATTTCACCAATATAGAAAAGCTTGAGGAGTTAAAGATGGATAAATCGACAAAGGCGAGAACCATAATTGGTATAATCGTTCTGATTTTCGCAAATACCGCAGCCGGCGGTGCGGAGTGGTGTTCCTCCGCGCTGGCTGATATCGCAAATGTATTCCCTGATGTTCCTTACAGCATTATCACTCTTGTAAACAATATCCCGAACCTCTGTGCAGTTGTCTTCACGATCGTTGCAGGCGTCCTTGTAAACAGAAAGATCACCCTGCGCAATATGCTCCTTATTGGTATCGGCTGCCACTGTATCGGCGGCATACTCCCCGCTCTGTTTGGAGATACCAGTATGACGATGATGTTCCTCGGCCGCTTTGCTTTCGGCATAGGCTATGGCCTTATGCAGGGTATCGGCATCTCCATGAGTCTTAAGCTCGTAGAAGACAGCAGATTCAGAAGCCATGCCATGGGATGGGCTGTTGCCGCCCAGTATGCGATGAACATGATAGCGCAGGTTGCCGTCGGTCATCTCTGCGCTATAAAGTGGAATTATAGCTTCTTCGTTTATCTTTGGAGCGCCATTCCGTTCCTTGTGGTTCTATTCCTTTGCCCTAAGTTCGAACTGGATAAAAACGACGTTTCCAGCACCGGAGGGAAACTTGAGGCAATGGCTAAATCTGGTTCTCTCAAGCAGGCTATAAAAAGTCTGCCGCCGATAGTGTGGGTTTTTTCAGCTATTGCCATCGGCTATATGCTTTGCTATTACCCGATGTTCCTTGTTATCTCCAAAATCATCGTCGGACGCGGCATAGGCAATTCTGTTACCGTAGGCAACGCGATGGTGTTTTACTCTGTTGCGACCATAATCGGAGGCATTGTCTTTGGGTTTGCAGAAAAGTTTCTTAAGAATAAGACGATGTTTGTCATGCTTGCTGTTACCGGCATTACAATGCTTGGACTGTACCTCTCCTACAGCTTTGCATCGGTCGCCGCTTGGCTGGTCGTAAGCGGCATATTCTCAACTGGGATCATCCCAGCCTGCATAAGTGCGTTTAGCGAGAGCGTGGATGAGGAGAATAAGTTCCTCGCGACTTCCATTGCTGAATCCGGTGTTAACATCGGCGCGTTCCTTGGCACTCCGTACATAGCTCTTATTGAGGCTTTCGGCGGCAGTGCTGATACCGCTATGTTCGTTTCGCCGATAATCATGCTTATCCTTGGACTTGTTACGCTTCGGTTCTGCAAAAAGGACGCCAAAGTGTAAGCAGTTCCGGAACTCCTTGCTCCATTCCTCCGGCCTGGCACTGGCCGGAGGAATATTTATGACAGGTGAATTTTATGTATCTTTTTTTTACTCTGACTGCAGGTATTCTTATATCGCTTATAGCCCTGCTCAACGGCACACTGACCGCCGCGGCAGGACTGTATCTGACAACAGTCATCATCCATGTAACAGCAATAATCTTTGCTCTCATCATTTTATGGATTGGGAAGAACTCCTTTATCCCTAAGAAAAAGCTACCGCTGTGGATGTACTGCGGAGGGCTTATAAGCGTGATGTGTACTCTGTGCAGTAATTATGCCTTCGGTAAAATAAACCTCATTGCTATCACAGCACTTGGCCTGCTTGCCCAGGCAATCGCAAGTTTGATAATCGACTGCTTTGGGCTGCTTGGAGCTCGGAAGCGCCGTGTACGACCTGCGACATGGGTCTGCATAGCGTTCTCTTCCTGCGGTATTGTCTATATGCTTTACGGTTCTGAAATGAGCGTATTCTCTGCAATTGCTGCATCATTTGCTGCCGGTATCGGACTTGTGGTGTCTCGGGTGATAAGCGCATCGCTTGCCGAGTATTCGGGAACTGTAGGCAGCTCGCTTATTAACCACATGATAGGTCTCCCGCTTGCGGTATTGCTGTTGTTCGTTGTTGGCAGCAGTGAACTTGCTGCACTTCCAGGAAGCTTGACTGGAGCACCAGCATGGTCATATCTGGGTGGCGTTGTCGGTATGCTCATAATAGTTATAACAAATGTAGTTCTGAGCAGGATTTCTGCGTTTCAGGTGTCATTGCTGTTGTTTGTCGGTCAAGTCTTTTCAAGCGCAGCTATCGATATTCTTATGGGCGTGGATTTCTCTGGGCGTGTGTTCTATGGCGGAGTATTGATTGCAGCGGGGATTCTGGTGAATACCATTTTGGAGAAAAAATTTTCGAACGGCACTGCTGAACTTGAGCATGGCAGCACTACTGATAAAGAGTTGATTTCTGATTGCGTTGGCAACTCAGCATCTGCCGAGACTAAAGAATGATGTAATATTAACGCTATCCTTATTTGTTCACACCGACGCAGATTTTGTGCATACAGAAGCCGCCTGGATTGACAGCAGCTTGGGTTCGTGTTATATTTATATCCTAATCGATATGAGTCAGCAATTCACATTACCAGATCCAAGAGTAGTCCCGGATAATTGCGAAAGCAGCGGTTATCCGGGATTTTTGTGAAGCCTTGGCAAAACGGCATTTTGCTGTGAGGAGGGAATTTCATGTATAAGCTGATAAAGCAGGAGGGACATGCCCGCCGCGGTGAGTTCAGGACTCCCCACGGCACGGTGCAGACGCCTGTGTTTATGAACGTCGGCACGCAGGGCGCAATAAAGGGCGCGCTGAGCGCAGCCGATCTTAAAAATATCGGCTGCCAGATCGAGTTATCCAATACCTATCATCTGCATGTGCGTCCCGGCGACGGTCTGATAAAGGACATGGGCGGGCTGCATAAGTTTATGACCTGGGGCGGACCCATCCTGACCGACAGCGGCGGCTTCCAGATATTCTCGCTTGCGAAGCTGCGCAAGATAACCGAGGAGGGCGTAAAGTTCAACTCGCACGTTGACGGGCGGCACATCTTTATGGGGCCGGAGGAGAGCATGCGCATTCAGGCTAATCTCGGCTCGGACATCGCGATGGCCTTTGACGAGTGCATCAAGATCCCGTCACCACGCGAATATGTCCAGCGCTCCTGCGACAGAACCTATCGCTGGCTCCAGCGCTGCAAGGCTGCGCTCGCAGAGTATAACTCCATGGACGACGCGGTGAACCCGGGGCAGATGCTGTTCGGAATAAATCAGGGGACTGTGTTCCACGACATCCGCATCGAGCACATGAAGAAGATCGCCGAGCTCGAACTGCCCGGCTACGCGATAGGCGGGCTCGCAGTGGGCGAGACGCATCAGGAGATGTACGACACCATCGAGGCGGTGGAGGAGTACATGCCGAAGGATAAGCCGCGCTACCTCATGGGCGTGGGCAACCCCACCACGCTCGTCAAGGCAGTAGGTGTTGGCGTTGATATGTTCGATTGCGTGCTGCCAACGCGCACCGCACGTATGGGCACGGCTTTCTCTTCCTCTGGGCGCATGAATATGCGCAATGCGAAGTACACGCACGATTTTGGACCGCTCGATCCTCAGTGCTCCTGTCCTACCTGTAAGAATCATAGTCGAGCGTATATTCGCCACCTGGTCAAACAGAACGAGATGCTCGGAGCGATCCTGCTTTCGATACATAATCTTCACTTCTTGATCCAGCTGATGAATCGAGCGCGCGATGTGGTCATTGCCGGTTGTTATGATGAGTTTTTGAACGATTG
>OGZA01000669.1_pt1 | contig 25747 bp, 25 predicted proteins | sample 1576591 | NCBI WGS metagenome assembly OGZA01 (sample SAMEA3541565, study PRJEB24748) | human gut metagenome | biome: human gut; feature: human-associated habitat; material: faeces | place: China | collected 2012
CGGCGTGTTCTTCAAGGGCGTGCCGTCGGACAACGAGGAAGTGAACCCGCTGTCGGACGCCACATCGCCGGGCGTCACCACCGGCTCCATGAAGCCCATCAAGCTGGACGACGCGACGCTGTTCGGCCGCAAGTTGCCGAAGCTGCGCTCGCAGGCCCATGGGAAGGTGACGGCGCGCCATTCCCATGATGACACGTCGTCTTCCAAAAAGTAGCGCGCAAGGAGCGCTATAATCTGCTGCAACTGTTTTCGTTGACCGTAAAGGACGGATAGAACACCTATGCGTTACATGACCACCGCTGAGATTCGCGAGAAGTACCTGAACTACTTCCAGGAGAAGGGCTGCAAGCTCGTGCCCTCCTCCTCGCTCATTCCCGACGATCCGTCGCTTCTTCTGACGAGCGCCGGCATGGTGCAGTTCAAGCCCTACTTCCTGCAGCAGAAGCAGCTGGAGGCGCCCTACATCGGCACCACCTCCGTGCAGAAGTGCGTGCGCACCAACGACATCGACATCATCGGCACCACGGGCCGCCATCTGAGCTTCTTCGAGATGCTCGGCAACTTCTCCTTCGGCGAGTACTTCAAAGAGGAGATGTGCGCCTGGGCCTACGATTTCTCCGTGAACGTGCTGGGGCTGCCGCCGGAGCGCTTGTACTTCACCGTGTTCGAGGACGACGACGAGACCATCGAGATCTGGAAGAACCTGGGTGTTGCCGAGGACCACATCTCGCGTCTGGGCGAGGACGACAACTTCTGGCGCGCCGGCCCCACCGGTCCGTGCGGCCCCTGCTCCGAGCTGTACTTCGACCAAGGTCCCGAAGTGGGTTGCGGTAGCCCTGATTGTGCTCCAGGCTGCGATTGCGATCGTTTCCTCGAGTATTGGAATTGCGTCTTCACGCAATATGACGCACAAGAAGACGGCACGCTCGTTCCTCTGCCCAAGAAGAACATCGATACTGGTATGGGTCTTGAGCGCATCGCTGCCATCATGCAAGGCGTGGATAACAACTACGACACGGATATCCTGCGCGATCTGATCGCGGTGGGCGAGGACCTTTCGCACAAAACGTACAAGATGGATGAAGCGACCGACCTGGCGTTGCGCATCATCGCTGATCATAGTCGCGCGGTCACGTTCATGATCGCCGACGGCATCCTGCCGTCCAACGAGGGCCGCGGCTATGTCCTGCGCCGTCTGCTCCGCCGCGCCGCGCGCCACGGCAAGCTCCTTGGCGTCAATGAGCCGCTCCTTTACAAGGTCATCGATACCGTCATCCATGAGAACGAGTGCCAGTACCCGGAGCTTCGCGAGAAGCAGGCGTACATCACCCGCGTCATCAAGACCGAGGAGGAGAACTTTGCCCGCACTATCGACGCCGGTATGGCTATCTTCTCTGATCTTCTTGCTGAGCACAAGGCAAAGGGCGAGACCGTTTTCTCCGGTGCTGATGCATTCAAGCTCTATGATACCTACGGCTTCCCGCTTGACCTGACGATAGAAATGTGCTCCGATGAGGGCATGACCGTTGATGAGGACGCTTTCAAGACCCTTATGGAGGAACAGCGCGTCAGAGCGAGAAAGGCGAGAGAAGCTCTCGGCGATCTTGGCTGGACGGGCATAAACTTTGGTCAGGAAATGCCGGAGACCCAGTTTGTCGGCTATGACCAGAAGGAAACCGATGCAGAGATACTCGCTATCGTCTCCGAGGATGAAATGCAGCAGGAAGTCGCCTCCGGGGCCGAAGCGATAATCGTTCTCGATAAGACCGTCATGTATGCCGAGATGGGCGGCCAGGTCGCCGACCACGGCAAGATCATCTGCGGCGACTGCGTGTTTGAGGTCAACAACGTCCAGAAAAACAAGGGCGGCAAGTTCATGCATTACGGCGTGGTCAAATCGGGTCATTTTGCAGTCGGCGACCATGTCACCGCAAGCTACTGCGAGGAGCGCCGCCGCGCCATCCGCCGCGCCCACAGCGCGACCCATCTGCTCCAGGCGGCTCTGGTGCAGGTGCTCGGCGACCATGTCCATCAGGCGGGCTCCCTTGTCGAGCCTGACCGCCTGCGCTTTGACTTCACGCATTTCTCCGCGCTTACCCCGGAGGAGATTGGCAAGGTCAACGCTCTCATGGCCGATATGATCCTTGACGGCGCTGATATCGAGACCAAGGTCATGCCTTACGACGAGGCCAAGAAGCTCGGCGCGACCGCGCTCTTCGGCGAAAAGTACGGCGATACCGTCAGAGTCGTGAAGATGGGCGACTATTCCACGGAGTTCTGCGGCGGCACGCATCTTGACAATACCGCCAAGGTCGGCATGTTTGCCATTATCTCCGAAGGTTCCGTCGCCTCCGGTGTGCGCCGCATTGAGGCCATCACCGGCAAGGAGGTCATCGAGCGCTACGCCGCAATGTCCGGTATGCTCAGCCGCGTCGCGGATAAGCTCAAGACCAGACCTGTCGAGATAATGGCCAAGGTCGAGAACAACCTTGTTGAGATCCATGACCTGAAGCAGAAGCTCGATAAGATGAAGGATCAGCTCATGTCCGGTGAGGCGGAGCGCATGCTCTACGGCGCAAAGGACATCAAGGGTCTCAAGGTCATCACCATCACGAACGGCCCGGTCAACGCTGCCGATATCCGCAAGATGGGCGACCAGCTCAAGGATCGTTTCCCGAACATCGTCGCAGTCCTCGCGGCGACCGCTGAGGACAAGGCTACCATGCTTGCCGTCTGCGGCAAGAACGCCGTTGCCCGCGGTATCAAGGCCGGCGACCTTATAAAGAACATCACCAAGATCTGCGGCGGCTCCGGCGGCGGCAAGCCCGATTCCGCAATGGGCGGCTGCAAGGAGATCCTCAAGCTTGACGACGCCATGGCGGCTGTCGACGATTTCGTCAATGCAAACGCCAAGGACTGATTAAATTTCAAAAAGGAGATATTGAAATGGACGATTGCCTGTTCTGCAAGATAATTGCCGGGGATATCCCCAGCGCAAAGGTCTATGAGGATGAGTATGTCTATGCTTTCCGTGACATCAATCCTCAGGCTCCGGTGCATATCCTCGTCGTTCCCAAGGCTCACATTGCCTGCGCCGACGAGATAACCGCGGAGAACAGCGTGTGGGTCGCGCGCTGCTTTGAAGCCATTGCCAAGATAACCAAGGCAGAAGGGCTCGGCAGCGGCTACCGCGTCATCAACAACTGCGGCGCGGACGGCGGCCAGACTGTCATGCACCTGCACTTCCACATCCTCGGCGGAGAGAAGTTCAGCGATAAGATGATATGATTCTGAATACCGCGGAGACATTTTGCCTCCGCGGTATTTTGCTATGGAGGCGGCAATGAGGAAGCTTGCGACGGCGGCGACTGCCTTTTGCGCGGCGATATTTGCGGCAAATTACATATTGCCCCTTGGCCGGCTGACCACCCTTGCCGTTATCGCGGCGGTGCTCGGTGCGGCTCTTGCCGCGTCGCGTAAAATGCGGCTGCGTCAGGCGGCGCTCGCCCTTGTGTTTCTGGCGCTTGGACTGTTTTATTACTCTGCCTATAATGAACGCACCGCGGCGCAGGCGCAGCTCCATTCCGGTGAAACTGCTGTGGTCGGCGGCCATGTGCTGACCTACCCCGTTGATTACGGTACATACTGCCGCACTGAGATAAAACTCGACTGCGACGGGCTGCCAAAGCTCAAGGCGATAGTCTATGCCGATGAGGAACTTATGGACGCAAAGCCCGGAGACTTTATCCGCTTCACCGGTAGGCTCAGCGCTGCCGACACTCTTTTCGGCGAGAGCTATGACAATTACCACGCCAAAGGTATCTTCTTCAAGATAAGCGCTAAAAGCGCCGTAAGCATTGAAAACGCAGACTTTGACCTTCGCAGCATTCCTGTCAAGCTGAGCCGCTTACTGAGCGAAAGGGTGGAGAAAATTTTCCCGGCGGACACGGCAGTGTTCATGAAATCCCTGATGCTCGGCGATAAGTCGGACTTCTATAATGACGATGCGCTCTACTGCGCAATGTCGCGCGCCGGGTTTATGCACATCGTCGCGGTTTCCGGGATGCACGTTTCGTTTCTTGTAGGGCTGCTGCAATTCATCCTTGGCAGGGGGAGACGGAGCGCTGTTATCTGCATCGCACTGGTGTGGCTTTTTGTGCTGGTGACAGGTGCAAGCCCATCGGCAGTGAGGGCGGGCTTCATGCAGTCGATGCTGCTGATGGCGCCGGTACTGCGCCGGGAGAACGACGCGGTAACCTCGCTGTCGGCTATTCTTGCGCTTATCCTGCTTTCAAATCCATATGCCGCGGCGAGCATCAGTCTCCAGTTGAGCTTCGGCGCGATGGCCGGGATAATATGCTTTTCCGGGAAGCTCTTCGAGGCGGCGATGAATAAGCTTCCGGAGCGCATGAAGTGCCGGCCGGTGAGATATGTGCTCGCTTCGGTGACGATGTCCGCCAGGGTGACGGTGTTTACCCTGCCGGTCACGGCGCTGCACTTCGGATATGTATCGCTGCTGTCATTTCTGACGAACGTTCTGGGACTGTGGGCGGTGTCGCTCTGCTTCGGCGGGGGCTGGCTGTCCTGCGCGCTGTCGGTCGTGCCGGTGCTGGGCAAGGCCGCGGCGTGGCTGTGCTCATGGCTTGCAAGGTACATCGTGCTCGTCGCAAAGCTCATATCGGACGTGCCTTTTGCGGTGCTCTACATGGGCAGCACGGGTGCGGAGGCATGGATGATCGGCAGCTATGTGCTGGTATTTACCGCCTGCATGATAAGAAAGCGCCGCGCCTTTTGGGTAAGCGCGGCATGTCTGCTCTCGGTATCGGCCCTGGCGGCGCTGCTTATTGCGAACCGGCAGTTTTACAGGAATACCGACACGGTAAGCGTGCTGGACGTCGGTCAGGGGCAGTGCATCACGGCGTTTGCCGGGGACGCGACGGTAATGATAGACTGCGGCAACACCTATAATCTCTCCGACGCGGGCGACCTTGCGGCGGCCTATCTGCACAGCTGCGGCAGGGACAGGATAGACCTGTTGGTGCTGACGCATCTGCACGAGGATCACGCCGACGGTGTGCCGCGGCTGATGGAAATGTACGATATCGAAACGCTGATACTGCCCGAGGAGCGCGGGGATGCACTGTACGAGGAGATAATTGACAGCGCCGCAAGGCACGGGACGGAGGTCATCAACGCAAAGGGCGACATGACGGTCACATGCGGCGATATAGGCATGGAGATTTACGCATACTTAAACGGCGGGGAGAATGAACGGTGCCTGATGTCAAGGCTCACCATCGGCAGCTACGATGTGCTCATCACGGCGGATGCACCGGAGAAGCTTGAGAAAAGGCTCGTGAATGAGCATGAAACCGACGGGATAGAGACGCTCATCGTCGGGCACCATGGATCGAAGTATTCAAGCGGGGAGGAGCTTCTCGGCGCGGTGGACGGCTCACTTGCCGTCATAAGCGTGGGCTACAACAGCTACGGCCAGCCCGCGCAGGAAACACTTGAACGTCTGGCGGCTTACGGGTATAATGTCCTCAGAACCGATGAGGACGGAACGATAGAGATACGGATAGGACAGGGCAATGGCTAAGAAACGCGGCAAAGACGAGGAAAAACTGAATTATTCCGCGGCGGTGCGGGAACTCAAGGCGGACGGCCCGGAGCGGCTGTACCTGCTCTGGGGGCCGGAGGACTACCTGCGTGAGCAGTATCTTACGCAGCTGAAAAAAATCTGCCTGCCCGAGGGTGAGGATGACTTCAGCTATAAGCGCATGGACGGCCCGGGGCTTGACCCGATACGGCTGCGCGAGGCGCTGGACGCGATACCGTTTATGAGCGAGCGCAGCTTTGTGGAGCTGCGCAATGTCGATATCAACACGCTTGCAAATGCCGACGAGTGCATGAAGCTGCTGGAGGATATCCCGGATTACTGCACGGTGGCCTTTGTGCAGAGCGCGCAGTTTGAACCGGACGGACGGCTGAAATTCGTCAAGGCGCTGCGCGGCGAGGCGAAAGAGCTGAAGTTCACGCAGCAGTCTCAGGGGATGCTGACGGACTGGATAGTCCGCCGCTTTGCTGCTGCCGGGAAGAGCATTGAGCTTGACGCGGCGCAGCGGCTCATATTCATAAGCGGCGACCTTATGAGCAGGCTCATTCCGGAGATAGACAAGATCGCAGCCTACGCAAAGGGCGAGAGGGTCACGGTAAAGGATGTCGACGCTGTGGCGAGCCACATTCCGGAAGCCGTTATATTTGAAATGACGGAGCTTATCTCGCAGAAGAAGTATAACTCCGCGATGAGCGTACTGGCAGAGCTGCTGTCAGACAAAAACAATGAGCCGATAGCTATGACGGCGATGCTCGGCTTGCAGATGCGCAAGCTCTATGCCGCTCGCCTTGCGATAGAGCAGGAGCTCGGCAGCAAGTACGTGATGGAGGTCTGCGCGATAAAGTACGATTACATTGCCTCGAAGCTCATGACAGCGGCGAGGGGCTTCACGCTGCCGCAGCTCATCCGTGCGGTGGAGCTGTGCGGCGAGGCGGATTACAGAATGAAGAGCAGCGGACAGGACGCGCGGGAGCTTCTCAAGGAAGCGGTAGCGCGCATCGCCGCGGGTGAGAGCAAATGCATAGCGTAAGGGAAGTAATAGTCGTCGAGGGGCGCTATGATAAAAACGCGCTCAGCCAGGTGGTGGACGCGGTCATCATAGAGACCTCGGGCTTCGGGATATTCAACGACGCTGAAAAGCGGAAGCTTTTGCAGACGATGGCCGAAGCGCGGGGACTTATCGTGCTGACGGACTCCGACGGCGCAGGCTTTGTGATAAGAAATTACATCAAGGGCTGCGCTGACCCAAAGCTTGTGAAGCATGCGTACATCCCGGATATCTACGGCAAGGAGCGCCGCAAAAGCGCGCCTTCGCGCGAGGGAAAGCTCGGAGTCGAGGGGATGAAGCCGCAGGTGCTGCTCGACGCGCTCATAAGGGCCGGGGCGACGTTTGACGATGAAGAGAATAAAAAAACCGCCCCGCGGATAAGCAAGGCGGATATGTACGCGCGCGGACTGAGCGGGCGTGAGGGCAGCGCGGAGAAACGGGCGCGGCTGATAAAACAGCTGGGCCTCCCGGAGCGGCTGACGGCTGACGGATTGCTCGACGTGCTGAACGCAACGATGAGCCGGGAAGAGTTCTTGTCGATTCAAACCTGAACATCCTCGATAAGCACTGAAAACAGCCCGCCGATCAGCAGCACGGCCTGACTCGTCTCATAAAGCGTGACGGCGGTCATATAGCTGCTGTAGCCGTTCAGCATGCTGCCGTTCCAGCCGAGCAGGAGAACGAACGCGCACAGCAGGAGAAAGCCCGTGAGCTGGACGGAGCGGATGAATATGTACCACGCGGGCGGACACATGCGCAGCATCCGCCGTATAACCGATAAAAGCTTCAAGAAAAACACCTCAAGGAGAGAATACAGCCCCTTGAGGCGTATTTCAATGCAAAAAAATTGCCAATGCAACCGGTGGCTGACAAATTTGACAGTGGACTTTCTGGCGTGCAACCGCCGAAAATGATAGTATCCGGACATCGAAAGCGCGGTAAGGCGCTCAGAAACGGAGGATTTGAAAAATGATATTGGCAGACAAGATAATTGCACTCAGAAAAAAATCGGGCTGGTCGCAGGAGGAGCTTGCGCAGCAGCTAAATGTGACGCGGCAGTCCGTATCCAAATGGGAGGGCGCGCAGTCCATACCGGATATAGATAAGATACTCCAGATGAGCCGGCTGTTCGGTGTATCGACCGACTATCTTCTCAAGGATGAATTAGAGGAGCCGGAACTTGCTGCGACGGCAGAGGAGGATGCGCAGGCGCTGCGCCGCGTCACGCTGGCGGAGGCGTCAGAGTACCTCAGGCTTAGAAAGGAAGCCGCGCCGAAGAGAGCAATTGCAACTTTCCTGTGCGTCATTTCGCCTATCACGCTCATCATGCTTGCGGCGCTGAGCGAGGTATCGAGCTTCGGCATAAGCGAGAACGCTGCGGCGGGGATAGGCCTGTGCGTGCTTATCGTGCTCGTGGCTGTTGCGGTCATGCTTTTCATGTCCTGCGCCGCGAAGGAGCGCGCTTATGATTTTCTTGAAAGTGAGCCGTTCGAGACGGAATACGGCGTCAGCGGCATGGTGAAGGAGCGCAGGAAAGAGATCGAGGACAGCCGCACAAGGCTCAACATGATCGGTACGGTGCTCTGCATCCTCTCGGTCATCCCGCTGTTTGCGGCGCTGTTCATAAATCCGACGGACATCATATGCGTTGCGGCTATGTGTGCGCTGCTCCTGCTCGTGGGTATTGCCTGCATCATGTTCGTGTACATAGGCACGTACGCCGCGGGCATGGACCGCCTGCTTGAGGAGGGCGACTACACACGCAGCAGCAAGGCGCGCAGCCATATCACCGGTGAGGTCAGCACAATATACTGGCTGGCGGTGACGGCGATATTCCTGTTCTACACCTTTGGCCCGAACGGGAACGGTCAGGCACGGTACAGCTGGTTCATCTGGGCTATTGCCGGGGTGCTCTACGGCGCGGTGATCGCGATAGTGAAGCTCGTGAACCGGGCGGGGAAATGATCAATTAAGCCTGAAAAGGCCGAGGCAGTCTGGTTACTGCCGCGGCCTTTTTTGATGCGTGTTTACTTCGTTGGGAATATTTCAAGCTCGATGTCGCTGAGGGGGATGGAGCAGCAGGGATGGATCCAGCCGAATTTCTTAATTTCAAAAGCGAAACACAAGAGAACATTGATAATTGCTTGACAAAAATACAGCGCGTACTTTTGTGCAAAGTAGAGACACAAAAGCACTGGGTGGCATTTATTTGCAGACTACACTTGATTTTATGACGAATGTATTATAAAATATGATATCATATATACAAACACGGAGGATAAAGCGAGATGCGCACAGACGACAGCAAGAGCCTGAAGGCCGGATTTGTCGAGATCATGGAGGCGAAGATATTCTCGGGCGAGCTGAAGCCGGGGGACAGACTGCCGCCGGAGCGCGAGCTTGCTTTGCAGCTCGGGATAAGCCGAGGCTCGGTCAATCAGGGGATACTTGATATGGCGCGCATGGGCTTTCTGCGCATCGTACCGCGCCGGGGTACGTTTGTGGCGGATTATGTCCGCAATGCGACGCCCGAGACGCTGGCGGCGATCATGAGCTATGACTCCGCGCTGGTTGACAGCGCGCTGTTCAAAGACCTGATGGAGCTGCGCATCTTGGTCGAGCGGGAGTGTACGCGCCTTGCCTGCGCAAACCTCACACCGGAGTCGCTGGAGACGCTGCAGAAGCGCTTGGCGGCGGTGCTTGCGGCCAGCGACGAGGACGCAGCGGAGGAGGTGTATCTCTTCCACAAGTGCATCACCGAGATATCCGGGAACGCGGCCTATGCTATCGTGTTCCAGAGCTTTGAGAAGCTGATACGCAATCTCATAAAAGAGTATTACAAAGACCCAGCCGAGCTGCGCGGCAGCCTGCCGAAGCTTGGGCAGATGACTGAAGCGATAGCGCGGCGCGATGCCATGGAGGCAGACTGCTGCATGCTGATGATCCACGGCCAGGCTTCGGATTACCTGAACAGGTATCTGAGGGACAATGAGAACAGGAGAGCAGAGGGATGAAAGCCGAAGACTTTTATTCGTGAAGGACGCGGAGAGTTTATGGACAGAATAAAAAACGATAAAAGCAAGCATCTTGGACTTCGGATAGACAGCGAACTGCATTACAAGCTGCATTATATTTCTCAGTATGACGGACGTTCCGCGAACGGCGAGGTTATTTACCTGATCCGCAAGTATATTGAGGAGTTTGAAAAGAAACACGGCGAAATAAAAACTGAAGAATAATTAATAAGCGCCGCCCGGGTGGGCGGCGCTTTGCATTGAACGTGCTGAATTTGCAGGGAAAATGAGTATTGTGCCGTGAATGCCGTTGCCGGGAGAGGGCGCATACGGTCATTGACAGAAGTTAGGATGGACTATATTATATGGTCAAGTAAGAAAACGGCAGGGGGCGGCAGCATGATGGCGGAGAACGAAATATATGCCGACTGGAACCCGTGGCACGGCTGCACGAAGACCAGCCCCGGCTGTAAGTACTGCTATGTATACAGGCAGGATGAAATGTACGGTGCGGCGGAGGCAAGCAGCGTCTGCCGCAAGACGGGAAACTTTGATCTGCCGGTAAAGAGAAAGCGCGGCGGGAGCTATAAGATACCGCCGGGGCGTATAGTGTTCACCTGCTTCACCTCGGATTTCCTGCTGAAGGACGCGGACGAGTGGCGCGGCGAGTGCTGGAAGATGATGCGCGAGCGGCGGGACTGCTGGTTTTATTTCTTTACCAAGCGCATCGATAGGCTCGAAGAGTGCCTGCCCCCAGACTGGGGCGAGGGCTATGACAATGTGCTGATCGGCTGCACGGTGGAGAACCAGAGCATGGCGGACTACCGCCTGCCGATATTCCGCGCGCTGCCGGTAAAGCACCGGTCGATCATCGCGGCGCCGCTGCTCGAGGAGCTGGATATCTCAAAGTACCTCGATGATAATATTGAGGAGGTATCTGTCGGCGGCGAATCCGGACGTGACGCGAGACCCTGCGACTATGGCTGGGTGCTTGAGCTGCGCCGCCAGTGCGTGGAGAAAAATGTGCCGTTCCGCTTTCATCAGACGGGCGCGCACTTTGTGAAGGACGGCAAAATGTATAACGTCAGGCGGCCGTATCAGCGCATTCAGGCGCGTAAGGCCGGGATAGATTACCGCATCGGCGAGAACTTTATACCGGAGACCGCGGTATATAACAAGGCAGAGACGTACACGGAACCGAGCTTATTTGACGATATAACGACGGAGGAACAGGATGAGGATTGAACACGCGGCGATATACGTAAACGACATAGAGGCGGAGAAGAAATTCTTCACGCGGTATTTCGGGGCGAGTGCCGGGGAAATGTACCATAATAAAAACACCGGATTCAGCTCATACTTTCTGAGCTTTGACGGCGGCGCACGTCTGGAGCTTATGACTGCACCGGAGCTGCAGGACATGGATAAGCCGGGGCTTAGAACCGGCTTTGCGCATCTGGCGTTTTCCGTCGGCAGCTGCAAGGAGGTCGACGCGCTCACCGAACGACTGAGAGCGGACGGCTATGCCGTCGTGAGCGGGCCGAGAGTGACCGGGGACGGGTACTATGAAAGCTGCGTCCTCGACGCGGAGGGCAACCGCATAGAGATGACCGAGTGAGGAGACAATATGGCGACATCGAAAGAATATATGGATTTCGTCTGTGAGCAGATAGAGGGCATAGGTGATATAAGCACGAAGAAAATGTTCGGCGAATACATGGTTTATCTCGGCGGGAAGCCGGTGCTGACTGTGTGCGACAACACGGTCTTTGTAAAGAAGCTTCCGGAACTGTCGGAGCTTATGGCAGGGGCGGACTGCGGCTTCCCATATGAGGGCGCGAAGGAGCAGTACATCCTCGACATTGAGAACCGGGAGCTTGCCGAAAAGCTGCTGCCCTTGGTAGCGGAGCTGACGCCGCTGCCGAAGCCAAAGAAAAAGAAAACATAAGCATTGCAGAAAAACCCGCTCCGCACTCGAAAATGTGCGGGGCGGGTTTTGAATCATTTGTTCAGTTCAGAGAAGTCTATGACGCGGCAGCCGAGGGCTTCGGCTTCATGGATGTCGTGCGTCACAAGAATGATGGCGGCGTCCGCGCCGCCAGAAACGGCGGTGATCGCGTTTTGTTTTGCGGCAGCGTCCAGAGCCTTGAACGGCTCGTCAAGCAGCAGCAGGTCAGGAGCACAGACAAGCGCCCTCGCGAGGGAGACGAGCTGCTGCATGCCGCCCGAGAGTTCCGCGGGCAGCTTATCTGCGGCGTCGCTCAGGCCGAAGCGCGAGAGCCAGACGGCAGAGTCCTCGCCGTGATGCGCATCGGGCAGAACAAGCCTGACATTTTCTTCGGCGGTGAGCCAAGGCAGCAGCCGCGGCTCCTGAAACACGAAGGAGAGCCGCTGTGCCGTGCGCTCGACAGTACCAGAGTCCGGACTTTGCAGCCCGGCGATCACGCGCAGCAGGCTCGTCTTGCCGCAGCCCGACGGACCCATGACAGCGATGCGCTCGCCGGGGGCAAGACGGAGGGACACATCGCGCAGTACGCGGAGATCGCCGTAGCTGAGAGAGACGTTTTTGAGTTCAAGCATTTTTCCCGCCTCCCGATATCAGTCTCAGCACGAGCTTTTCAAGCAGGAAGCTGAGCAGGATGACGCACAGTGTCCATGCGAAAAGATCGGTCGTCTGGAGATAGAGCTTGGATTCATAGATCATGCGGCCTATCGAGACGCCAGGCACGGTGAGCACCTCGGCGGCGATGCCGGCTTTCCAACCGAAGCCGAGCGCGCTTGAGCACGCGGAACGGAAGTACGGCAGCACCGACGGAAAATATATGCTCCGCACGGTCTTGATGAAGGAGAAATCATACACGCGCGCAAGCTCCAGAAAGCTGCGCTCGGTACTTTTTATCCCGGCGGAGACGTTGCTCCACACAACGGGGAAAACCATCAGCGCCGAAATGAGCACCGGGACATAGTCGCGCCGCAGCCATATCAGCACGAGGATCACAAAGGAAGCGACGGGCGTCGTCTTTATGACGCTGATGACGGGCGAGAGCAGCGCATCGAGCAGCGCGAAGCGGCTCGTAAGCACGGCGGTTATGACGCCGAGGACAAGGGCGGACACGATACCTGCGCTTATCCTGAGCAGGGAAAGCAGCACGGTGTACCAGAACTCCGCCGTGCCCATAAGCTCAAAGAGCCGTTGGACGACCGCCAAGGGAGCCGGGAGCAGCAGCGCGCTGCCGACAGCTGCGGAGAGCAGCTGCCAGAGCGCGAGCCAGAACAGTACAGCAAGCAGCGTCTTGACTGGCTTTGAACGGATAAGCTTCATCCGAGGACGCAGTAGAAATCGTCGCCGGGGATGCTGCCGCCGATGGAATCGGGAGCGACGGAGTACATGACCTCATAGAAAGCGGCGAGCGCGCTCTGCATATCTGCGCCGTCGATGAAGCAGATATTGCAGTTGGGAATGGCCTTCGCGGCGACGGCGGCCTTTGCGAAGATGCCGGTCTCCTGTATCTTCTCGGCGCTGCCCTGAATATCGGCGCTCAGTGCCTCGACGGAGGCTTTATACTCATTGAGGAAGCACGCGAGCTCCGCGGGGTGCGCCTCGGCAAATTCGCGCCTGACAACTGCGCAGCCCTGCACGAGGCTCCCGGCGGGGGCGACCTTGTCCCACTCGGCGGTGAGGTCGAGCGCCGCGGTCAGCTTGTCATTTGCGCTGCGGGCGATGGTCACCATAGGCTCCGGGAGAACGGCGAGCTGCACCGCACCGGAGGAGACGGCGGTGTTCAGATCGGCGGGCTGGGCATAGCTGTTGTCAATGACTATGTCCTCACCGGGCGTGAGGCCGTTTGCCTCGCAGAGGTACCGGAAAATAAAGGTGGGGTTCTGCGCGGGGGCGTACACGGTCTTGCCGCGGAGATCCTCAAAGCTGCTTATCTCAAGGCTGCTGTCGGCGACGAGGTACAGAACGCCGCGGGTGTTGAGCGCGACTACCTGAACAGTGCCGCCGGTCTTGTTATAGAGCGCCGCCGCGGCGTTTGTGGGCAGGGCGGCGATATCGGCAGAGCCGTTTATCAGCGCCGCCGTGATGCTGCTCGCGTCCGTCTCGACGCTGAAATTATAATCGAGCGCGGCTTCGCCGTTCTGCGCGGAATACATAAGGTTTGCCATGCCGAAGCCGGTGGTTCCGTTGAGAACCATGACGTTTACGGTGAGGTCATCGCTCGAGCTCTCTGAAGATTCAACGGGTGCGTCAGTTTCAACAGCGGCGGGAGTGTCCGCCTGACCGCAGGCGGCAAGCGCGGCAATCATAATGACGGCGAGAAATACGGCGGAAAAGCGTTTGAACAGTGTTTTCATTTGTCCTCCTTTGGATGGGCACGGGGGTTTATACTTATGTCGGTAGATGTATCTAACCGGGAGTATTATAGAAGCATGTCTTATTTTTGTCAATTGCTTATCTATTGTTTTTATAAGTATTTAATGGAGCAATAGAATATAAAATCAGTCCGGTCTGCGTTCATGGGAACACAGACCGGACTGGCCGGGTTAGTTAGTCTCTTAATAGTTCTCTGCGCAGATTTCAAAATAGCTCTGAGGATGGTTGCAGGCGGGGCAGACCTCGGGAGCCTTTGTGCCGACGACGATGTGCCCGCAGTTGCGGCACTCCCAGACCTTGACTTCGCTCTTCGCGAAAACCTCGGCCGTCTCGACATTGTGCAGCAGTGCGCGGTAGCGCTCCTCATGGTGCTTCTCAACGGCGGCGATGAGGCGGAACTTCTGCGCGAGCTCATGGAAGCCCTCTTCATCGGCAGTCTTGGCAAAGCCGTCATACATATCCGTCCACTCGTAGTTCTCGCCCTCGGCGGCGGAGACCAGATTCTCGGCGGTATTGCCGATGCCGGCAAGCTCCTTGAACCAGAGCTTGGCGTGCTCCTTTTCATTCTCGGCGGTCTTGAGGAAGAGCGCGGCTATCTGCTCATAGCCCTCCTTCTTCGCGACGCTTGCGAAATAGGTGTATTTATTGCGTGCCTGAGATTCGCCGGCAAATGCGGCCTCAAGGTTCTTCTCGGTCTGCGTGCCTGCGTATTTGGTAGTCTTTTCCATAGTGATCTCCTTTCAGCATTAGGAATATACTCCGTATTGATGGTAGCATTTGTCAGCTGCACTGTCAATATGCATCTTCTTCAGAAAGTTAAGATGTAGCCAAAAGACAAAGCAGCAGTTGAAATAGAGCGCGGATTGGGGTATAATAAATAGATTCCTGCTGCAGCAGTGTGGCGCAGCGGGGAACAGGCATCACCTGCAAGGAGCGTAGAAACACCATGCTTCATAACAGCATTTATATAAAAGGCGCAAGGGAAAATAACCTCAAGAACATCGATGTTGAGATACCGAGAGATAAGCTTGTCGTTGTCACCGGGCTTTCCGGCAGCGGCAAGTCAAGCCTTGCGTTTGACACGATATACGCCGAAGGTCAGCGCCGCTATGTCGAGAGCCTGAGTTCATACGCGCGTATGTTCCTCGGCCAGATGGACAAGCCCGATGTCGATTATATCGACGGGCTTTCCCCGGCAATATCCATCGACCAGAAAACGACGTCAAAGAACCCGCGCTCCACGGTCGGCACGGTCACGGAGGTATACGATTATCTCCGCCTGCTCTGGGCGCGCGTGGGCGTGCCGCATTGCCCGAAGTGCGGAAAGGAGATAAAGCAGCAGACGATAGACCAGATAGTCGACAGGATAATGGAGCTGCCGCAGGGGACGAAGATACAGATACTCGCGCCCGTGATACGCTCAAAAAAGGGCGAGCATGTCAAGGTGCTCGAGGACGCGAAGAAGTCCGGTTATGTCCGCGCACGTGTGGACGGCGCGGTATACGACCTCGCGGAAGAAATAAAGCTTGAAAAGAACAAGAAGCACAATATAGAGATAATCGTCGACAGACTCGTGATAAAGCCGGACATTACCCGCAGGCTCACGGACTCTGCCGAGACGGCGCTCTCCCTCGCGGGCGGGCTGATGTATGTCGATCTGCCGGGCGGCGGGGAGCAGCTCACGTTCTCGCAGAACTACGCCTGTGACGCCTGCGGCGTATCCATTGAGGAGCTGACGCCGCGGCTGTTTTCCTTCAACAGCCCGCACGGCGCGTGTCCCAAGTGTACGGGTCTCGGCGTGCAGATGCTCATTGATCCGGAGCTTATCATGCCGAACCCCAACCTCAGCATAATGGACGGGGGACTCACGGCCTCGGGCTGGAACAATGTGCGCGGGGACTCGATATCGAGAATGTACTTTGACGCGCTTGCAAAGCGCTATCACTTCAAGCTCACAGACCCGATAAAGGAGCTGCCGAAGGAGGCGATAGACGCGATCCTCTACGGCACGAAGGGCGAGGCGCTCCAGCTGAGATACGAAAAGAATGAGGGCTTCGGCGTTATAAAGCGCGAGTTCGAGGGCATCGTTAATAACCTTGAGCGCCGCTACCGGGAGACACAGAGTCCCGCGATGCGCGCGGATATCGAGGAGTGCATGTCCGAGGTAAATTGCCCGGAGTGCAATGGGCGCAGGCTCAAAAAGACCGCGCTCGCCGTCACGGTCGGCGGGATGAACATCGCCGAGTTTACGGAGCTTTCGATATTCAAGGCGCTGGAATTCATAGACGTGCTTGAGCTCAACGAAAAAGACGCGATGATCGCAGAGCGCATCATCAAGGAGATAAAGGCGAGGCTTGGCTTTCTCGTCAGCGTCGGGCTGGGCTATCTTTCACTGTCCCGCTCGGCGGCAACGCTCTCGGGCGGCGAGAGCCAGAGGATAAGGCTTGCGACGCAGATCGGCTCGAGCCTGATGGGAGTGCTTTATATCCTCGATGAGCCGAGCATCGGTCTGCACCAGCGTGATAATGAGAAGCTTTTAGCGACGCTCAAGCAGCTGCGCGACCTTGGAAACACGCTTATCGTTGTCGAGCATGACGAGGACACGATGCGCGCGGCGGACTGGATAGTCGACGTCGGCCCCGGAGCGGGCGTCAACGGCGGCAGGATAGTCGCGGCGGGCACGGCGGAGGATATCTGCGCCTGCACCGAGTCGATAACCGGGCAGTATCTGAGCGGAAAAAAGTTCATTCCCGTGCCGGATAAGCGCAGAGCGGGAAACGGCAAAAGTCTTATCATCCGCGGCGCGTGTGAGAATAACCTCAAGAATATAGACGTTGATATACCGCTGGGCGAGCTCGTTGTTGTGACGGGCGTGTCCGGCAGCGGCAAGTCCTCACTCATAAACGAGATACTGTATAAATCCCTTGCCGCGGAGAAGAACCGCGTCAAGGTGCGCCCCGGCAAGTGCGCCGGGATCGAGGGCATGGAGAATGTCGACAAGGTCATCGCGCTCGACCAGAGCCCGATAGGCCGCACACCGCGCTCGAACCCCGCGACCTATACCGGCGTGTTCAACGATATACGCGACCTGTTTGCTTCAACGCAGGACGCAAAGCTGCGCGGCTACGGTCAGGGGCGCTTCTCCTTCAACGTCAAGGGCGGGCGCTGCGAGGCCTGCTCGGGCGACGGACTCATAAAGGTGGAGATGCACTTCCTTCCGGATGTGTATGTCCCGTGCGACGTCTGCGGCGGCAAGCGCTATAACCGCGAGACGCTTGAGGTAAAGTACAAGGGCAAGAACATTGCGGATGTGCTGGACATGACCGTCGAGGAAGCCTGCACCTTCTTTGAAAACCAGCCGAAAATACTCAACAAGATAAGGACGCTCTACGACGTCGGCCTCGGCTATGTGAAGCTCGGCCAGTCGAGCACCACTCTCTCAGGCGGCGAGGCGCAGCGCGTGAAGCTTGCAACCGAGCTTTCAAAGCGCAGCACCGGTTCGACCGTATACGTGCTGGATGAGCCGACGACCGGCCTGCACATCGCCGATGTACACCGGCTCATAAACATTCTGGATAAGTTCGTCGAGGCGGGGAACACGGTCGTTGTCATTGAGCATAACCTTGACGTCATCAAGGTCGCTGACAGGATAATCGACCTCGGCCCCGAGGGCGGCGATATGGGCGGAGAGCTGGTGTTCTCAGGAACACCGGAGGAGTGCGCTGAGTGCGAGCGCAGCTACACCGGGCAGTTCCTCAAGCCCCTGCTCGAGAAAGCAAAACAACTTCAGAAGTAAATCACAAATAATCAGGACTGCGAGGAATGGCAATGGATCAGGAAACCGATCTGCTTGAACTGTCCGGAACCGTAGAGGCGGTTATTTACAAAAATGAAGAAAACGGCTACACGGTGCTGCGCATGAGGGACGGCAGCGGCGAGAACGTGACCGTCGTCGGCTGCTTCCCATATGCTGCGGCGGGCGAGTCGATGATCGTCAGCGGCCAGTGGATGACGCACAGCGTACACGGGCGGCAGTTCAAGGCGGAGTTTGCCCAGCGCATCCTGCCGACGAGTGCGAGCGCTATATATGACTTCCTTGCGGGCGGCTCAGTGAAGGGCATAGGCCCCGCGACGGCGGCGCTGATAGTCGACCGCTTCGGCGACAGGGCGCTTGACGTGATGCTCACCTCGCCCGGAGACCTCGCGGCGATAAAGGGGATAAGCGCGGCCAAGGCAAAGCAGATATCCGCAAGCTTCAGACAGCAGGCGGGTGTCAGGATGCTGATGGAGTTCGTGTGCTCTTTCGGGCTGCGCCCCGTGCTTGCGATGCGTATGCACAGGTTCTACGGTGAAGAGGCTATGGAGACGCTCAAGGAGAACCCCTATGTACTGTGCAGCGCGCTCATCGGCGGCACCTTTGCCGAGGCTGACACGATGGCGCTGGAGCTCGGCATGGAGGGCGGCAGCAGCAAGCGCATCGACGCGGCGCTGCTCTTCGAGCTGGCGCACAACACCGGAAACGGCCACTGCTTCATCCCGCGCGAGAAGCTTGCCACGGCAACGGCGGAGCTTATAGGCGTAGAGCCTGAGGATGTGGATGAGTGTATCGCCGGGCTTATCGAATCGGGCGATATGAAGTACGAGGAGATAGCCGGGTGCCGCGCGTGCTACCTGCCGGAGCTATATGAGGCGGAGACAAACGCCGCGGAGAACTTCGCGCGTATGTGCCGCCGCACGTTCCGAGACAAGGCGAATATCGCAAAGCTCCTCACAAAGCTCGAAGCGCAGCAGGGGATAAGCTACGCGCCGATGCAGCGGCAGACGCTGGAGCTGGCGCTTAAAAACCAGCTGCTGGTCATAACCGGAGGTCCCGGCACAGGCAAGACGACGTCTATCCGCGCGATACTCGCGATGTTCGACGAGATCGGAATAAAGACGCTCTTGTGCGCGCCGACGGGGCGCGCGGCAAAGCGAATGACGGAGCTCACCGGGCGCGACGCCGCGACGGTACACCGCATGCTGGGCGCGAAATTCGATGAGGACAATGACCGCGTCGTGTTCACAAAGGACGAGAGCGACAGGCTCGACTGTGACGCGGTGATACTTGACGAGTGCTCGATGGTGGATATCTGCCTGATGGATGCGCTGCTGCGCGCACTGCCGCCGGACGCGAGACTTATCATGGTGGGCGACGCCGACCAGCTCCCGTCGGTCGGACCGGGCAATGTGTTCTCGGCGCTCATCCGCAGCCAGGTCGTGGCGACGGTGCGCCTGACGGAGATATTCCGCCAGACCGGTGACAGCAGGATAATCCGCAACGCGCACATGATAAACCGCGGCGAGCACCCGGACCTTGCCGAGAACTCCGGAGACTTTTTCCGGCTCAAGCGCCTGCAGGCGGGCAGCGCTGTTGAGACGATCACGGAGCTTTGCGCCGTGCGTCTGCCGGGGAAGATGAACATCCCGCCGCAGGACATTCAGGTGCTCTCTCCCACGCGCAAGGGCGAGATGGGCACGGTGAACCTCAACAAGAAGCTCCAGGAGGTGCTGAACCCACGCTCTCCCGAGAAGAAGGAGAAGCTGTTCGGCGACGCTGTTTTCCGCGAGGGAGACAGGGTCATGCAGATACGCAATAACTATGACATCCTCTGGAAGAGCGAGAACGGTACGGAGACCGGCACCGGGATGTTCAACGGGGATGTCGGCACGATAAAGTCCATCGATATGGACGAGGAGACGCTGACCGTCTGCTTTGACGGAAAGACCGCAAGCTACGGCTTCGACGCGCTCATAGAGCTTGAGCACGCATGGGCGGTGACGGTACATAAGGCGCAGGGCAGTGAATACAGAGCCGTTATACTGGCGCTCGGCCAGGGCTCAAAGATGCTTATGACGCGCGACGTGCTCTATACGGCGGTGACGCGGGCAAAGAAGCTGCTGATAATCGTCGGCGACGACCAGACCGCGTACCAGATGATAGACAACTACCGGCAGTCGCGCCGCTATACGGCGCTGCGCGTGAGGCTGCGCCGTCTGTGCGGAGTCGAGTGATGCGCGTTATAGACCGGCTCCTCGACCTGCTGTACCCGCCGCGCTGCCCGTTCTGCCGAAAGCTTGTGAACCGGGACGAGGGTGAGGTTTGCGCCGCATGCAGGAAAAGTCTGCCGTATGTTCCGGAGGCGGAATACATGCGCGGCGTGAAAAATACGGAGCTCTGTGTCGCTCCGCTCTACTACGAGGGCAGCGTGAGACAGTCCCTGCTGCGCTATAAATTCAGCGGGATCACGGCGTACGGACACATTTATGCGGATTTTATTGCAAAATCTATTGACGAAACACAAATTTCCTGCGATATTATCACATGGGTACCTTTGAGCCGCAAAAGGCTTCGCAAGCGCGGCTACGATCAGGCGGAGATAATCGCCGCGGCGCTGGGCAGAAAGCTCGGCATACCATGCGTAAGGCTGCTTGCAAAGACCAGGGATAACCCGCCGCAGTCCCGCACCGGAAACGCGCGGGCGAGAAAGAAGAACGCAGCAGGCGTGTATGCCTGCTGTGACCGTGAGGCGGCGGAGAATAAAACGGTGCTGCTGGTGGACGATATAGTTACCACCGGCTCGACTCTGGCAGAATGCGCCGGAGTTCTGCGCAAGGCTGGCTGCAAGGCCGTGTACGCCGCGGCAGCCGCGATGCACCGGGAATAATAAACGGATAGGAGAAAGCAAATGAACCTGTTTGAGAGAGACATTGCCGTTGATATGGGTACATCCTCCACGCTGCTGTTCGAGCAGGGCAAGGGCGTTGTGGCGAGAGAGCCGACCGTTGTCGCGGTGGACAAGTTCAGCGGGAAGATACTTAAAATAGGGCAGGATGCGCAGAAGATGCTCGGCCGTACCCCGGCGAACATCGTCGCTATCCACCCAATCAACGCCGGTGTCATTTCCGACTATGAGATAACCGCGCAGATGCTGCGCGAGCTTGTCAGCCGCATTACCTCTTTCAGCCTCTTCAAGCCCTGTGTGCTCGCCTGTGTGCCGAGCTCCATCACGGGCGTTGAGGAGCGCGCGGTCATCGATGCGGCGATCGAGGCCGGTGCGAGAAAGGTTTATCTTCTTGAGACCGCCGTCGCGACTGCTATGGGCGCGGGCGTCGATATCTCCAAGGCGGACGGCCATATGATAATCGACATCGGCGGCGGTACGACTGAGGTCGCGATAGTATCCGCCGGCGGCGTCGTGGAGTGCGAATCGATAAAGGTCGCGGGCTCGAGCTTTGATGAGGCGATAGTCCGCTTCATAAAGCAGAAGTATGAGCTGCTCATCGGCCTGAGCACTGCCGAGGAGCTCAAGCGCAGCATCGGCTGCGTTATCCGCCGCCCGGACGTCGGCTTTGAGGAGATAAAGGGACGCGATCTTTCAAACGGTCTGCCTAAGACCGTGCAGGTCAGCTCAACCGAGCTTATCGAGGCGTTCGTCGACCCGATGAACCGCATACTCGAAGCGATACACACCGTGCTTGAGAGAACGCCGCCCCAGCTCGTCGGCGACTTGGATAAGAACGGAATAATCATGTCCGGCGGCGGCAGCCTTATCTACGGTATAGACAGGCTCATTGAGCGCAGCACAGGCATCAGGACCGTCGTTGTGGACGATGCGGTCTCCTGCGCGGCATACGGCGCGGGCAAGATGCTCATGCACCTTGACGACCTGCAGGACGGCATGATGAATTTCTACAGAAAGAGACAGCTCAAAGGCTAAACTTTCAAACGAAAGGACGGAGGCAAATGAACCTCAAGGCACTTTTCAGGAAGAAGGACGAGACGCCGAAATGCTCGGCAGTCATAGTCGCGGCGGGCAGCTCCCAGCGCATGGGTACGGACAAAGTATTTATGAAGCTCGGCCCTATGCCGGTTCTGGTGAGGACGGTGCTCGCGTTTCAGGATAATCCTCTGATCGAGGAGATAATCATCGTCACGCGTAAGGACAAGCTTGAGGAGGTTGCCGATCTCTGCCATAACTGCGGGCTGAGCAAGGTCAGCAAGGTGGTCATAGGCGGCAGCACACGCATGGAGTCTGCGTTGGCCGGAGTGTCCGAGGTGAAAAAGGGAGCGAAGCTCGTTGCAATACACGACGGCGCGCGCCCGCTCGTCACGCAGGATGTCATCAACCGCGTCGTATATGACGCGAGCGTGCATATGTCCTCCATCCCGGTCATACCGAGCACCGATACTTTGAAGGTCGTGGATGACGACGGCGACGTCACCGGTACGGTAGACCGCAGCAGGACTGTCCGCGTGCAGACGCCGCAGGTCTTTGACGCCGACCTCATAAAGGGCGCGCTGACAAAGGCCGCAAAGGACGCGATGCAGATAACCGACGATTGCTCCGCCATGGACATCATGGGCATAAAGACCCACACTGTCATGGGGGACGTGGACAACATCAAGATCACGACGCCGAACGACATGGTCACGGCCGAAGCGATCATAAAGAACAGAGGAGACTGGAATGCGAATAGGGCATGGGTATGATGTGCATAAGCTCGTCGAAGGGCGGAAGCTGATCCTCGGCGGGGTCGAGATACCGTATGAAAAGGGGCTGCTCGGCCATTCGGACGCGGATGTGCTGACCCATGCACTGATGGACGCGCTGCTCGGCGCCGCTGCGCTCGGCGATATCGGCAAGCTTTTCCCGGACAATGACGACCGCTTCCTCGGTGCGGACAGCATCGAGCTGCTGCGCGAGGTGACGCGCGTTATCCGCGAGCACGGCTATACGGTCGGAAACATCGACTGCACCGTTATCGCGCAGAGGCCGAAGCTTGCGCCGTATATACAGCAGATGCGTGAGATACTAGCACAGGCGATGGGCACGGAGCTTGACCGCGTGAGCGTCAAGGCAACGACCGAGGAGAAGCTGGGCTTCACCGGAGAGGGACTCGGCATCGCGGCACACGCCGTGGCACTGATAGAGTGAATTGAACAAACGCCGCAGTGGCGCATAAGATGTAATGATTCTGTGCGCTGATCCTATAGGCTTGAAAAGCACCGCACAGCAAAGGGCTGCGCGGTGCTTTTCAATATGGTTTTAATTAAGTGCCGCTTGCGGCGGAATGGAGAATAAAGTATGCAGTACCTGATAATGTGCCGCTCACTGACCTACGCGCAGCGGTCGGCGGCGCTGCTCGAACGCAAGGGGATAAGCTGCGTTGTGGTCAAAGCCCCTCAGGGACTGAGCGGCAGCGGCTGCGGATACGCCGTCAGCCTTTACCGGCATCTGGGCGAGGCGGCAGCCATTCTTAAAAAGAACAATATGTTAAACGGGAAGCTCTTCAAACGCGAGGAGAACGGTGAATATACGGAGGTGCGGCTAAGTGATCTATCTTGACAACGCGGCGACAACCATGATAAAGCCCGAGGCCGTGGCGCGCGCGATGACAGATGCGATGCGCCGCGCCGCAAGCCCCGGCCGCGGAGGGCATGTACCGGCGATGACGGCAGCGGAGATAGTTTTCCGCTGCCGTGAAAACGCATCGGAGCTCTTTAACGTCCCGGAGCCTGAGCGTATAGTGTTCACGATGAACGCGACGCATGCGCTCAACATTGCGATAAGGTCGCTTGCGCATAAAGGGACGCGGGTGCTCGTGTCGGGCTATGAGCACAATTCCGTGACGCGCCCGCTCGCGCAGCTCGGCGCGGACATTGCTGTTGCGTCCTCGGCTCCTTTTGACAGGAATGGGATACTCAAGGCCTTCCGGGATAAAATCCCGGCGGCGGAGCTTGTGGTATGTACACATGTGTCAAACGTGTTCGGGTTTATCCTGCCGGTATATGAGATAGCGGAGATGTGCAGGCGCGCGGGAGTGCCGTTCATCCTCGACGCCTCACAGTCGGCTGGTGTGCTGGAGGTAGACTATCAGGCGCTCGGCGCGGCGTTTATTGCCATGCCTGGGCATAAGGCGCTTTTCGGACCGCAGGGCACGGGGATACTCATCTGCGGCGTCGAGGGCGAACCGCTGCTCAGCGGCGGCTCGGGGTCTGACAGCATACCGCAGCTCATGCCCGAGTACCTGCCCGACAGGATGGAGGCCGGGACGCACAACGTCCCAGGTATTGCGGGGCTTTCGGAGGGCATAAGCTATGTGCGCTCACGCGGTTTAAAATCGATCGCGGCGCATGAGGGACGCATGCTGGATACTATGCTTGACGGACTCAACGGCTGCGCTGGACTTGAAATTTTCAGCGGTGCGCCGGGGACGCAGAGCGGAGTACTGTCGTTCAGGCCGCTTCGCGGCGACTGCGAGACTTTTGCGCAGCAGCTCTCCGAGCGCGGCATATGTGTGCGCAGCGGGCTGCACTGCGCGCCGTATGCGCACAGGAGCGCCGGGACGCTCGAGACCGGGACGATAAGAGCGAGCTTTTCGCCGTTCACGGATGAGATGTGTGTGAAAAAAAGCTGCTCTGTCTTAAGAGAATTGTTACAGTGAAATGCTTATTGTTGTTGCCTTTTTTTAGAATTTGCTTTATAATACAGTGATACATTATATAAGCCGTGTTCAGCACATCTGTATGGGGAAGCATATATGGAAGTATTCAGCAATGGATTGAGCAGGTCTGTGAACTATCTTTCAACGATGGGCATATCAGACTTCCTCGATATAATAATCGTTGCTTATCTGATCTACAAAGCAATAGGCTTCGTCAGGAGAACGAACTCAAACAATCTCGCAAAAGGGCTTGTGGTCTTTCTGCTTGCGCTGTGGGGTTCGGATATCTTCAGCCTGACGATGATAAATTTCCTGCTGCGCAAGACGGCAGAGCTCGGCCTGATCGCCCTGCTCATCCTGTTCCAGCCGGAACTGAGAAGGCTGCTCGAGCGCATGGGCAGCGGCTTTGCCTCGGGGCGCAGCAGCAGCGGCACGGTCATGGACTCCGCAATATCGCAGACAGTCCAGGCCTGCTGCGACATGTCGGCCTCCAAGACCGGCGCGCTCATCATCTTTGAGCGCGGCGTCGCGTTAAACTCCATCATCAGCACCGGCACCGTCATAAACGCCGACACGACGGCGGAGCTGTTGAAGAACATGTTCTTCAACAAGGCTCCGCTGCATGACGGCGCTGTGATAATCCGCGACGGGCGCATCGCGGCGGCGGGCTGCGTGCTCCCGCTCACGCAGAGGACGAACCTCAGCAAGGATCTCGGCATGCGCCACCGCGCGGGCATAGGCCTGAGCGAGGAGTCCGACGCGGTGATAATCGTCGTCTCCGAGGAGACGGGTGCGATCTCCGCCGCGATGGACGGGATGCTGAAGCGTCACTTGAGCGGCGAGGCGCTTGATAAGCTCCTCAGAGGGGAGCTTATCCGCGAGGAGGACAGCACGGAAAAGCACAGCTTTATGGACAATATCAGAAATTTCTTTAAGGTAAATGCCAATGTCGACGAGAAGCAGGATGAAGAAAATTTATAACAGCAAGGCGTTCTGGATGATCGTGTCGCTGCTGGCGTCCCTTGCAATATGGGTGTATGTAACCAGTGTCGAGACGGATGAGTCCAAGACCACCTTCAGAGGCGTCAAGGTCGAGCTTGTGGGCGAGGATATCCTTAGGGATTCAAAGAACCTTGTCGTGACCGATATGGACACGAGCACCGTGACGGTCGAGGTCGTAGGACCGCGGCGCATTATCGGCTCCC
>OGZA01000679.1_pt1 | contig 25577 bp, 30 predicted proteins | sample 1576591 | NCBI WGS metagenome assembly OGZA01 (sample SAMEA3541565, study PRJEB24748) | human gut metagenome | biome: human gut; feature: human-associated habitat; material: faeces | place: China | collected 2012
TTCATCGTCCGTCATGCCATCGGCAACAACGTGCACGGCAGCGCCGCCCGCGTCCAGCAGCGCCCCGGCAATAGGGGGCCTGCCGTAGGCGCGGTCGTAAAGCTGCGCCGCAACATCAAGCCGCAGCTTCGCGGGCTGTTCCGTGTCCTGCAACAAATCCACCATATAGCACGCCCCAAGCAGCGCGCCATGATGCACGACCTCCGGGGCGCTCTTGTATTCGTCCATGCTCAACACTCCTTTCACAACTTGCCGTCCACGCCCTGCCGCAGAGGCACGAGTGCAAGGTCGTATCCCAAGCGGTTTAACGCGAAAACGAGGTCATAGTCCAGCCGCAAGCAGCAGCCCGTACGCAGGCTATACACCCGGTTTTTTTAAGGCCTGTGCGCCGCTGTATCTCCTTTACGGGCCGAGCGTCCATAACCTGGGCTATCTCTTCAAAAATCACGGCGCGGCCTCCTCTGCGGGGCTGTAGGGCGTGCCCCGGTGCTTGTAACACGCGCGCGCCGGGATGCCGCGCGGGATGCCCGTGTCAAGCATGTAGTGGCAGGCTTTCAGGCCATTGTAGCCGCCCCAGCTGAACAGCCGATAGTACACGCAGCCCGTGCAGCGCACGACCTCGCCACGCTCGGCCGCCTGTCGTACATGGTAGACAGGCCGCAAAACACGGTCACTCATGCAAATGCCCTCCTTTCCCCTCCAGCTTTGCCGCCGTCAGTTGGTCGGCCAGTGCATACAGCATTGTGACGGCCTTGTCCCGCCCCGAATGATTCAGCAGCCGTCCAACGGCTTCGATGTCTCCCGTGCGCTGCATCTCGCGCACAGCGGCCATCTTGCGGCCCGTGTGCGTGCCTATGGTAGCCCCACGGGGTACGACCCCGGAACGCTGGAAAAACGCCGCGCAGAGGCGAACATCCCGGTACACAGCCTGTCGCGTCCGGTGCTTGGTGTAGTCCGTGCGGCCCTCAAACACCCATATTTTCCCAGCGTTGCCAACAAGCCGCAGATACAACTCGCGGGGGAAATACACACGCCGCGTTTTGCCTGTCTTGAGTTCACGCACGGTCATGCGCTGCCGAAGCCGTTCGGTGCGTAGGTTCAGCACATCCGAGGCCCGAAGCCCGGTCGCAATACAAGTTTCCATCACAAGGCGGTTTTCGGGCATCATTGCCGCGAGTACGTGGCCCATAGAATCGCCTTGCAGCCAGTCGCTGCGCACTCCGCAACACCCCTTTCACTTTCCAGAAATTGTAAATTCGTTTCAGCGGGCCGGGAAAAGGAGGCGGCGCGCTGCCGCCCCCAAGGCCTTGCCGTTTTGCCGGGCGCGCGGTTACTCGCTGCACCCCGGCAGGCCGTCCGGCCCGTACAATTCGCACTGTATGCCCTCCGGCAGTTCGGGGCCGTGGGCAGGCGCAGTGCAGCCCCATGCGGGGCAGGTCTCGCCAAGCGCGGGGACAAAATCGACCATATCGGCGTTGCCGCCCCAAAGCATACCGCTGATTTGCCGGACAACCGCGTCAAAGGCGTCGGCGTCGAACGGCAAAGGCTCATTGCTTGCGGCCAGCAGCGGGGCCAGCTTGTCCCGCTTGCGCCGCCCCAGCTCGTTGATGCGCTCCGGAGCCTGCACCAGCGTGCGGAGGATGAAAGCGTCCGTATCATTCAGCCCCGAGCAGTCCGCAGCCCCCGCCGTGTACACCACGGGCCAGAGTTCCCCGGCCCGTTCCCGCGTGCTGTCCTCAAGGTCGAGCGTCAGCTCTATGCGCGTCAGCGGCTCAGGTAAGCCCTGTTCAAGCTGCTTGTTGTACAGCTTGCAGCGGCCGCTTGAATTGCGCTGCCCGAGGTACTGTGTGCGGTCTGCCGCGCTGTGCCGTACTTCCTCATACAAGCGGCGGTCTTTCACAAGGACGCAGCTTTCCAGCGGGACGGGGAAGTCGACGGCCAAATCCCAGCGCACAAGCCGCGTGCGGCCAACCGTGCAGCCAAGCAGGCAACTCCACACCCGAGAAAATTCGGGGGTATCGCCAACCTTGTTGGGGTTGAATTCCAGCCGTATGGCTTTCCAGTCGGGCGCGCCCGCCGTGTTCAGTCCAACCCCGAGCCAGAACGTTCCGCCCCCGGTGCAGCTTATGCTGAACTGGTCGCGGAACGTGCCGAGGCGGCGGCTCTCCCAGCGGGAGAACTCCGGGGCCAACGGCCCGCCCAGCCAGTCGAGCAGATGCTGCGCGTTGCGGCCCAGCGCCTTGAAGCCAAGGACGAGTTTGTCGCATGAGTATATAGCCCCCCGCCGCCCAGCGGCTTGCAGCAAATACTTCATGGTTCAAGGGCTTTCGGGATGTACAAATGTACACCACTTTAGCCCTATTAGATATTAGGCTTTTTGCCCTGTGCGCCCGCGGCCCGAACACCGACGATTTTCAGCCGTAAACGCCCATCACGAACGACCAAATCAAGCAGCAGAGTATCACCAATAGCCACAGGTTCCGAAGTGTACAAACCACCTCCAAGCCGTCCTTCGCAGTCAGTCGTGTATACTTCCGTCATCTCGACGGGCTGGCCGTCCTTGCCTGTAAAGGCAAAGGGGGCAGTAAAAATGACCTGTTTTCCAAAATATTCCAACCTCCAAACATGTTTCACAGGCCGCAGCCCGTTAACTTACATGTTAGAGCACACCCAAACTGCAAAAAAACGGGAAAACACTTGCAACAGCGCGCTTTTTTCGGTATACTTTATGATAACGCTTATAAGGAGGAATATTTTTCAATGAGTGCAGAGACAACCAGTATGCTCGTCACATTCGTCCCGCTGATCGGTATGGTGGTGCTGCTTTATTTCTTTATGATTCGTCCCCAGAAAAAGAAAGAGAAGCAGGCCGCTGATATGCGTAATTCCATCGAAGTGGGCGACGGTATTACCACCATCGGCGGCATTGTTGGCCGCGTTGCCAGCATCAAGGAGGATACCTTTGTGCTGGAGACGGGGTCCGACCGTGTGAAAATGCGCTTCAAACGCTGGGCGATTCAGGACGTCGAGAAGCTTTCGCTGGATACCCCGGCGGACAGCAGCGTCAGCAAATAAATCCGGAATGAACAGACACCTCCATGCATACCTTTTGATAGGAACATGGGGGTGTTGTTTTATGCAAAAACGCAAAATGAGTGCCGAACGCGGTGCGCCGCGCCTTGCGGCACATGCCCTGGCCGGAATGGTGAGCGGCCTCGCGTCGGCATTCATCCTGTTTGGGCTGGTCGCAGCTGTTTGCTGCAAGGTGGATATTCCGCCGCATCTGCTTTTGCCTCTCTCCACCGTGGCGGTTTCGTTCGCAATGCTGCCCGCCGGGCTTGTTTTCGCGGCACTGCACGGAGAAAAGGGGATGCTGTACGGTCTGCTCATGGGGGCAATGTTTTTTGTGGCGCTCTGGATCGCAGCCTTGGCGCAGGGGCAGACCGAATTCACGTCTCTGTCCGCCGTGAAAGGCGTTGCAATGATGTCTGCGGGCGCTATCGGAGGATATTTGGGCATCGCCCTCCGTGAACGCCGCCGCCGCATCCATTGAAAAAGCCCGTCCGTAAACGAATAAACCCCGCATTTCACTCATATCCTGTACAAAGCTTGTACAGCAAAGAGGAGTGTTAAAATGCGGGGTTTTATAAAGCCAAGGTTTACTCGTCTGCACATGCCATTTCGTGCGAAGGCAGAAAGAAGCCGCCATTCGTTTCATCTGCAGGCCGTCGGTCTGGCATTGGCTCTGCTGGCCGGAGTGCTCTGCGGCAGCTTCTGGCAGCATGCCTCCCAACAAAATGTATACCTGTCTTATTTTGCAGAACAATATCTTGCCGGGCACAATACCGGCAGCTTTTCCGCGGCAATGTCGGTATCCTTTTTGTCGGCTATGATATTACAGGCCGTCGTGCTTTTTTTCAGCCTGTCCTGTATCGGCGCGCCGGTGCTTGCCTGTGTGCCCGTACTGCGCGGTATTTCTATCGGATGTGTATCCGCCTACCTGTATGCCTCTATGGGGATGAGGGGTCTATTGGCCAATCTGATCCTTTTCTGGCTCCCGGCTATCCTGCAATCCGTATTTCTGGTTTTATTTACAGACGCTGCACTGGATACTTCCACAAGCCTGTTCCGGCTGAATTTTCTGGAACAGGCAACCGGAGCGGGCACCAAAATCAGCCGTTGCCTGCGGATTTTTGTTGTTTCCTCTCTCGGTATGCTGCTTGCGGCAATCTTGGAAGGGCTTCTTGCCGTAATATTCGCTCCCGTTTTCTTGAAATAAATGATCCTAACCGATGCACCTTAACCGCCATAAGGAGGAGGGGACAGGGAAAACGGCGTTCAGAGTTCGTCATCCGAATGCTTAGGCAGCGCTGCAGCCTTTACCGGCTGTTCAGGCGCTTTTTCAAAATCGAGCTTTGCAAAAGGAGACGCCTGGGCTGCCTGCCGAAGCTGTGCCGTCCCCATGTGGGTATAGATTTCTGTTGTGGATACATGCGCGTGGCCCAAAATCTCCTTGAGGGCGAGCATATCCACATGGCCTTCCTGATACATCAGCGTCGCCGCCGTGTGCCGCAATTTGTGAACGGAATATCCTTTTCCAGACAAACCCGCCGCTTTCAGACAGTTGTCCACAATTTGCTGGATACGCCGCGCGGAAAGGCGCTTCCCGGTATGCTTGGAAACAAAAAGAGCTTTTTTGTCCTGCAAATTCGGCAGTTTGGCGCGCTCGTCGCACAGGCGGCGCAGTGCAGTATTACACGCATCGTTCAAATAAACGAGCCGCTCTTTATTGCCTTTCCCGACGATCCGGATCGTGCCGTCATCATGAATATCGGTAATATTGATATTAACCAGTTCACTCAAACGCATCCCGCAATTCAAAAACAGCGTTAGGATACAATAATCGCGTTCGTAAAAGTCGGACTGCACATTTTTCAGCAGTTCGACGCCTTCATTCAATGATAAGTACTTGGGCAGACGTTTTTTCAATGCCGGCGTTTCCACGTCATCGGTGGGATTTATTTCCAAAACCTTCATTTTATTGCACAGATACTTATAAAATCCTTTCAGGCTGGAAAGCTTACGTGCGCGAGTCGCGGGAGCGTTATCACGCTCCCGCGTGACATAATGCAGAAATTCGTAGATATCGCTGGTCGTGACGCTTTTGATCGTATCCAAATCCACGCGGCGGATGTCGATTTCATCCGGAGGCACATCTGCCGGGACAAGCCCGTGTGCCTGCATTAAAAAACGAAAAAAGGTGCGCAAATCAATGTAATATCCGTTCACTGTACGCGGCGAAAGGCCGCGGATGGTTTCACTGTCGTACAGATAACGTACGACAAGCTCCGGACAATCTTTATAGTCGCCATGTTTGTTGGGCTGGCGAGGATCAATATAGGTGCTCAAAAAAATCCATATCGTTTGAAACCAGGAATACGGATTATGCAACCGCCCTCAATTTCGCTAAATTTTAATTTAGCGAAATTGCTCCTATTCCTCATTTCTACCCGATATGTTCCTCCCTTCGCTGAAATTCAGGGGTTTTTCAAGATTAAGATTCGTCGTTCCTCCCTCCAAGCTTTTCTTAAGTATACTATAAATCGTACTTCTCGGCAATCCACATCAACCGCTCTTCCTCTTCCATCTTACGCTTCCGCCTCAAAAGATACTTGGGATTCTGTCTTGATGCCCGATACAAAGAAACTAAATGCGAATAATCCAAACCGAAATAACCAGCTTTTTCTAATTCCTCTACAAAAAACTTGTCCAAATTGATAATCACAAAAACACCTCTTTCTAATCACATATCCCAAGGCACGGGAACCTGTTCCGCAGATTCTAAAAGCGAAAGCTGCTCACCGGTGAGCGGCTCAAATATGTACTGCTCCAGCTGGGCCCGTGTCATACCAGCGGGCAGCTGCTCCGGATCTCGGACATCCGAAGCCCATTCGTCATACCATTCCGGCAGCATCGTGCCGATGAGCTGCTCACCAGTAGCCCAAGATATCCGGCAATACTCATCCTCATGCTCGGCCTGTTCGAACGGAAACGGAACACCGTCCTCATCAAAAACAAGCTCTGGCTTCTTCAAGCCCTGCGAGCAAAAATATAAATGCTTGGACTTGGCCAGATCGGCAAGCTGCTTTGTAATGTACTTGCACACATAGGCAGCGCACGCCTCATAATGCTTGATGATACTACAATCGAAATGCCCAAACTTCACCGAATACCGATACCAGCGCAAATAGCCTTTTGTATTACGAATCCTTTTCAGCGTATTCGTTTCAGGGTCGCGCCATGTAATAGTTTCAGGACAAACAAACTCACTGGACGGAATCCCGGAAATCAAGCCGTGAAAATGCCAGGTGCCATTTTTGTGACGTTCCGGCACGATAATGTATTTAAAATCCGGTGCATACCGTTTTTTGAAATTGTTAAAAAACTGTCGCAATGCCTTTGAAAGAGCATCCAAGTCACTTCTATCGGTTTTGCAGTCTGAAAAAGTGAAAGTACAAAAATATACGAACCGGTTACAAAGGATAATGTCCCGAATGTTACGGCGCGAACGGCAAAGGCTCTCATCCAGCTTGAAATCATGCTCCGAAGGCTCCGCCCTATCCCCTCCCGGCATCGGGCGATAGCCCTTAAATCCGATGACCCGGAAACGCTTCTTTGTACCCTCTGAATATTCGTAAATTCTAGTGTACAAAAAACCGCCTCCAAACCGCAGTGTTATGCGCTTTCCGCGAAAAGGGTGACTGAAAAGTGTTATGAGGTCAAGTGCCCCGAAAACGGAGCAGAAAACACCGTTTTTTCTCCTGTTTTAGCCTGGCTAAAACATCCACCTCGAACCCCATAAAAGGGGCCCCTATCCCCTTTTATCGCCCCTTTACGAAAGGGGCTTTTTTGCCAATAGAGGATGAGGGCCTCCGGCTATTCGATGCCAAGCATGGGGATTTTACGAAGAACCCACATAACTAACTTGTAACCATGGACGACAGTCCAAACCAAAATAACAAGGTCTAAAGCCCCTTGTACGACAACCTGAGGGACGAAAAAAAGGACGATACCCATACCGGTTTTCATGTAACCGAGAATAGTTTCCGTAAGCTCTACGAGCCATGCAGGAACATCCGGAAGCGGCAAAAGTCCTAAAATAAAAGAAAGGATGGATTGCATCAGTCCTAAAACCATTTTTAGAATCATCCAATCACATCCTTGTACACAGATTGTAAGTAATGAATAACAGCGCCAACAACGACAACCGAGGTAGCCAGACGAACGGCAGCCATCAGGCCGGAGAACCATCCGTCAAGTTGTGATAGGTCAAATGTGTGTTCCTGCCACACTTGATAATCAGTCCCCTGCACCGCGATCGCGAACGCCGGAAAGGTCAACGTAGTGGATCCGGCAGTGACCAGACCGGAAAGGCCAGAAAACAACGTATCTACATAACTGACAACGCCCAGACTTTCCGCGGCCTGGTCAGCGAAACCCTGCGCAGCGCTGCCAACCTCTGAACCTTGGGAAGTATCAAATTGACTCTCTATTTTGTCCTGGACACCTTGCCCGGCGTCTGTAATACTCTGGTCAAGCTCCCCCGTCTGATTTTCAATAGCGGCTATAATGTCAGCAGAAGAATCATCCTTAGTAAAACCAGTCAATGCCTGCAAAGAACAGTAATAAACCGATAAAGTACCAGGAGTAAGAGCTGACCAAGTCTGAACAAACCACAAATCATTCAAAGGAGTATCTTTATCAACATAAAAAACAATAGTATCCGAAGACCTATAAACAATTTTCAACCCGGAAAAAGTAGAATAAAAAGAACTCGAAGTAATAGTCGTCGAATTAGTACGGAACGCAAGCTTAAAAGCATAAATCTGCCCCGGATAAAGAACTAAAGTACCGTTAGTGGCCAAATGCACACCCATGCCAGTTACAGAAGAAGGAACAGAACCCGAAAAATTCATGGAACCATTAGCAGTATAATAAAGAAAATCATTGTAAACGTCACCAGAGGAACTCAAGATAAAACCAGGAAGATGATAATAATAAGAACCAGAAGCAGCTCCAGCAGTACGATTCAGATTTTCACCATTCCGAAAGTTAATAGACCCCGTTACATATTTAGGCGCATACGGTTCAGACGCGTGAGCGACTAAAAACCCACCGGAACAAAAGAAAAAGGAAAATAACAACACCACCGAATATAAGCGCTTTTTCATACGGCACCCCCTGAATTGGAAGAGCCGGGTAATCTCCCAGGTTGCTATAAACTAAAGATGTCCCCGGCGTAAGGCCCAGATCCTCGGTATTGTACCGGAGATATGGGCCATTGTTGTAGTTCGATGCAGAATCATAGACAACGTGAAGCAGCTGCGTGCCGGAGAAGGCACCGGCCAGAGAGATATCTCCGATATACAAATCATAGGTGTATTGCCCAGACCTAAAAGCTACATAATCCTTTGAAGGATACTTTGCGCAAACGCCTGCAAAGATGTCGAGTATTGTAGTAGAAATACTACCAGAATAGATACTATCATCAAGAACAAAAGGAACCGCTTCACTCTGCGCGGCATCTGGTAATACACTTGCTTCAGGATCCAATACATCACTATTCCCTCCCTCGTCAGACTCCGGCCCGGCTCCCTCCGGAGCCTCGGCCGGAGTCCATGACGGTGACGCCTGTACATAACTGTTCGCTGCGGCTATAATCTCATCCAGCCCAGGCGGCTCACTTGTACCAGATTGCGACCAGGCAGCCGAACCCAAGAAAGAGGACAAAAGCACCGAGCATGCAACGACACATCCACATAAAGTCCTCACAACTTAAACCTCCCACCAAAGGCAGCATTGCAAAACACCTTCACAATATATCCACCGAAGAAAAAGACAACGACAAAAGGCATTGCTTCTTTTACAACATCGGCAAATAGTAAAATAACTTCTTGAATATTCATCTTTTCACAAGCCCCCTTTGGGTGGATTCGCACCGCTCAATTTTGGCATACGTGTCATAACTCTGGTAAAGCTTCGGAGAGTGAAAGAAAAAATATCGGCGGTAAACCGGGCAGCTGATGCTTTCATCTATCTTGGTTTCAATGTCTTCTCCCCTGCTCACACGATTGAAAGAAAACAAACCAAAGAACGTCTTACACTGAACCACATACTTGAATTGCTCCCGGAAAGGCTTCGCAATGCGGCCGAAAACCTGAGAAGTGCCCACAATATGCTTACGCTGCTTTCGCTGCTGCGCAATTTCGGTAATGATACTCACAGGCATATTTTTACTTTCAAGCGAATTAAATTCTATGTGAATCTCATCTATCAGAAAAATAACGCCCTCGAAACCGTTATTGTACTTATCAAAACAATCCAATCCAGTGTACTGTACATATCGAACCGAATCCGGCAAACCATATATTTTGACATTCGAGCAGAGAATTGCATGCGGAAATGCACGAAGAAGATCAAGCACGTACCGGACAGCCGAAAGCGTCTTTCCGCTCCCCTGCGGCCCACAAAAAACCAAAATCCCGTCCGGCTCAAAATACGTAGGGTTTGCCTTACGAAAAGCACGCTTGTACTTCACCGATGCAGCCAAATCATCTATATCAACATGACTTCGCATGTACTTGTCAATTGATTCAAACATACACACACCCAACAAAAAAAGGGCGGGAGCGAACTCCCGCCCCGGCGGTTAAACCGAAATCTTGCCCTTTCGAAATGCAGCCATGAGAGCGCGAACGGCCTTGCGGACGCCCCACCACATGAACACAATACCGATACAGGCAGCGACGATTGTAGCCATAACGCCAACGATTGTAGCTACACTGATTTGAGCCGTCATCGCAGAGATAACAGAAGCCCAATCCGAAGCCGTTACAGCTGTAGCAGTACCACCCTCAAGAGCGACCAGCATATTACGGGCCAGCACGTCAAAAACTGTCATGTGTCATCCTCCTTCCCCCAATATTTGCATACATTGCACGTATATGAACTATCCGGGCAACCTACTGTATCAGGAGCATGGCACGATTTTTGTGACGCTCCTATATCGGTTATAAAACACTTCCACCTGCTCGCCAAGCGCCTTATGCGGATCACCGTCGAACAGAGAAATGAAATCCGCGTACACCTCATTCGAAACCCACTCTTCTTTTACCGCAAGCCCATACACATGTTCAGACTCCTGGTCGAAATACATGTTAAATCCCGTTACGTCCCGCTGCTGCTTCTTACTGAAATACTTCTTGGGCTCAATCCCTACTAACTTCACTCTTTTCACCTCATCTTGCATAAGCATAAAAGTAAATACTTCAAATAGAAGTATCCAAGGACAGAATAGCACAAAAAACTTCACCGTGCAATACTTCACGGCGAAATTTTACGTCCTAATGAAATAATTTCTGGAAATTTTATGATATACTCCAAACAGGTGATATAAAATGTACGAAGACATACTAAAACACAAAATAAAAGAACTTAGAGAAGCAAAAGACCAAAAACAGCAAGCAATAGCAGAAGAACTAGGAGTATCACAGGGAACCTACAACAATTGGGAAACAGGAAAAAGAGTACCAGAGCTAAAAACCATCTTAAAAATAGCGGACTTTTATGAAGTAACACTAGACTATCTATTCGGAAGAGACGTAGAAACAATAAAGAAAATAAAAGAAAAAGAATGACCCGCCGGAGATAATCCCCGGCGGGCCTTGTATATATCATGCAATTTCTGCTAAATCACCGCTTAGCGAAATATAAAATTTCGCTAAGCCTGTTCCCTTTAGCGAAATTTCTCCTATTCCTCATTCCTAACGGATATGTTCCTCCCTTCGCTGAAATTCAGGGGTTTTTCAAGATCAAGATTCGTCGTCCCTCCCTTTGTCGTCCCTCCCTTTTTAGATTAATCCATAACTGCATTGAATCGTCTACAATAGCTGAATCGCTTGCTTCACATACGTTACACCCAGCAATTCCATTGTATTGAATTCCTTCGGATCGATTTGTGCAAGGCTGTGCTTGGGCACGACCGCACGTACAAATCCCATACGCTGCGATTCTCGAAGACGATATTCTAGATTTGTTACGTTTCGCACCTCACCGCCAAGCCCGACTTCACCAATTGCAATCATATCGTCCGGTACAGGTTTGTCCATCAGGCTGGATACGACCGCCAGGCAAACCGACAAATCGCATGCAGTTTCGTCCAGTTCCAGGCCGCCTACAATATTGATATAAACGTCCAAATTACCCAGAAAATATCCTGCCCGCTTTTCCAGCACGGCCAACAATAGGTTCATCCGGTTGAAATCAAACCCGGATGCGGCGCGGCGTGGCGTGCCAAAGCCTGTTTTGGTTACCAGCGCCTGAATCTCCGACAAAATGGGACGCGTTCCTTCCATCGTGCATGCAACACAATTGCCGCTCACTCCAATCGGGCGCCCTTCCAGCAGCAGCTTGGAAGGATTTTCAATCACTTTCAGCCCGGTGCCTGTCATGTCGAACATGCCGATCTCATTGGTGCTCCCATAGCGGTTTTTAGCAGCACGAAGCACGCGGTACGGCAGCATTTTATCTCCTTCAAAATAAAGCACGGTGTCAACAATATGCTCCATTACTTTCGGCCCGGCAATTGCGCCGTCCTTATTGACATGGCCCACAATAAATGTGGGAATTTCCAGCGTTTTTGCCACGGTAAGCAGCCGCGCCGTGCACTCCTTGACCTGCGACACGCTTCCTGCCGAGGATGATATCTCCGCACAGTGCATCGTCTGGATAGAATCAATAACGACAATGCCGGGTTTTGTTTGTTCAACCAAATCGCAAATTGAACCGATATCGGTCTCCGCCGCCAGCATGATATTTTCTTCTTCTACCCGCAGGCGTGTTGCCCGCAGCTTAATTTGCCTTGTAGATTCCTCTCCCGTGATGTAAAGTACATTCACTTGCCTGGAGATTGCCCCGCATAATTGCAGAAGAAGCGTGGACTTTCCTGCGCCCGGTTCGCCGCCCAACAGCACGACGCTTCCCAAAACAATACCGCCGCCCAACACGCGGTCCAGTTCACTGATTCCGGTGATGATGCGGCTGTGCTCTTCCGTGGTGCTGATGTCCTTAAGCCTGCTGGCGATGATGGCCGCGTTTCCTGTCGCCGGAGCAGATACGCCCTTCCCTTTCGTTTCTTTTACGATGTCTTCCACCATTGTGTTCCATTCCCCGCAAGAGGGGCAGCGTCCCATCCATCTGGGGCTTGCTTCTCCGCAGGAGGTGCAGACGTATACAGTCTTAAATTTTTCCTTTGGCATAATAAGATTTCTTCCTGTTTATCCATAGTTTTGTTGTTTGTTACAGTATAGCATCAAACCCGTTCAAAATAAACAGGCTTTGAAAAAAACATCCCAAAGATGTTATACTAATCTTATATTGCCAGAAGGAGGCTGCACGAAATGCTCGTGATCCTTTCTCCCGCCAAAAACATGCACCGTGTGCCCACTCCGCCGCATGCTACGCGCCCTATGTTTTTGCAGCAGACCGAAACCCTCGCAGCATCGATGAAGCGTTATGCGCCGTTTCAACTGGAGAGCGTTCTGAAGGTCAACCCACAGCTTGCGCTGCGTGCATTTACGGATATCCAAGACTGGAATGCGTCTATCCCCGGCTCTCCCGCGCTCCTCAGCTATCACGGACTTGCTTACAGCGCTCTTGATGCCGCAACGCTCTCCCGGGAGGATCTCACCTTCGCTCAGGATACTCTTCGCATCCTGAGTGCTTTCTATGGCGTGCTGCGCCCATTGGATAACATTCTTCCGCATCGTCTCGATTTTGAAAGCAGTTTTCGCTGCTGCGGCAAAACAATGTATGAATTTTGGGGCAGCATGCTGCATGATGCCGTTTTTCAGGCCGGCGCCCCTGTTATCAATCTTTCTTCTGCCGAGTATTCGAAAGCGGTTTCCCGATATCTTCGCGCACAGGATGTTTTTATCACCTGTGATTTTCTGGAATTCAAACACGGAAAATGGTGCATGCCGGCGACCCATGCAAAAATGGCACGCGGCAAAATGGCACGGTTCATCGTGAAAAACCGCTTGACAGCGCCGGAACAGCTGAGCCTTTTCGAAGAAGACGGATATTGTTTTTCTCCGGAGCTGTCGACCTCCAGCCGCTATGTGTTTTCACGATCGTAATCAGCCTGTAAAGCCAATAGACATTACAGTGCAAAAGCAACCAGATGCGAAAGCACCTGGTTGCTTTTGCGCTTTTTAATGGATAGACTGTAAAAATGCACGCAGCCGCGGGCTTTCAGGGCATTCGAACAACTTTTCAGGAGTGTTCTCCTCCAGTATCTTTCCTTCGTCCATAAAGAGAACGCGGCTGGCGGAATCTCTTGCAAAACGCATATCATGCGTTACGATCAACATTGTAACCGCGCGCGCCACCAGCTTCTGTATCGTGACAATTACTTCGTTGGTCGTCTCAGGGTCCAGAGCGCTTGTCGGTTCATCAAACAACATGATCTGCGGATTCATTGCCAGCGCCCGAGCAATCGCAATACGCTGCTTCTGTCCGCCGGAAAGCTGTGCAGGATAATTGTCCGCTTTATTTCGAAGCCCCACAACATCCAAAAGTTCCATGGCTTCCGCCAGAACTGCCGCCTTGTCCCGCTTGAGAATACGCAGCGGCGCGACGGTGATATTCTCCAGACATGTCAGATGCGGGAAAAGGTTAAAATGCTGGAACACCATTCCTGTTTTGGTGCAGATACGCCGCACTTCTTTTTCGGGGGGATATTTCGCCGTGCCTTTCACTGTGTCCACCAGCACATCCCCATCAATGACGATGCGGCCGGCAGAAACGCGTTCCAAATTGTTCACACAGCGCAGCAATGTGCTTTTGCCGCTGCCGGACGAACCGATGATCGCCACCGCTTCCCCTTGCTCCACCTGAAGGGAAACATCGTCCAGCGCTGTAAATGAACCAAACCGTTTGCTGACATGCTCGATCGACAAAATCGCCATATCTCACGCCTCCTTCCTCTCATGGCGGGAAAACCGCTTTTCACACCACTGCGAAAGTAGCGTGAGCAAAAAGGTGAGCGCCAGATAAATCACGGCAGCAATAAAAAATGCCGTAGGATTTACATCCCGGTTGTTGGCGTCCTTGGCCGCTTTCAGCAATTCTCCCACACCAATTGCCGTCACTAGGGCCGTATCCTTGATGAGCGTGATGACCTCGTTGCTCACAGGCGGAATTACACGGGCGATGGTCTGAGGGATGATAATGATGCGCATGGTTTGCCAGCGGCTGAAGCCGAGCGTCTTGGCCGCTTCGTGCTGGCCGTGGTCGATAGACTGCACACCGGCCCGATAGATCTCTGCAAAATATGCCGCATAATTCATCGTGAATGTAAGTACAGCGGCTACGGTATTTTCCATCCGGAACGCGGGCCCGAACATAATGGGGAGCCCGTAATACACAAAGAACAGCTGAAGCATCAGCGGCGTGCCGCGGAACACCCAAATATATGCCTTTGACAAAAAACGCACCGGAAAGAAGCGTGAAATCGATCCCAGGGCAAACGGAAGACCCAAAGGCAGTGATAAGACCAGCGTCAGGAAGAACACCTGAAGCGTCTGCCACGTTCCTTTCAACAGTGCCGGCAAAATCGCCTGAATATATTCAAGATTCATCTTCGCTCCCCTTTTTGCAGTTCTCTGTGGCGCCCCGCAAAAAGCGCGGGCGGGGCGGCCCCGTCCGCGCTGTTCACATTTTAGCCTTTGACGACGATATCCGCGCCGAACCAGGCTTCGCTGATCTCCGCTGCTTTTCCGCTTTCAATCAAAGCGTTAATAGCGTCGTTGACGGCCTGCGTCAGTTCAGCGTCACCCTTACGGAATCCGATCGCATACAAATCGTCTCCAAAGTCCACTTCCGAGACGGCAAAAATGCTCCCCAGCTTGGCGTTTTTGTAACCGCCGTATACTTCATCGATGATCATGCAGTCCAGACGGCCCGCCTGCACATCCAAAATCACTTCATCATAAGTAGGATACTCCGTAATTTTGTCCTGAATGGACGCGTAAACGGCATCGTTCGTTACCGCTTCAAGCGCTGCGCTGCCGGCCTGGATGCCGATGTTATAATTCGCAAGATCCTCTTTGGCAGATACTGTAACGCCTTCCTTCGTCATAATGACGATTTTGTTGTTCAGATATGCCTGGGATAGGCTCATCGCTTCCTCACGTTCCGGCGTGATGGACATTCCATTCCAGATGCAATCGATATTTCCGGAAGAAAGCTCCATTTCCTTCGCATCCCAATCAATAGGCTGGAATGTCGCCTTTACACCCAATTCTTCGCACACTGCCGTAGCAAGGTCAATGTCGAAACCAACAAGGTTTCCGCTTTCGTCCCGGAAGCCCATGGGAGCGAATGTATCATCCAGACCGATGACAAGTTCGCCTTTTGCCTGAATATCCGCGAGTGTGGTGCCATATACGCTGCTGTTCACCGCACTCCCCGAAGCCGAAGCTGGTTCAGATGCGCCGGAACCGCCGCAGGCAGTCAGTACAGTACCCAAAACTGCCGCGCTCAAAATAAGGCCGAAAATCTTTTTCATACGCTTTCAAACTCCTCTCATACCACAGTTCACTGCGGCGAGATTCATTATACTATATTACGCTATCATAGTAAAGTAAAAAAATGCTGAATATCCGTTTTTTTGCAAGAAAACACTTCTCACCTTTTCAATATGCCCAGAAGCAGCATGTCCAGAACTTCTTCGGCAGCCGCCAGCATAGAGCGAGCATCTTTGGGGTCATCTTTTGCGCAATACTGCTCCAGTATCCGGCGGAACACACACTCCAGGCTTTCCAAATAACGGGCTGCATGTTCTGCTTTTACAGCGGGACGCAAAGACATTTCGGCAATCACCTCTTGCAGGAAACGCCGGTTCATTTCACGCACGGGACGCCGCAGTTCCAGAATATCCGCTCTCAAGTGCTCCGGCATATGTACCATCGCACTCTCAAAAATCACTTCCCATGCGGGCTCCCGCGCAAAGAAGCGCTCGCGAAGCATGAAATATTGACGGATAGCGGCATGACTGTTTTCTTTTTGTATTTGCGTCGATTCTTCCTGGATATACGCCTGCAGTGATTGAAACAATTCTTTAACGCAAAGAAGAAACAATTCATCCTTGCTGGAAAAATAATGATACATCATCCCTTTCGAGATTCCGTGGCGCGAACAGATCCGGTCCATCGTCACGGTATCGTATGGTTGCGCGCCAAATTCCGCCAGCGCCGCCTGAAAAATCGTCTTTTTTGCATGCTCCTGCCGTTCCCTTTGCGTCATATCACGGATTCCTTTCCGCCTGATGCAGTTCTCCTGCCCATTCAAAGCCTTTCTTTGCCATAAAAACAGCGATGATTTCATTGATAACCGCTGCGGCTGCAATCGTTCCTTGAATGATAGAAGCACACTCCGGCGCCGGGCCGTTCAGTACAGAGACCGCGATGCCGGTAAACACCAGCGATACTCCCGAATGCGGCAGCAACGTAAACCCTAAAAATTTTTTGACTGTCTGCGGCGCATGCGTGACGGATGCGCCCAAATATGCACCGCTGTATTTGCCTATCGCCCGGGCCGTGATATAGATGGCGGTATAAAGGCCTGCTCCGAAAATCAAATGGTAGTCCAGCGGCGCCCCCAGATTCAGTATCGCGATGATCAGGCTTATTCCGATTACAGGGTCCATCACTTTCATGATTTCTGCAAGCTGTTTTTCTGAAATCATATTTGCAAACACCGTCGAAAACGCCATACCAATAAGCAAAAAATTGATGGCCGGTACAGGCAGAACATATTGATTCAGCACCATGCCTATTGCCGCCGAACACAGCAGCAGCAACAGCATTGCGGCAAGCGCTCCGCTTGCCGTATGGGCTTTTTGAAGCAGTTTTCCCGCTACAAAGCCTGTTGCCGCTCCTATGAGCACAGGGAGAAAGACAAGAAACAGCACGCCCAAAACCGGAATCCCTGCCGTCGAAACGTGAGCCGAAACAAGCGCAACAACCGTAAAGAACACCAGTGCCCCGACAAGGTCGTCCAGCGCCGCCATAGGAATCAGCGTGCTCGTGACAGGCCCTGCAGTTTTCATTTCATTCACAATGGAAAGTGACGGGGCTGGTGCTGTGGCTAAAGCGATACCGCCGAACAGGAATGCCAGGTACAACGGCACGCCCGTTATCCCAAAAATGACGCCGAACACCAGGCTGACGACCAGAAATGTCCCCAGGGATTCGGTGATGGTCGTGACAACGATTTGCTTGCCGGCCTTTTTTATCTTGCGCCAGATAAGCTCCGTACCAATCATGAGGCCCACGACGCACTCCAGAATGCTTTCCGCAGTAGTATACCATGCGGCTTCCATCATGGGCTCGTTCAGAAGGCCCAGTGCGTGCGGGCCCAATGTCATGCCTGCCAACAGCCATCCAAGAATTGCCGGCAATTTGAGCTTTGAAACCAGTTTTCCGAACAAAAAAGCAACAAAAACTGCAAAAATCAATTTCAACACATCTAAAAACACCATATTAAACAGCACCCCAAAATATAGACGAAGTCGTCTATTTATTGCGTCTTTTAGCATATCACTTTTAGACGGAACAGTCTATATCTTTTTTGTAAACTTTATTCGGCTGTCTAAAACCGTGGGAATTTGAGTTCTTTTCAGTTCAGACTTTTCCACTTATCCCCTTTCAAATTCCATCCGTCGGGTATCTCTCATAAACCCGGCGGCAAATCCTGCACCGGTTTGACATTTTCAACTCGCGCCAGGCGGAAGCACTTCTGAAAAATAGTGTGAAAATATCTCTGTCACTTGCTGCACTAAGCATATATCATTTTCAGCTTCACTTCAGTATTTTGATGTAATATAATAAAACAGAACACTGGAGGTAAAAGGCATCGTGAGAATCCTGATTATAGAAGATGAAAAACTGCTGGCCGATTCGCTTAAAGCCCTGCTTGAGCAAAATGGCTTCGAAGCCGATGCCGCCTGCGACGGCAAAACCGGTGAGTATTATGCTGCGCTGGGAATTTATGACCTGCTGATCCTGGACGTGATGATGCCGGAGCGGGACGGTTATGAGGTGGCCCGGCGGCTTCGGGAAAGGCGGATGGAAATGCCCATCCTGATGCTGACGGCCCGATCTGAACTGGACGATCGAGTGACAGGGCTGAACGCCGGCGCCGATTACTACCTGACGAAACCCTTTGATACGCAGGAATTGTTGGCCTGCGTCAATGCATTGCTGCGCAGACAGGGCGTACATGTGGACGTTCTTTCCTTTGGAAATACCGTTCTGGACTTAGCCAGCGCCACACTGGTCTGTGGAGCGGAGCGTATTCGGCTTTCCTCCAGAGAGTTTGAGATCATGCGGCTTCTTCTCCGGGCGGAGGGAAATAACATTTCCAAGGAAACGATCCTCACCAAGGTATGGGGATATGACTCTGATGCGGTGGAAAATCACGTGGAGGTATACATCGGTTTTTTGAGAAAGAAACTTGCGAATATTGGCTCCAACGTGCGGATCGAGGCGATCCGCCGGCTGGGATATCACCTGGAGGTATGCGTACATGCTTAAAAAGCTGCGGCTCAAATTTGTGTTGATCAACATGAGCATCGTGACCATCATGCTCTGCGTCATCCTGGGATTGGTCTTTTATTTTACCAGCGCGAATCTGGAGGCCGCGAGCATCAATATGATGCAGAATATTGCGGCCAACCCACTCCATCTCGGAGTTCCCAATGAGAGAGAGAAGGATATTCGCCTGCCTTATTTTACGATCCAACTGGGACTGCGCGGTGAGCGCATTGCTGCCGGCGGCGGCTATTACGACTTATCTGACACGGATTTTCTGGATGATCTTGTAAACGCTGTTTTTTCGTCTCCAAAACAGCTTGGCATCATTGAGGAATATAACCTGCGATATTACCGCTCGGATATGCCGCTGAACCATTGTCTCGTGTTCGCGGATATCTCCAGTGAACGCGCGACGCTGAACGCTCTGCTCGGCACCTGCGGCTTCATCGGCGCGCTTAGCTTCCTCGTATTTCTCGGCATCAGCATCCTGCTTTCCCGATGGGCGGTAAGGCCGGTAGAGACGGCGTGGATGCAGCAGCGGCAGTTTGTGGCGGATGCTTCGCACGAACTGAAAACCCCACTCACCGTAATCATCACAAATACGGAACTCGCCCAAAGCAACGAGTGCAGTGAATCCGTCCGAAGGACATCACTGAACAATATTGCAGCGGTGTCCAGGCAAATGCGCAACCTGATTGAGCAAATGCTTGAGCTTGCACGCGCGGATAACGCTCGAGGAAAAGAACTTTCCGGCAAGGTGGAGCTGGGCAAGCTTATTTTAAATGCTCTGCTGACCTTTGAGCCGGTATTCTTTGAGCGCGGACGTATGCTGGAGCAACGGGTCATTGAGGATATTCATGTACAAGGCAGCGCGGAACAGCTCCGACAGATCGTGGATATCCTGCTGGACAATGCCCAAAAGTATTCCAGAGAAAGCGGGAAAACGTGGGTGAGCCTTCAAAAGAATGGGAAAAAGCGATGTCTTCTGACCGTAGAAAACGAAGGCGAGCCGCTTTCGCCGCAGGAAGCACGGGATATTTTCAAGCGTTTTTATCGTGCCGATAAAGCGAGAAGCCGTACCGGAAGCTTCGGGCTTGGATTGTCCATTGCGGAACGCATTGCAATGCAGCACCATGGAAAAATATGGGCAGAAGGAAGAGATGGGGTCAACTGTTTTTTGTGGAGCTTCCCTGTCTGTAACACAATCGAAAGAAGGCCAAACGCCGTACGCACTGCGGCGCTTGGCCTTCTTTGCGTACGATCTTCGGTGATCTATCTGACATCAGGCTGCGCTTTCAGCGTCATTTCAGCTTTGTGTGTTAACATGGAAATGCTGACAAAGCATAGCAAACAGGAATGGAGGCAAAAACATGATATCGGTCGAACATTTGACCAAATGCTATGGCGGCTTCAAGGCAGTCGATGACCTTTCGTTCGAAATAGACGAGGGACATGTATATGGCTTTCTGGGGCCAAACGGCGCCGGAAAATCCACCACCATGAACATTATGACCGGCTGTTTGTCTGCTACAGAGGGAAGCGTTAAAATTGATGGTTACGACATCTTTGAAGATGCAGGCAAAGCAAAAAAACTGATTGGCTATCTGCCGGAGCAGCCGCCGCTGTATATGAACGAAACGCCGATGGAATATCTGCGTTTTGTAGGTGAGGCCAAAGGGCTTCATGGCGCAGAGCTGGAATCTCAAATCGAGGAAGTGATCCGCCAGACAAAAATCGGAGATGTGAAGGGCCGCAGGATTTCCGCGCTTTCAAAGGGTTACAAGCAGCGCGTCGGAATCGCGCAAGCGCTGCTGGGCAATCCGAGGGTCATCGTCCTTGACGAACCGACTGTCGGTCTGGACCCCATGCAGATCATTGAGATCCGCGCGCTGATCAAAGAGCTGGGACAAACGCACACTGTTATTTTCAGCTCACACATCCTGTCAGAGGTGCAGACGATCTGCGACCGGATTTTGATTATCTCCAAAGGAAGGCTGGTCGCCTTTGATGAACCGGAGAACCTGGAAAAAAGGCTGCTGGCGCCGAACGAGATCACCATCACAGCCGACTCGTCCCAACAGGAGATCCGGGAGATCCTCTCCTCCGTCAAAAACATCTCGGATGTGCGCATCGAGGCGCGGGATGAAAGATTTGTGCAGGCGCATATCAAAACCGACTGTGAAGATATTTTTGCAGTATCCCGTGCAGTGTTTTTTGCCTTTTCCACAAGAAAAACAGCTCTGCTTGAGATGTCGCTGAAAAAAGCGAATCTGGAGGACGTGTTTATCGAGCTGACAGAGAACGACGGAGAAAAACAGCCGCCTGAAGGACGAGCCCAAACAGCTAAAGAGGGAGAAAGCGAGGGGATGAGTAAATGACTGCGGTATTGAAGCATGAATTGCGGGCGTATTTCCATTCGCTGACCGCCTATGTTTTCGGCGCATTTCTGTTGGCTTTTGTTGGGATCGGCGCCATGATGTATAATCTTCAGGCAGCCGTGAGCAACTTTGAATATGTTCTCAGCTTCGGCTGTCTCGTCTTTGTGGTCATCGTCCCAATCCTGACGATGCGCGTCATCGCGGAGGAGCGCAAGCAGAAAACAGATCAGCTCCTGTATTCCCTGCCCATCACCACCACACAGGTAGTCATCGGGAAATATCTGGCACTGCTCACGGTCTATCTTATCCCTCTGTGCATCATCTGTATTTACCCGCTGATTTTCTCGCAGTTCGGCGACGTTTATCTATTGACATCCTATGGTTCTGTTTTTGCCTTTTTTGTTCTGGGCGCCGCGCTGATTGCAGTGGGCGTGTTTATTTCTTCCCTTACAGAAAACCAGGGCTTTGCCGCGGGCATCGGCATTGCTGTAATTTTGCTGAATTATTACAGTGTCAGCCTTTCAGAGTACGTCTCTTCCACGGCAACCGGCTCTGTGATTGCTCTGGGCGTTATTGTTCTGGCTTTGGGGGCGGTAATCCGATATTTGACAAAAAACGATAACCTCGCCTATGCGTTCAGTTTTATTCTGCTCCTGGCAATTGCGGCGGTCTGCTTTATCGACAGCTCTAAATTTGAGGGTTTGCTGCCGCGCATTATGGAAAAGCTGTCGCTGTTTGAGCGTTTTTACACCTTTGTCAACGGAGTGTTTGACATGACGGCCATCGTATATTTTCTGTCGGTTATTGTATTCTTCCTGTTTCTGTCTGTGCAATCGCTTGAGAAACGGAGGTATAACTGATGAAAAAGATGAACCCGCTAAAGAAAAATCCGCCAAGCCTCAACGCCTTTCGCGGCGGTTCGTACTCGCTGATAATCTCTGCCGTAGTGCTGGCACTTTTGGTCGTGGCAAATGTCTTTGCTTCTGCCCTGCCCTCCGCAATGACAAAATACGACATCAGCTCTACGAAATTGTACTCCGTTACAAGCAACACAAAGGTGGTTGTGAACGCACTGGAGCAGGACGTGACGATTTACTGGATCGTTCAATCCGGAAAAGAGGACGACATCATTGAAAACCTGCTCAGCAAGTACGAAACCCTTTCCGGGCATATCAAGGTCGTAAAGAAAAACCCGGACGTTTTCCCGACCTTCACGGAACAGTATACAAACGAAACCGTTCAAAACAACAGCTTGATTGTGGAATGCGGAGACCGCAGCCGGTTTATCGGCTATGACGATATCTATATCCAAGAAGCAGATGTGTATTCCTATTCCTACAACACCTCCTTTGACGGCGAAGGCGCCATTACCTCAGCCATTGATTATGTGGTCAGCGAGGAACTGCCGCAGTTGTATATGCTGGAGGGGCACGGCGAAGCAGAGCTTCCGGCTACATTCAGTGAACAAATTGAAAAGGAGAACATTGAGGTCAGCAGCTTTTCACTGTTGACGGTAGATTCCGTGCCGGAGGAAGCGGACTGTGTGCTGATTTACGCACCCACCAGCGATATTTCCGAGGAAGAACAGAAAATGCTGGCCAACTATGTGACAGACGGTGGAAAGCTGCTTGTCATGGCAGGGCCCACAAAGGAAGGGACGCTGAAAAATCTGTACGGTCTGTTGGAGGCATATGGCGTAGAGGCCAGCGACGGCGTAGTAATTGAGGCGGACCGGGAACACTATGCGTTTCAGGCGCCTTATGTACTGCTTCCGGATATGGCCGGCAGTGACATTACAGACTCTCTGATTGAAGAAAACTATTTTCCCATCATGCCGATTTCCCAAGGGATGAAGATCACCGGCTCTTCCGGAAATGGGACTGTGACAGAGCTGCTCACGACCTCAGACGCAGCCTTCAGCAAAATTGCAGGATACAGCCTTTCCACCTATGAAAAAGAGGAGGACGACATTGACGGTCCATTCTCTGTTGCACTCTCGGTCGAGGCCAACAGCGGCGGGAAAATCGTCTGGTTCGCCTCGTCGAGCTTCCTTGAGGATATGTACAATGCCTATTCCTCTGGGGCCAACGGAGACATGGCCATGAACGCGTTGTCATCTCTGGTCGGCGAGAGCGAAGCCATGGCGATTCGAAGCAAGTCGCTGAATTACAATTATCTGACGATCAGCGCGTCCACGTCCTCTTTGCTGAAGGTGATGATGATCGGCGTGTTCCCGCTTTTGTATCTGGGAATCGGCATCTGCGTGGTACTGACAAGGAGGAAAAAACAGAATGAAACGGTATAAAAGGCTGTATCTGCTGCTGGGCGTTCTGGCCGTCGCCTGCATCGCAACCTTCGGTGTACTCCGGTTCGAAGAACATCAGGAGCAGATCAAAAACAGCGATGAAATCATTTTGAAGGTTCCCAGCGACACAGTAACATCGCTGTCGTGGGAGTATCAGGAGGAATCCCTCTCTTTTCACAAGGAAGAAGTATGGCTTTACGATGAAGATGAAGCGTTTCCTGTAAGTGAGGAAAAGATAAATGGACTGCTGGCGCAGTTTGAGGAATTCGGCGCGTCCTTTATTATTGAGAATGTTCAAGATTACGGTCAATACGGGCTGGATGTCCCGGTTTGCACCATCCGGTTTTCCACCGATGAACAGGAATATGAGGTGCAGTTGGGCGATTACAGCAGCATGGATTCCGAGCGGTACGTTTCAATCGGAGATGGAAATGTCTATCTGGTGCAAAACGACCCGCTGGATCAGTTCGACGCAGTGCTCAGCGACATGATCGACCACGATGATGTCCCCCGCTTCGATGCCGTGGCTTCGATCCAATTTTCCGGAGATGAAACATACAGTATCGTTTATGAGGAGGGCAGCGATAACACCTATTGTGCCGATGATGTTTATTTTGCCCAAATAGGCGGCGAAATGCTGCCGTTGGACACCGAACGCGTGCAGAGCTATCTGGACAGCATAACCGACGCGGTTCTGACGGATTATGTCACCTATAACGCAACGGAGGAAGAGCTGCAGTCCTATGGGCTGGATTCACCGGAACTGACAATTTCGGTGAACTACACTTCGGAAGACGAAGATGGCGAGAGCTTTTCCGATGCCTTTGTGCTGAATATCAGCCGGGCTCCTGATGAAAAGACTGCGGCCGAAGCGGATGAGACAACCGAAGCGGAGAGCAGCGTCGAAAAGGGAGAGACAGACAGCAAAGAGGAAGAGATTACGGCTTACGCGCGGGTTGGGGAATCGCAGATCGTCTATCAGATATCTGCAGCGGATTACAAAGCGCTGACAGCCGCGGCGTACAACTCTCTTCGTCATCTTGAGGTGCTCAGCGCAGACTTTGCAGACATCGAGCAAATCGACATTTCTCTTGATGGTGCGGAGTATACCATTGCTTCCGAAAAAAAAGGCAACGATCGCACATATTTCTATGGCGAGGAAGAGCTGGATATCGCCATGTTCCAGAGCGCTCTGGAAGGCTTGGTTGCGGAAAGCTTTACGTCCGAGCAGCCCTCGCAGCAAGAAGAGATTGGCCTGACGGTTTATCTGGATAATGAAAATCATCCGGAAGTTCAGATTAAACTGTATCGCTACGACGGCTCTCACTGCCTTGCGGATGGTCTCGGTATAGGCGCCGTTTTCGAGGATGTTGGCCACGGGATTCTGCTTGTAGAGCGACGAGACGGCATACCACGGCGATTCCAGATCGGGATCGTTGTTGGCGTAGATCGGGAACGAGATGCCCGGCGTGGTGTTGATGTCGCTGATGATGTCGGGGAACTCGGTCACGCCGAGCGTGGTGTTCGACGAGGCGTCCTCGCTCGAATAGTTCGAGCTGTAACCGTAGTTGGACGACTTGCGGATGCCCATGGTCGAGACCAGCCCGAAGCGCGCCCGGATGTAGCGGTGCAGCTTGATGTCGAGATTGGCGTTGATGTTCACGCGGTTGTAGTTCGCCGCGGGACCGATCTTGTAGATGTCGTCCTCGCCGGCGTACCCCAGGAAGGCGAAGTAGCGCACCAGATCGTTGCCGCCGCCCGACGAAACGTTGGCCTTGGTGTAATACATCGTATTCTTGAGCATCATGTCGCGGAAATCGACGCTCGGATGCCACATGTCGTAGGGATCGTTCTTGGCATAGGCCGCCACGTCGTCGCGCGAATAACCGAAGGTCATCTGCGTGAGGTCGTTGGTGCCGAACGAGAAGAAGTCGGCCACTTCGGCGATCTGGTTCGCGGTGACGGCTGCGCGCGGAATCTCGATCATCGTACCCACGGCGTAGTCGATAATCATGTTGTGTTCGGCGAACACCTCCTGCGCCACAGCGTCGATCACGGCTTTCTGTGCGCGCAGCTCGCGGTGCGTACCTACCAGCGGAACCATAATCTCGACGTGTACGTCGATACCTTTTTTCTTGATGTTTAGGGCAGCCTCAATGATGGCGCGGGTCTGCATCTCGGTGATTTCGGGATAGGTGTTGCCCAGACGGCAACCGCGATGGCCCAGCATCGGATTGA
>OGZA01000681.1_pt1 | contig 25568 bp, 18 predicted proteins | sample 1576591 | NCBI WGS metagenome assembly OGZA01 (sample SAMEA3541565, study PRJEB24748) | human gut metagenome | biome: human gut; feature: human-associated habitat; material: faeces | place: China | collected 2012
CCTATTTTTAGTTTCTCTTATTTTTTAATTCTCAATCTTTAATTTTTAATCTTTAATTCAAGAAAGATGTTAGACAAAATCATTGATATTATTACAGCCATCCTCCCTTTTTTCGGAGGTCGCAAAAAACGTCAGCAAATGATGCAGGACGTCAAAGAGTTCAGCGAACTAGTGAAAGAGCAGTATGGCTTCCTTATGAAACAGCTCGAAAAGGTGCTCAAGGATTATTTCGATTTGAGCGACCGTGTGAAGGAAATGCACTCGGAGATTTTTTCATTAAAAGGCAAACTTTCGGAAGCTGTCACTTTACAGTGTGTCAATAAAGAGTGTATTCAGCGCAACAATGGTTCCGAATCCGCATCATCATCCACTTCTTTAATACCTGCCTAACGCATGAGAACTATTAATCTGATTGTCGTTCATTGCTCCGCTACCCGCGAGGATAAATCTTTCACCGAACATGATTTGGACGTTTGCCATCGTCGCCGCGGCTTCAATGGTGTGGGTTATCATTTTTATATTCGTCAGATGTCCACCATACAGTGTTTTCGCTGGCTTCATTCTTAACGAAGAATTTATCTTTAGGAGAACGACCGGTATAAATACCTGTCATAACATTTACAGCACCCAGTTCAGTTACCTGACCTTTTTCAAAACCTTCCAAACCTGGTTTGGTTTCTTCTGCGAACAGTACATCATAAGACGGATTGTGGATGATTTCCTTCACGTCTTTGATACCGTACTTGCTTAAATCTAAATTTGCCATTTCTTTTAATGATTTAAAATTTTGGTATTTGGTTTATTAATCTCTTGCTAATATCTTTTTACCTTCTCTTTTCAAGGGGAAATTGGTATGAATTGGGTTATCTTCCAAACAGTCCCTTGTTTTTCGCGTACAAAAGTAGTATTTTCTTTCGAAACAAACACCTGATTAGAGAAATTTTTCTTTAATGAGAAGTCTTTTATAACTCCATAACAATATCTGCAAACTGAATGTTGCAAATTGCGCAAGAAATCGTTTACTTTGCGCATATAAATTCAAATTACATCATGAAAATTATCAATTTTGCCGAGACAAACTCCATCCTGAACCAGTATGTTGCCGAGATCCGGGATGTACAAGTACAAAGCGACCGCCTTCGCTTCCGTCGAAACATTGAACGCATCGGGGAAATTATGGCGTATGAAATGAGTAAGGACTTTGCTTATTCTTTGAAGAATATCCAGACTCCGCTGGGGATAGCACCTGTGCAGACCCCGGATAATCAGCTGGTATTAAGTACCATTTTGCGTGCCGGATTACCTTTTCATCAAGGTTTTCTAAGCTACTTTGATGGTGCGGAAAATGCTTTTGTTTCTGCTTACCGAAAGTATAAGGATACGCTGAAGTTTGATATTCATATTGAGTACATCGCTTCACCACGCATCGATGGAAAGACACTGATTATTACCGACCCTATGCTGGCAACGGGTAGTAGTATGGAACTGAGCTATCAGGCTATGCTGACGAAAGGGCACCCGTCGGAGATACATGTCGCTTCCATTATTGCCAGCCGTCAGGCTGTGGAACACATTGCTGAAACATTTCCTGAAGACAAGACTACAATATGGTGTGCTGCCATCGATCCGGAGATAAACGAGCATTCATATATCGTTCCGGGGTTAGGGGATGCAGGAGATTTGGCATTCGGCGAAAAAGAATAGATATTATCAAGCTGCTTACTGCCAATCTTCAGAAATTGGTGGTAAGCAGAATGAATAAAATCTGAGTTAGATATCCCGCAAATAGTTTTCCAGTGTAACATCTTGCCCGAGTTGCATCTTCTTACGAATTCTGTATCGGCCTGTATTTATTGTTTCCGGTAAGACGGAAAGCATTTGTGCTATTTGTTTTGTTTCCATACCGGTGCGTACATATGCACATAAACGTAGTTCATTTTCCGATAAATTGGGATGAATGGAACATAATTTCTTAAAGAAATCGGGGTGTACTTCTTCAAAATGATGTTTGAAAAACATCCATTCGTCTTCTGTATCCAAGTGTGATTTAATTTGTTGTTTTAGTGTTCTTCCTCCTGGCGTAGACAGTTCTTTACTACCTTCCAGTTCCTCTATTTGCTTTAGTAAACCTTTTAGCACTCGATTCTTTTCGATAGAGATCATGGAGTTTGAAGTCAATTCCCTGTTTTTTAGATCTAACTCCAGATGATATTTTTCATTTTGTAATTGTTGGCGTTGAAGGCGTTCGTTTAGTTCGCGGTTTTCTGCTTCTTTCAGTTGCTTGGCAATCTTTTCCTTCTTTCGTGACAACCAGAATATATAACCAATAATACAGCAAATCATTAAACCTATTAAGAAGCTGGCTATAGTTAATTTTTTATGGAGTTCGATACGCTCGGAAGCTTCATGCAATTCATTCTCATATTGTTCGATTGCCATTTTCATTTCATACTGATTGATTTCATTTGATTTGGCATATCCGGTTGTTTCTTCTTTATATTGCAAATATTGTTTTAGGTACTGATAAGCACTGTCAGGTAAGTTTTTCCTATCGTATATTTCCGCAAGACCATATAGAGTGTGAATGGCTGAAAAGGCATCCTTGTTGGCCTCGGCAGAATGGCGTGCTTTTTGAAAATAAAAAAGAGCAGAATCTTTCTCATTCTTATAAATGTATAATGCTCCCATATTAATGAGAGTATAAGTTTGTGATGTTTTACTTGTGATTTTTTGAGCGGTTTTATATGCTTCGCGCGCGTACTTTTCTTTATCAGGCAGAGTTTGCGAAACAAAATAGAGTGAGGTCAGTACATCGGTTCTGAAAGGAAGGTCTTCTTGCGCTATTCTCTCATCGAGTAAAGCAGTCAATATCTCTATGCCTTTTTGTGGGTGTCCAAGATGATATTGACTGATTCCTATATTGTGTCGATTCTTAATCTTATCATCAATGAATCCACCTTTCTTGAATATTTCGTCGGCTTGCAGATAATATTTATATCCTTCTTGGTATTCTCCGATTCTTCTCATAATCGAACCTATATTGACATATGTATAACCAAGACTATATAAATCATTTATGGATTTAAAGTAATTTTCTTGTCTCTTAAATGTGCGATAAGCTTGTGGGTATTTGTTATGTTTTGCCAAAAGCATTCCCTTAACGAAGAAAATACGGGCGTGATCATAAGTGTAATTAACGGAATCTACTTTTTCTAATGCTTCTTCTATAAGGGTTTCTGTTTCTTCTGTATTTGTTTCAAATTTCAGCCAGGCATCCCAATATAAGGCACGCGCTTGCAGGTCTCTATTGTTTTTTAGATTTGCTATCTGGTACATGCGTGTGACAAGTGGATAAAACTGCATTCGTTCATTATTCTTATAGTCCACCAGTTCGAGTTGCTTTCCTAAAGAGTCAAAAGAAGCATCGATAGGTTTCCATCGATATGAATTACTTCCTAAAACAGATTGTTGTAATAAGAATATACATAAATATATTAAAAATGCATTTTTCATGCTACAAAGATAACAAAAAAGGGTTTTGTACATCATTTGTCTATTCGGTTTTTTTCGATGAAATGGGGTCTTCCATTAATTTTGCCTATTATTGTTTAACGATCTCAAAGGAGTATTCTCTCTTTGGGAATAAAATGATTGCTTATGGGAAATATTACTTTTAAAATGTTTTTTCTGCTGACTGCATTGTTGGGTTACAACTTTGCTATGGCGCAGACGGGGGCTCCTCATACTCTAAGAGGAGAAAGTCAGGTTGCAAGTGTATCATTGAATTGGAAAAGTCCAGCCGAGGCTAAAACAATGCAATGGCATAATGATACACCTTATAACGGTGTGAGCGGAGTAAGCTTGAATGGGGAGATTCCTGTTCTTTATATTGCTAACCGTTTTGATAAGGATGATCTTAAAGAATATAAAGGTTCAGTAATTGATGCCATCTCATTTTGTAATTACAGTGCAGTGCTTGAGGTTAGCCTTTTACTGTATGAGAATGATAAAGTAGTACGTGAACAGAAGGTGAATCTTGAGAATCTGAAACTGAAAGAAATGCAGACTATCAAGTTGGACGAACCTTATACTGTGCGTGACGATGTAGAATTGACTGTAGCTGCTAAATTTGTTCATGGTACGAACCTTACTTTTGTTGGCATTATGGACCGCGTACCAGGTGTTACGGGCAAGGGTGACTTATATTCGTATGATGGAAAGAATTGGAAAAACGTGGTGAAAGGTAATTTCCTGGTATCTGCTCATATTGATATACCTGCTGCAGGAGAACCTGACGGATATAATGTATATCGTGGCGATACTAAAGTAAATACAGCTTTGCTGACGGAAAAAACTGCCTTGTTGAAAGACGAACCTAAGGGCACTTATAATTATTGTGTGTCGGCTGTTTATGGTGATAAGGAAGAAAAGTCATTCCCTTTGTCATTGACCAATATTCCTGTAGAGGATGCCCGCCCAATTGCAGTGGACGTAAGAGCTGCGGTTAATGGTTTGAATGCGACGTTGAGTTGGAAATCTCCGATTCTTGCTGATAAAACATTGACTTGGAGTAATGGGGAAAAAGGTAAGGCCATGGGAGGAACTTCCGGTACAGTGCGTAAAATATGGGCAGTAAATGCATTTTCCAGTGATGAATTGGCTTCTTATGCTGATCATAAAATTACAGCCATTAATGTTATGCTGAATTCCGCAGTAACGGAAATGCGTTTAGTGATTCTTGAGAATAGTAAAATTGTATATTCTCAGCAGGTATCAGCTGAAGAAATTGCAGCATTGGAAGTGCATAAATGGGCTAAAATGGCTTTAACAACTCCGTACGTTATTGATCCGAGTGCAGAATTGTCTTATGGTTATTATGTGGTTCATGCAGCGGATCTTTTCCCTGGGTTGCTGGATAGTGGACCGGCTATTTCCGGTGCATGCTTTATTTCAACTTCTACGGCAAAACCTGATTTTGATACTACAACTCCCAGTTGGACTAATATTGAGGCAGCAGCTAATGCAAACTGGATGCTAAGTGCTGATGTGGAAGCTCAGAGTGAGATTAAGACTCCGGTAGTGAAAGACTATACCGTATATCGTGATGGCGTGGAAGTCAAATCCGGAATAACAGGTTTAACTTATACGGAGGAATTAGCTCCAGGTACATATACTTATACAGTTGTGGCAAATTATGTAGATGGTCTTTCTTCAAAGGCTTCCGCTTCTGCTACTGCTACAGTTGAATTGCCGGCTGAATATGTACGTCCCACATTTACTGAAACTGATTTCGATAAAGGAAAGTTATCTTTGAAATGGGATGTATATACAGATTTGCCTATGGAATTGAAACATTATGGTGAACCCAAGTATAAATGGGGTATGACCAATGATGGAAAAGATGTGGATCTTTATGTCGGAGCACAATTTACCAAAGAAGAGTTGGCTCTTTATGCAGATTATGAGATAACAGGTGTTAATCTGTACTTAACGGATGATGTTAAGGAACTGAAAGTAGTGCTGTGCTCTGCCAATAAGAAAATCTTAGCTTCTAAGACTGCTACTTCTATCAAAACAGGTGAAATGTTTAGTGTTGCATTCGATGAGCCGGTAGCTGTACCTGTAGGAAGTTCTATTTATGTGGGATACTTTGTTCTGTTTGCTGATGGAAAAGAACCTATTGCTGCTGATGCCGGTCCACGTGTGACTGGAGGTGATATGCTTAGTTTGGATGGAACAACTTGGGTTGCTTACAGCCGGATCGATGCAGAATTTAATAGTAACTTTGTAGTAGGAGCACAGGTACGTTTGAAAGGTTCACAAAAGGCTGCTACGACTACACTTAGAAAGACAGCACCTGTTAATAATCAAATGGTTCCGCTTGAAAGTATGTCAGGCAGATCATTCTCTGACTTGAAATCGGCAACAGCCTTTGGTGTAAATGGTGTTGTTGCAACTCGTGCAACTGATAGTAAGCCTGCTGTAAAGAACTTCCGCGTTTATTGCAACGGTTCATTGGCTACTGAAACAGAGAATCCGGAATATACTGCAACGTTGAATTACGGAAATTATGAATATGCTGTATCTGCTGTTTATACAAACGGATGGGAATCTGCTCTTTCTGATACTTATACTGTTGAATATAAGCAACCTAATCTTGCACCTGCTCCTTACGGTTTGAGCGGTACATTGGAGAATAAGAATCTGACTTTGACATGGCAATCGCCTGAAGCTGCTAATGAAATGAACTATCAAGATAAGACATCCGGTAGTAAAGCAATTGGATTGACTAGGAGTAGCGGGGTATATGGATACTTTGTAATTGCTTATGATGCTGATGATTTGGTTGATCAGGTAGGTAAATATATAACTCACATTAAATATAGTTTGAGTGATGTTTATTTGCAGACTTCTGCCATAGCTGTCTTTTATGATCGTAATTTAGTTTATGAACAAGAAGTTGATGTGAAGACTCTGGTAGCAGGAGAAAATGTTGTTCGTTTGGATAAACCGGTAGTAATTCCGGCTGGTCATGAAGTTTGTGTAGGATATTATGTTAGCCACATTAATGGAGTGAAGCCCAATATGACAGATGAAGGACCGGCAGTGGATGGAAAAGGTAATCTGATTACTACCGATGGAACTACTTGGAGAACGTTGAAGTCTATGAATAAGGATTTGGATTACAACTGGCGAATTTCTGCAGTTCTGCAGGATGCCGATAAGCAAGCTGTTACCCGTGCAGAAGAACCTGCTACAACTTATAATCTTTACATTGACGGTACACTCTTGAAAGAAGGTATTCAAGCTACTAATTATACAGTAGAAAATGCAGCAGACGGTTCATATACAGTAACTGCGGTAGTTGGCGGTGTAGAAACGGCTGCATCTAATGCTGTAATTGTAGGTGTACCGACAGGTATTGATAAAGTGGAAGATGGCAGTGCGAAAGCATATTATGACAGCCAACTTCAGAAAGTAGTATTACCAGAGGTGGGAACTGCTTATATCTACTCTGTTAGTGGTACTCTGATAAAGCAAGTTATGAATGTTGAGTTTGTAGATATGTCGGATTTGCCGGCTGGAGTATATGTTGTACGAGGGGTACTTACCAGTGGAGAACAAATGATTAAAGTCCTTAAATAAGAATGTTAATAGATTGACAATGGAGGTTGAATAAGCCTTCCTCTCTAACGATTAAAAGTTCTCTCTACTCTTTGGGGTATGAGGGAACTTTTTTTTATACGTTGGGAGAAGAATTTTAGTCATTCTTGCCGCAATTACGTTTTATAATGGTGGCCTGAAAGGCTTTTTTACTGGAGAGGAATAGGTTGTATTCACATGATCCATTCCAGATAGTTCTCCGGTGTAATGATCACAGTTTCTTTTATTGGATAGTTATTCAAGAAAGGAGACGGAAAGGTCGTTTGGCGTTTATTGGGATTCCACTTCATTTCAAAAGCAGTGAATTTGCCGTCTGCTTCTTCAATATAGTCTATCTCTTGCTGCTGCGTGGTTCTCCAAAAGAAACTTTTGGCATAATTCCCTTTATAATGATTTGCTTTGATACGTTCACTGATGAAGAAGTTTTCCCATAAAGCACCTGTATCTTGGCGGAGGGATAATGGTGCAAAATTCTGAATGACTGCATTGCGAATACCATTATCATAGAAATAAATCTTCTTGCCTTTTTTTAATTCTGTTCGTAAGTTACGGTTGAAAGCATTCAGACGGAAGATGACGTAGCACTTTTCCAATAAGTCGATATATTTTTCTACCGTTTTGTTGTCGGTGCCGATGGTTTGTGCTACTTCATTGTAGGATACTTCGTTACCTGTTTGCAGGGCAAGAGCGATAAGTAGCTTTTCCAGTAATACGGGACGGCGTATCTCATTTATAGCCAGCAGATCTTTGTATAGGTAGCTGTTGGTTATATTCATTAATAGTTCTTTGGCTTCATCGGCATGATTGATAATATCTGGATAAGAGCCATATATGAGTCGGGATTCAAACATCTGTTTGACAGCCAAGAGACCTTGGGTATCATATAACTCTGCCGTAGAAATGGGATAGAGGTGATATTCGTATTTGCGTCCGGTAAGAGGTTCGTTCAAATTGCTTTGTAATTCAAAAGAAGAAGAGCCGGTAACTAGAAGTTGTACATTGACGAAATTGTCTGTAATGCGTTTTAAGGTTAAACCTATTTCCGGCACTCGTTGCGCTTCGTCTATTACAACGATTGTGTTGCTACCAATCAGCATTTTTAGTTCGGGGGTGTTGATGTTGGTCAACATCTCTTTTACTTCCGGTTCATCACAATTTAGTGTCAGTACTGCCTCTTTTCGCTCCTTAATGATTTGATTGAATAATGTACTTTTCCCTACTTGTCTTGCACCAATTAGGATGATGGCCTTTCCTTTGAATAGATTGCCTTCGATTACCGATTGAAGTTTTCTGTGTATCATCTTTTCGTCTTATTTGATTTCAGGACAAATTTAAGCTTTAAAAGTTTAAATCCCAAATGTTAGTATAATATTTGGGATTATAATCCTAAATATTAGCATAATATTTGGGAATATTCATTCCTAGTTGCGAAGAAACCTCATTATCGTTACTATTTTATAGAATAACGGTAATGAGGCTTTTATCAGAAAGAAGTATTGTATTCGCTTACTTTACTTCCCAAATATCATTCGTCATCAACAGTTCCTTGAAGTTATGATACTTCTTCTTTGTTGATACTTCTTCAATCTGTTCCATGACAGAATCATCGTAAGTCGGAGCTTCTACATCGCGGATTACACCGAGAGCAACCGGGAAGTCAGGACCTTCCATCAGAGCCAATTTCAGTTGCAATGTATTATCCATGCAGTGTGCATCATGAACGAGGATATCCTTTTCTGTGATACCGTTCTCGCCCAACTTCACAACTTTCAGTCCGAAACCTTCCTGCATCAATCCAAACTCTTTGTTCTCACCGAAAAGCATTGGCTTACCGTGTTCCAGGTAGATAGCATTCTTGGCACGTCCGTCTTTGTTGTATACAGAGCCGTAGGTTCCGTCATTGAAGATAACGCAGTGTTGCAAAATCTCACACACAGCAGTTCCTTTATGATTAGCAGCAGCCTTCAGAACTTCTCCTGTGCCGGGACCATCTGTAGCTACACAGCGTGCAAAGAAACGTCCACGGGCACCGAAGCAAAGTTCAGCTGGGTGGAACGGATCTTCTACCGTACCATAAGGAGAGGATTTACTGACGAAGCCACGCGGAGACGTTGGAGAATATTGTCCTTTTGTCAGACCGTAGATGCGGTTGTTCAGCAACAGAATGTTGATATCTATATTACGACGGATAGCATGGATAAAGTGGTTACCACCGATAGCCAGACCGTCACCATCACCTGAAACCTGCCAAACGCTCAGGTTAGGATTGGTAACTTTGCATCCGGTAGAGATAGCGGCAGCACGTCCGTGGATAGTCTGCATCGCATACGTATTCATATAATAAGGCAGACGGCTGGAGCAACCGATACCCGAAATAACGGCAGTTTCCCAAGGCTTAACGCCGATTTCTGCCAGTGCTTTGTGCAGTGAATTCAAGAAGAAGTGGTCACCGCAACCCGGACACCAACGAGGCTGTCCTTTTTTGAAATCTTTAGCTGTATATTCGCTCATGATGTTCTTAAGTTTTAAGTTGATAAGTTTTTTAGTAGTTACGAGTTACGAGCTACAAACTACAAGTCTGTTCAGGGCAGTACTTGTTACTCGTAGCCTGTAGCTTGTCACTTCTTCAGTATCTCGGTGAAGGCAGCCACTAATTCGCTTACTACGAACGGCTGTCCCTTGACTTCATTGAATTGATACGGAGTGAAATTATCCACCTTCATGCGGAGATAACCGGCAAATTGTCCCAGATTCTGTTCGGCAACTACCACTTTTTTATATTTCTTCAATACTTCAGCCGTATTTTTAGGCAGCGGATTGATATAAGAGAAGTGGGCTAAAGCTACTTTTTGTCCGGCTTTGTTCATCTCTTCCATAGCAGAATACAAGTGTCCGTAAGTACCACCAAAACCTACAATCAGCAGGTCTGCGTCATCTACACAGCCTTGTACTTCTACATCGGGCACGACAATCTTTGCAACTTTTTCTGCACGCAGGTGGCACATCTGGTTGTGGTTTTCAGGATCGGTAGAGATTGCACCAGTGTTGCTGTCTTTTTCCAGGCCACCGAGGATGTGGGTATAGCCCTCTTGCCCCGGAACGGCCCAGTAACGTACCTGGTTCTCAGGGTTGCGTTTATAGGGAGTATAGTTGTCCTTCATTTCAGGAGTAACATACTGAGGTTTGATTTCAGGATATGTATCCAGATTCGGTAGTTTCCATGCACCGGAACCGTTGGCAACGAAACCATCTGTCAACAGAACCACTGGAGTCATGTGTTCCAAAGCCATCTTACAAGCTGCATAGGCTGCATCGAAGCAGTTTGTCGGTGAGGTTGCGGCAATAACCGGCATTGGGCTTTCACCGTTACGGCCAAATAAAGCCTGCAATAAGTCAGTTTGCTCCGATTTAGTCGGCAAACCTGTGGAAGGGCCACCGCGTTGTACATCCAGAACAACCAGAGGAAGTTCTGTAATCACTGCCAGGTTCATAGCTTCTGATTTTAGGCAGATACCCGGACCGGAAGTGGTAGTTACAGCCAATGCACCTGCAAAAGAAGCACCGACAGCCGTGGCACAGCCGGAAATCTCATCTTCGCATTGAACGGTAATGACACCTAAGGATTTATGTTTGGAGAGTTCATGTAATACGTCCGTAGCCGGAGTGATGGGATAAGACCCCAGGAATAACTTCAGACCTGCCTTTTCAGCAGCAGCAATGAAACCGTAGGCTGTAGCTTTGTTCCCCATGATATCCATGTATATTCCGGGTGCTTTTATCTTACTTTCTATCTTGTAAGTATGTGCTACGGAAGCGTGTGTATTGTGACCATAGTCGTAGCCGGCGTGAATCACCTTGATGTTGGCTTCTGCTATTTCCGGCTTTTTTGCAAACTTCTCTCTAAGGAAATCTTCCGCAATCTTCAGGTCACGATTGAACAACCAGCATACCAAGCCGAGAGCGAACATGTTGCGGCATTTCAGCATTGCTTTGTTGTCCATACCTGTTTCTGCCAGACAGTCTTTCACCATTTGAGAAATAGGAGCGGCAATAACATCTTGCTTGATACCCATTTCTTCGATAGGATTGTCAGTCTTGAAAGCGGCTTTCTGTAAATCGGAAGCTTGGAAACAGTCTGTGTCGATAATGATGCAAGCAGTAGACTTAGCAAACTTATACTGTGTTTTCAATGCGGCAGCGTTCATAGCTACCAATACGTCGCATTTATCACCCGGGGTGAATACTTTGCTGGCACCGATGTGTACCTGGAAACCTGATACGCCGGTCAGAGAGCCTTGCGGTGCGCGGATATCTGCGGGATAGTCGGGGAAAGTACTGATGTCATTTCCCACCGTAGCCGATACTGTTGAAAAGATGTTGCCGGCGAGCTGCATACCATCGCCGGAGTCTCCGGAAAAGCGGACTACCACTTGATCCAGTTCTTTTACCATCATGTCGTTTGCCATAATTTCGTATTACTATGATTAATTTATAGGATCACTTAAAATCTGTTCTCATGTTGGTTGGGTACTTACAAAAAGTACTGCGCTTTTTATAGGCACGTTTGCAAATGTCGGAAAGTTATGTGACTTGGCAAAATCTTTTTGAGTTAATCTGTGATTGTGTACTAAAAGAATTGAGAAATGAGTGTTTTTTGATATTTGGAGTGAGCAAAACTCTGACTATGTGTCTAACTTGAACGAATAAAAGTTGCATATTATCATTTGTTTTGCTGATGCGTGTATTGACTAAATGTAAGTATGGACAATTAAATGACTACTGTGTGAAGCTGTTTTGACTTTACACTTTGATAAAATCTTGTGTTGCCTGTTTTTTCTTGACTTCTCGATAAAAGATTCGTTCGGCCTTGTAAAATCGAGAGAATGCTTTATCTTTGCAACCGCAAATGTTGTTGGTCCTGTAGTTCAACGGATAGAATAGAAGTTTCCTAAACTTTAGATAGGGGTTCGATTCCCCTCGGGACTACAAAATAAAAAGGGAAGTCGATTCATTCGGCTTCCCTTTTTATCGTTTTGTATAGTCTTTATTTAGCTACTTCTGCAGCCGGTTCAGCTGTTTTTTTGTTCTTCAACATCATGTATGCGATAGGAGATGCAATGAACAAAGAAGATAATGTGCCGATTACAACACCGAGAATCATTGCGAATGCGAAGCTGCGGATAGAATCACCACCAAGGATGAAGATACACAGCAACACAATCAATGTACTCAATGAAGTATTGATAGTACGTGCCAGAGTTGTATTCAATGAGTCATTGAACAGTTGTTTTCTGTCACGTTTTGGATACAAGCCGAAGAACTCACGTACACGGTCGAAGATTACCACCTTATCATTAATAGAGTAACCGATAGCCGTCAGGATAGCACCGATAAATGTCTGGTCGATTTCCAGTGAGAACGGAACGATACCCCACAACAATGAGTAAGCACCGATAATCATGATCGTATCACAAGTCAGAGCTACGATAGAACCGATACTGTAAGCGATGTTGCGGAAACGGATCAAGATATACAGACCGATAGCGATCAGAGCCAGAACAACTGACCATACGGCACCTGTCTTGATATCGTCTGCGATACTCGGACCTACTTTCTGTGAACTTACGATACTACCGCCTGTGTGATTGTCACGGTCGATGAAAGTAGCCAATGTGATGTTCTGTGTCAGCAATGGCTTCAGTGTTTCGTATAAGTATGATTCAATCTCAGAGTCTACATTGTTACCTTCGTCTGCGATACGGTAGTTGGTGCTGATACGTACTGTTTTCTTATCTGTACCGATAGCGATCACATTTACATTTACATCTTCACCAAACTTGTCAGCGATCAGTTCACGAACTTGTTCCGGTTCTACCGGATTCTCGAATTGTACCTTGAAGTTACGTCCACCGGTGAAGTCAATACTTTGACTTAAACCACGCAATGCAAACGAACCGATACAAACAAGGATAATAGCGCTTACGATGATCAGTGATTTCTTATTGGTTCCCATGAAGTCGAAACGGGTATTTACCAGCAAGTTTCTGGAAATCTTGGAAGTAAATGTCAGGTTCAGCCATTTGTCTTTATTCATGAAGTGTTCGTAAACCAGACGAGTCATGAACACAGCAGTGAAGAAGGATACAAGGATACCGATAATCAATGTAGTGGCAAAACCACGGATAGGACCTGTACCGAAGTTGAACAAGATAATACCGGTGATGATAGACGTCAAGTTGGAGTCGAAGATAGCAGAGAAGGCGTTGGAGTAACCGTCAGCCAATGCTTTCTTTACACCCTTGCCTGCACGGAGTTCTTCTTTGGTACGTTCGTAAATCAATACGTTGGCATCTACAGCCATACCCAGTGCCAACACCATACCGGCAATACCGGACATCGTCAATGCTGCTTGGAAAGAGGAAAGGATCCCCAATGTGAAGAACAAGTTCAGCACCAAAGCACCATTGGCAACCATACCCGGAATGAATCCGTACATAGAGCACATGTAAACCATCAGCAGAATCAATGCTACGATGAATGACATGATACCGGCATTGATGGAAGCTTGTCCCAGTGAAGGACCAACGATGTCTTCTTGTACGATATGTGCGGGAGCCGGCATCTTACCTGATCTCAATACGTTTGCCAAGTCTTTTGCTTGTTCCGGAGTAAAGTGACCGGTAATCTGTGAGTTACCACCAGTGATTTCATTGTTTACGTTCGGTGCGGAGTAAACGTAACCGTCCAGCACGATAGCGATGCTCTTGCCGATATTCTGCTTGGTGAGCTGAGCCCAACGGCGTGCACCGTCAGTGTTCATGGACATACTTACGGCAGGTTTACCGTAATGGTCGTATTCGTCTTTGGCGCTAACCACTACATCACCTTCCAGAGGCGCCTTGCCGTTACGTTCTGTAGAACGGATGGCATAAAGTTCGAAAGTCTGAGCTTTCGGATCATATTCATAAGGAGATACTCCCCATTTCAGACGCAAGTCTTTCGGCATTTCGGCCTGAACTTCCGGCATGGAAAGGTATCTGTTGATTTCAGCTGTATCCTTGTAGTTGGCATAGGCTACAACAGGACCTTGTCCGCTGGGGTTGACTTGCAAGATTGCGAACAGCGGGTGTTCTTTCTTTATTTGTGCAAGGTCAGCGGTTTGTGTCTTGTTTTCACCCTTTAAAGCAGCGGCAAGACTGTCGGCTGTGCTGGTAGCTTGGGCTACGGCAGGAGCTTCGGTAGCTGCGCTGTCTGCCTCTTCTGCCGGAGTTTCGCTTGCAACGATGGCACGCAACTTGGTGTCGGCAGCTTGCAGATAGGGAGTAACGTCTTTTGCTGTGTATGTTTCCCAGAATTCCAGATTGGCGGAACCTTGTAACAATTTTCTTACACGTTCAGGCTCTTTGATACCCGGAAGTTCCACCATGATACGTCCCATTTTGTCTTCCAGGCTCTGGATGTTGGGCTGAACCACACCGAAGCGGTCGATACGGGTACGGAGCACGTTGAATGAGTTGTCAACGGCTGCCTTTACTTCTTCGCGCAATACTTTTTCAACTTCTGCATCGGAAGATTTCTGGTTTACCTTGTCCTTTAGCTGTTGGGTAGCGAACAGTTGTGAGAGTGAAGCATCCGGAGCGATTCTGTGATACTCTCTGATGAACAACGTGATAACGTCGTCCTGGCTGGTAGTAGCCTGTTTTGCCGCAGTGGCCAGTGCCTGGTTGAATGCTTCGTCAGACTTGTTGTCCGCCAATGCCTTGATGACATCGGGTACCGACACTTCCAGGATGACGTTCATACCACCCTTCAAGTCCAAACCTAAACTGATCTCCATTTCACGACATTGTTTCAGCGTCCAATTGCCGAACCACACTTTCTCGTTTGACAGAGAATCGAGGTAGTCCTGTTCTACTTTCACATCGCCTTTTGCGAACTCTTTAGCCTTATGGGCGTAATGGCGGGTCACAAAAGAGAAGGAGAGATAGAACACACACACCAGTGTGAGCAATATCGCAAAAACCCTTACAAATCCTTTGTTTTGCATGTTACTTTTAGTTTATTATGATTACTTTTTAATTGATTTCTATTGTATATAAGGCTGCAAATATAGCTTTTTTTTCACAATTCTTACTTCATACCGCGATTTTTTAACATCGGCTCTAATTGCGGTTCTGCCCCTCTGAAATTCTTGTAGAGTGTCATCGGGTCTTCGCTGTCTCCTTTTTCCAGCACATTGCGGCGGAAAAGGTCGGCGGTTGCCTTGTCGAAAATGCCGTGTTCCTTGAATGCCTCAAAAGCATCGTTGTCCAGCACGTTTGCCCACAGATAGCTGTAATAGCCTGCGGCATAACCGCCTATGATGTGATTGAAATAGGTGGTGCGGTAGCGGGGAGCTATTTCGGGGATTAAACCGAGTTGGTCCATAGCTTCTTTTTCATAGGCTACGACATCGATGCCCTTCGTATCCGTTAGGTTGTGCAGGTTCATGTCGAGGATGGCGGCTGCCAGCAACTCGGTGGTCATGAAACCCTGGTTGAAAGTCTTTTGTTTCAGTATCTTTTCGATGAGGCTGTCGGGGATGACTTCGCCGGTCTGGTAATGTCTGGCGTACATCTTCAATACCTCGGGTTCAGTGGCCCAATGTTCGTTGATTTGTGATGGAAGTTCTACGAAATCGCGCACTACATTCGTGCCGGAGACGCCCAGGTAGTTGCATTTGGTCAGCAGTCCGTGCAGTCCGTGGCCGAATTCATGGAAAAGGGTTTCCACTTCATCCATTGTGAGCAGGGAGGGGGTATCGCCAACGGGTTTGGTAAAGCTGGCTACGTTGCACACCAACGGACGGATGTCGCCTTTCTGTTCGCGGTAGTTGCTCATCCATGCTCCGCCGCTCTTGCCGGGACGCGGGAAGTAGTCTACGTAGAAGATGCCCAGTTGCGAGCCGTCTGCATCTTTTACCTCGAAGACTTCTACATCGGGATGATAGACAGGGATATTGTTGAGCTTTGTCAGCGTGATGCCATAGAGCTTGTTGGCAACGGCAAAAGCGCCTTCGCGTACGTTTTCCAGTTTGAAGTAGGGTTTGATCTGGTCCTCTTCGAGGTCATATTTTTCTTTGCGGAGCTTCTCGGTATAATACCACCAGTCCCAGGCTTCCAGCTTCTCGCCGTTGCCTTCTTTGTCCATCAGCTTCTGGAGTTCGGCAGCTTCGGCCTTGGCCTTAGGCAGGGCATAATTCCACAGGTTGTTCAGGAACTCCATTACAGTGGTCGAATTCTTAGCCATCGTATTGTCCAGTACGAAGTTGGAATAGCAGTCGAAGCCTAACAGGCGGGCTTTTTCGAGACGCAGGCTGACGATGTCGGTAATGATTTTCTTGTTATCGTTCTTGTCGTTGTTGTTGCCACGGTTGATGTAAGCTTTGTATATTTTCTCGCGCAACGGACGGTTGGCTGAATATTGCAGGAACGGGAGACGGCTGGCGTTGTGCAGCGTAAACAGCCATTTGCCTTCCTGTCCGGCAGCTTTTGCTTCTTCGGCAGCGCTTTGGCGGAACCATTCGGGAAGCCCGGCAAGGTCTTCCTGCTTGTCTACAAAGAGCATGAACTCATTGTTTTCGTTCAGGATATTGTTGCTGAAAGTGATGCCCAGCGTGGAGAGCTGCTTGTTTATCTCGCGCAGGCGGGCTTGCTTTTCGGCAGAAAGATTGGCGCCGGAACGTACGAAGTCTTTGTATGTTTTGTCCAGAAGTCTTTGTTGTTCGGTGGTCAGGTTTAACGAATCCTTTTTCTGGTAAACGGCCTGTACTTTATTGAATAGCGCCTGGTTAAGCGATATATTGTCTCCATGTTCGGACAGTACCGGAGCGAGCTTTATGGAAAGTTCGTTCAGGGCGTCACTGGTCTCGGCATCCGTCATGTTGAAGAAGATGGCGCTTACCCGGTTGAGTATGGGTGAACTGTTGTCAAAAGCAACGATTACATTTTCAAAATCCGGCGCTTCGGTATTGTCGACAATAGCCCGGATATTGGCATTTTGCTCTTCTATTCCCTGAAGGAATGCCGGTTCGTAGTGTTCCAGCCTGATTTTGTCGAAAGGCGGAACGCCGTTCGGGGTTTGAAACTCGGTGAGGAACGGATTGCTTTCCGTTTGGTTGGCACAGGAGTACATCATACAACTTGCAGCTAAAATTAGAATACTTCTTTTAAACATAAAGTCAGAGTATTAGATAATGAGTAGTTTATTGATAATTTCATCTTGGAAGGGAGCGTCATTGCCGTTTGGCTATGTAGCACCATATCGGATAATGATCGGACTCTCTTATGGAACGGTCTACCGTACAGTTGTACGACCGCAGGTTCTTGCTGATTAATATGTTGTCTATCCTAAAATAGAATTTGTTCTGGTTGTAGGAGATTCCCAGTCCGCGTCCCGACTGGGTGAAAGCGTCATCCAGATTTTGCGCTATGACGCGGTGGGCGTATGAAATGGGAGTGTCGTTGAAATCTCCGCAGACGATGACGGACGGATGCCGGGAAGATGCTATCTCCCGTGCAATGGTGTCTGCCTGTGGGGCGCGGATGGCGGATGCTTCCGCCAGTTTATGCAGCAACAGCCGTGCGCCGCTTTTCACTTTTTCCGTTTCGGGAGCTTTCAATATTTCTTCGTAAATGTCTTTATCGGCCTTTGTCAGTTTGTTGGACTCCAAATGGTTGTTGATAAGGGTAATCGTATCTTCATTCAGTTTGAGTTCATACAGTACGGAGCCGTTGTAGCTACTTGCATAGTCCAGGACACGTGCGGATAGAATGGGAAATCTGGAATAACATGCTATCCTGTTGGTATAGCCGCTGCCGCTGCCTACGACGTTGATACGGCGGTAGGGATAATCTTTCAACTCCCGTTCGATGTCTTTCTGCGTGAGGTGGCGGGGAGATTCGTCGGATGCATATTCCTGCAGGCATAGGATGTCGGCATTGCTCTCTTTCAGATAGGTGAGTATCGGATTCTTCCCGTCTTTTTTGTAAGCGCCATCAAAACCCATAATGTTGTAAGACAGGAGCTTTATGCTACCTTCGGGAAGCTCGGTGGTGTGAAAATTAAGGGGCAGATAGGTCCGTAGCTGCGAGTAGCATAGCAGAAGGCCGGTCAACGGTAGCAAAGCTGTCTTGTATCGTTGTATAACCAGCCAGAAAATCAGAAAGCCGCCGTTGATAAGTGCAAAGACCGGAAAAGTCAGTCCGAGACAGGATTGTACCGGATGCGTTGCCGGTTGGATGTAAGGACTGTATGCCACCAACAGCAAAAGACCCGTGAATAAAGCATTGACCGCTACAATCAGCAGGGCGACAAAATTACCGAAATGCTTCATACATACATTATCGTTTACTTGCATCGAACAAGCTCTTCTTTTCTTCCGTTGTGAGACTTTCATATCCGGACTTCTTCAATTTGTCGAGGATGCGGTCTATTTCATCGGATTGAGCTTTTTTTCGGGCGTTATAGTTATAATCTTTCTGTCTTTCGGTTCCATAATGGACTTTCATCTTGGGCTTGCGGGGCTTGAAGCTGAACAAGGCAGTGACAGCGTCCAGAGACTTGTTAATCCATGCGGTGATATCCGCGCCTTTGCTGAGGCTGGCTGCAAACCACAGACCAGCCAACGCTCCGCCTAAATGGGCGATATGTCCGCCGGCATTGCTGGAGGTGATGAATAACAGGTCTGTTACGATAACAATCAATGCCAGATACTTCAGGCGTACGGTTCCAAAAAGGAAAAGACGTATCGGGTAGTCAGGTTCCCGATAGGCGGTAGCCGCCACGATAGCGAGTACGGATGCCGATGCTCCCAGCATGAAAGAGTACTCCGTCATCGGACGGAAATAAGGGAAGATGTTGTAGGCCGTCATATAAAGCAGTCCGCCGCAGATTCCGCCTAAGATGTATACTCCCCGTAAGTGTCTGGCAGAGAAAAAGTTCAGGAACAAGGCGCCGAACCAATACAGCCAAAGCATATTGAAAAGAATATGCAGGACTCCTGCGTGCATAAACATATACGTCAGGACAGACCAAGGCTGGATGATGAAGCGGGGCAGTGAAGCGGGCAGTTCCAGCCATTCGAACACTCCGCCGAGGCTCCGGTTGAAGAGCTGCAATATGACTCCTGTCAGTGTAGTGAAGATAAATACTCCTACATTGATATAAATCAGTTGGATGTAGATGTTTCCTCTACGGAACGATTCCTTTAAATCAGTTATAATAGTAGCCATTTCCTCTGTCCTTTTTTCTCCAGTACATTATTAGAATGAATCCGAATATCATACCGCCCAAATGTGCAAAGTGCGCCACATTGTCGCCCGGATTGTTGGCAAGTCCCGAGAATAATTCTATCAAGGCATATCCGATAACGAAATACTTGGCTTTGATGGGAAACGGTAGCGGAAAGATGAACATCGGTTGGTTGGGAAACAGCATGCCGAATCCCAGCAAGATGGCATATACGGCTCCGGACGCTCCGACGGTAGTCATCATGTTGAGATACTGGTCCATAGAAATGATGCCGTAACCTATTAAGTTCACTTCCGTGTGTTGGCTCAGTTCCGTTATGTACTGAATATATTGAACCCCTTCCTGAATGAGTCCTGCACCGATACCGCAAAGGATATAGTAAAACAGGAAACGTTTGGGTCCCCAGGTTTGTTCGAGAATCGGTCCGAACATGAAAACTGCAAACATATTAAAGAAAATGTGGCTGAATCCGCCGTGCATGAACATATAAGTAACAAACTGAAACGGGTAGAAATCTTTCACACCCGGAAAGTGCAATCCCAATAGTTGCACCAAATCAATCCCTACTTTCGGCAACACCAGACTGGCTACCCAGAATAGCAGGTTGATAATGATAAGGTTTTTTGTAACGGGCGGTATACTATTCAAGAACCCGGAGCCATTTTGATTCATCATACATATATCAATTTGCGGGCAAAGGTAAATATATTTTGATTGTTTTTCCTTCAAATAGTACTAAAACATAGTAAATCAATAAAAAAAACAGATTTTTTCTTTGCAGAATATCAAATTAAAACTACATTTGAACCGACTTTTAGGCTATCACAGATTTGTTTAATATATTAATTATCAATCCATCATGAACAAAACAGAATTTATCACAGCTGTAGCGGAAAAATCCGGTTTAAGTAAGGCTGATGCCAAGAAAGCAGTAGATGCTTTTGTTGAAACAGTATCCGACGAAATGAAAGCAGGAGGAAAAATTGCTCTTCTAGGTTTCGGTTCATTCTCCGTAACTGAAAAAGCAGCCCGCAAAGGCGTTAACCCAAAGACAAAACAACCCATTGAAATCGCAGCTCGCAAAGCCATCAAATTTAAACCCGGCGCAGAGTTAAACGACAAGGTTCAGTAAGAAACGGAATATTTTCATATTCGAAGAGGTGTTGCAAAAGTGTCATTTGTCAGTTTTACAACACCTTCTTTATTCTTTCATTGTTGGAATGTTGTTTTATCATATATTGTGATACAGTATTCGCATATATTATGATATTCTTTTCGCATAATATATGATAAAATAATTCCAGAGAACATCACTGCCCCCTGGAACCCACACTAGTATTAATATTAAACTTACCTGATTACACAGGTTAGTATTGTTATTCCGAACAAAACATGATTACGGGACTTCGGTCCCGTTTCATCTATCACATTACAAAGATCCTGCTTTTCAATCAATTATCATTGCATTTATGGTTCTCATGCCGCACCAGGCGACTCCAGAAAGCCTCTTTGTAAGCAACTGCTGTTATCTTAATTTCATTTTCCGCAACAACGAGAATACGTCAAACATATATACTCTCAATTTGCAGACCATCCGCTCCGCACAGCACGAATAGAGTAAATCAAATGAATTATGCGATCAAAGACCACCCTCATGCTGGAAATACCAGGTCCATCCGTTAATATTAATCTGAAGGACCAGCCAGGGATCGTTGTCGGCAAAGAAAAAGACGATCTTATATTCACTCTCCCGGTCGAGATATTCCTGAGCGCTCATATTATGCCCTTCGATTTTTGTCATCACCAGAAAATCGGTCAGATTGATATTGAATACCTTTTTACCTGTAGCCTTCTCTGTTACCACAAAACGGGCGTTACGGTTCGCAAGAAACCGCATCGTATTCAGTTCGACAATACCTGCTGCCAGATTCTTTTGTTCGATATGATAAGGACGGAAACTAAGATTATCATCTCCAAGCAGCGAATTATCGTGTGCCAGATAACCGTTGGATTCGATTATTTCATAGGTATAGGCATTCACATCTACCCCCCAGGAGTCTTCATTGCTTCCCTGAAAAACAAACCGTACTTTATTGGTATCTTTTATCAGGTTGATGACCTCCGTCTGATCGGTGGTACCGGTAAAGTCCACGTTATTAATCTCACCATACCAAAGCGGCTCGAGTTCTTTATCGATGATAAGTGTTTCCTCACGTTTCAATTGCAGCTTCAGGTCAGCGATGGAGGAAACACCTGCCTGCAACGATGTTATATCATATGAATCATGTGCACCTGCCCATGCCATAAACTGGTATTGTCCGACAGGTAACTTAACTTCCATCAAATAACAGCCTGTTCCCAATGTACTCCCTTCCTCTGCTTGTTTAAACAGGAACTTGCCGTCTTTATCAAATACATAAAGCTCCACTTTATCCACCTGCGAATGGAATGCATCAGCAAATTCCATATTGTAATCATACTTAAACTTAACAAACAAACGGCACTCCAGCAGATCTTCGTTAAAGCTATCGCATGAAGTCATTATCAGGGAGCCGATAAGGACAAACCACATGGCTATGTGACGTAATAGGCTTTTTAGCTTCATATTTTTTAGTTTTCTAATTATTCTATATAGAGAGGAAAAGATATTTCTTCTTTTCTCGTTATTTCCAATTCAGTGGACAGAACTGTCTGTTCCGTCAAATATAAATCCCAGAGTTTTATCAAGTCTCCGGCAACTCATTCGTTAAAAGTAAGAAGGTGTAGCAAAAGTCTATTTTGCGATCCCGGGACAAGCTCGGGATGACAGGATAGTGACTTTTGACACACCTCCTCTTATATTAAAAAGATTTCGAATTTATAATTCTATCTCTTGTCTATACCAGGTCCAAGGATTGATGCCAATTTCAACAGAGATGAAACTTTCTTCTTCTTCATCTTTCTTGCCTGGATCCGGTTCAGGAATAGTCGGATAACCCGGAGTCTTTATATCCTTGATAGCAATGTCATATACAGAATTACGCACCACGCCAAACTCTCCGAGCTTATTGTTCGTGTTATCCGTATCATTATCATGCTTAATCATAATAACATGATAGCCTTCTCCTCCTTTGTAATAATATACATTTCCATAAGCGGCTGCTCCATGTGCTATAATTTCAGTTTGATAGAATTCTGCTGCAATTTTCTTCGCTCCATCCTCCACAGAAGCATAAGTTCCATCAGAAATTTTAGCATCAAACTGAACTTTGGTAGGAAGAGTAACAGGATCCACACCTGATACATTATATTTCACTAAAGAATCAATGTAAGCACCAAATGAATTGGTAACCGTAGTCTGAAGGTAATTATCCGGGTCTTTATCCTTATATTTTGACGTTAATTCCGCCTCAATGTACTTCTGAACCAATTTGTAAGAATAATACCCATTAGTACCAATCTGAATCCAGTCACTTCCAGGTTTAACATTTCCTGAAGCATCCACATCGTCATCGCTGTTAGCATCTCCATCATAGGATCCGCCAGTATAATTATCGTCATTATCCGGAAGCAACAACCCTTTAGGCTGACTTTCCACCTTCAACAAAACATGTGTAGTGTAGGCTTGATAGTTGTCAGCTTCTTCCTGCGTATTCTCCAGGCAATACAAAGCCGGGATCTTAGAGGCATTGGGACCTGTAGAGTCAGCTGTTGCAGCGACCCAAGTCGATGGCAATACAGTAGCATGCGTATAATAATCATAATTCTCCGTATATGGAGTGGTTGTTATATCCGCCATAGACGTTTTCTGCCCATCGTAATTCGGGTCTACCCTGTAAGAACCGAAATGCCATTTATCAAACGGAGTGATACAACCACGAGCCGTTGTTTCCAACCACGTCTTAGTTCTCTCAGACATCGGGTAATATTTTTTATTCGTCACATTTAATGTCCATCCGACAGTATTAATATCCAAGGTGGATTGCGGATAATTAACATCCGCAAACAAACGAACTTTTGCAGCTACACGGTCTACGGTAACTTTATAAGGTTTGCCTTCCGCCTCACCTGCAGTCGCATAAGTTACCAGATCATTATCTGTTACAGTAACCGAACCACCTGCATCTGTAACCGTTGTCGGTTCTAGCTTGCCTTTGGCATTGGTCATCATAAAGTTATTCTGATTTGTACCGCCGATAACTGCACCTACACTAGTCTTAGCAATAATTTTATTTACATCATCGAATGTACTGGCAGAAGCCACATTTGTTGTAAATTCAGTAGATGGATTTAATATGATCATAAAAGCTTTCGAATTCTTATCCACTTTAAAAGCCTTTGTCGGGGTTCCGCCAGGCTGTCCCGGAGTTCCTATTTCAGGCTCTCCCGTCCCCCATGACAATTTAGTCAACAATGCCGGATTATTCGATCCTGTAAGATGGCTATCAAAGAAAAGAGCCATCATTGTATTGACTTTCGATTCATCAGCCGTACCATTTTCCTGATCAGGATTATGCAAAGCCTTGGTAGTTGTCGTTGTCACAACATTCAGAGAAACCCAAGCATCACCTCCTGCTCCAGTACCGCCGCCGTCATCTCCACCATCCGGCAGATTTTCACTACACGCTGCAAACATAAAGGATGCAAGCGCAAACATAAAAAGATTCTTCTTTTTCATTTCACTCAATTTTAATTAGTAATTTTCACTCATTTATTTATCTAATTGTCTTCTCAATCTCAGCAATATTCGCCTTTTTCTTTGCCAATTCATCCAGATTATCTTTGGCTGCTTCCAGTCCTGAACCTGCGGCTGCTTTCAAATATTTTTCAGCTTGTTTATAGTCTCCTTTCAATAAAGCTACTACACCGCGTGAATTAATATATTCAGGTTCTTTTGAATCCACCTTATTCAGATAACGCTCGGCCGCAACCAGATCTTTACGCAAGATAGCTGCCGCTGCCGCATTCATATTGGCTATCTCATTTTCCGGGTACATCCGTACAGCCACTTCGAATACATCGACAAACTCATGTGAGCCGGCCGGATAACTATTGGCAACCATGAACATTTCATTCAGGCTCAGGTTCTGCGGACGCGTTTTGATTACCTCCTTCGCTTCTTCCACATCAAAGTTCTTTACGTTAAAGTTGACTTTACAAACAGCAACACGCAGACGCGGATATACATTTCTCAGCAAATATTGATAAGGCATACCGCTCTGAAGCTGTTTCAACTTCGCTTTTCTTTCTGTTTCAAGCGGATAGTTATCAATGATAGCCAGCACCTCCTCCTTATAATCCATATCTCCGGCTTCCAGTGCTTTCACCAGACCGTCCCAGTTTTCACCCCCGAAAATGGTTTGATACTGATTCCTGCGGAAGTCATAACGGGAACCCAGATAGTCACGTAATGCCATCGCACGTCCTTCGGACAAACGCTTATTGTTAGCCAGCGAGCCTTCCGGAGAAGCATATCCTACAATATCCAGACTTTTAACTTCAACACTCGGATCCGACTTCAACTCATCGATCATCGTCCGTATCTTAGCCAGTTCCTGGGGATTATTCATATATTCAGGACGAATATCTACTTTATTCACCTCAAAATCCAGAAAACTTTCCACCTGTATATCACGGCGTTTAATTTCTTCGACTACCGGTTTAATAAAAGCCATATGCGGTACAATAGCGTAGGGTTCCGGTATATATTCCAGTGTTACTCTGTCTACAACCGGTTCCACTTTCATCAATAATGTCTCACCACAACCGCATTCATCTCGTTGAATATCCAGATGGGCATCAGCCATCCATGATTCATAAGGAAGGATATAACGATATTGAATCGTTTCGCTTGTCGGCCTATGCACTCGCTTAACAATATAAGGTTTTTCATAACCGGCTTTCTCCGCCGCATTCATCAGAGAAAGCGAACGTTCGTAAACCCGATATTCATCTCTCCCTTTCATTGTTACTTCAGGCAGATTACAACTCTTTTCTGAAGAAACCAGCTGCGGGATAAGGTCCACACCACGAGTCGATTTGACTTTCACTCCATTCAGGACGATGTCCATATCTATATAAAGAGAGTCTCCCACCTGTTCCAGCCGTACGGGATTTACCGTAATACTTCCTTC
>OGZA01000685.1_pt1 | contig 25496 bp, 28 predicted proteins | sample 1576591 | NCBI WGS metagenome assembly OGZA01 (sample SAMEA3541565, study PRJEB24748) | human gut metagenome | biome: human gut; feature: human-associated habitat; material: faeces | place: China | collected 2012
ATTTCTTAGAAAAGTGTGGTATCATGGGGGTGTAGAAAAATTGCGGAGACGACGCAACGACAGCGTTTTCTCCCGAATTTGACGACGATTTTGCCGAGGACGGCTTCGATGCACCTCGCTCTTCGCATCGCCGCGGCCGCCATTTCGAGGGTGGGGCGTTCTCCCGCGATCAATTTGACGATGAGTCCGAAGGCGAAGAAAACCAGACAAGTGCCGCCGATCCGTCCAGTGTATTCGGCGAAGGCCTGCCCGCCGATTTCGTCTTTGAGCCGACGCCGGAAATCGAGCAGATCGAGCAGTTCCACAGCGACCGCATCGATATGGAAGTGTGGTTCGTGGCGCTCGGATCCGAACTTGCCGGCAATGGCGGCATGAAAGCGTTTATAGCTGCTCATGAGGCCGAGCTCAAGGGCGCGCTTATCGTGGAGCTGGAGGCGTTGGGTGCCGGCGAGCTGACGCTGATCGACAAAGAGGGCACCTATGTTCCCAAGAAGGCCTCGAGCCGCATGAAGCGCTTGGTTCGCAAGGCCGGTCAGGCCACCGGGTTGAAAGTGCCCGAGGCTACGATGGAATGGCGCAACAGCGCATCGGCCTACGCCTTGAAGCACGGCCAGCAGGCCCTGCATTTGGCGGGTATGGATGGCAGAAAGCCGGCATTCTTCGCCGAAGAGGACGATGTCATTGAAAACATCGACAACGACATGTTAGCCTTGAACAGCGATTTTGTCATGGAAGTGCTCAAACATATCTAGCGACGAAATCCAGATATTCGCCCCCGTAGCTCAGCGGATAGAGCGTCGGTTTCCTAAGCAAGAGGTAGAAGTTGTGGTATTATAAGCATAGATATTTCGGTAGCTCAGCTGGATAGAGCGTCCGCCTCCTAAACAGGAGGTCAAATTCCTAAGCAAGAGGCGGCCTTTTGTAGTAAAATATTAATAAATGCGGATATAGCTCAGCTGGATAGAGCGACGCTCTCCTAAGCAGGAGGCCGTTTTCTGAGAAAATGGGTTGATTTTGTGATAAAATACTATTAAATGCGGATATAGCTCAGCTGGATAGAGCGACGCTCTCCTAAAGCGTAGGCCTGGCGTTCGAATCGCCATATTCGCACCATTTTGACTTTATTTAAGCGGTTTATCCGCTTTTTTTTCTTTACTCATTTTTTCTTTGAAATGTCATAATCAATCAAATCATTTTTCAAAAATTAGCCATTCTATTCAACTATTTGGATGACTTATCTCTATATGAATTTTTTTACCCCTATTTTTAGGCCATCTAAGCGATTTCTAATAGCCATCTAATAGGACCAGACGATACAGGGCTTACTTAAACGACATATCACGTGCTAATATAACCGTTTAATTACTACTCAAAGTGGCTATTAGAAGCTTTAATAAATCAGGATCTTGCTTGATTTTATCTAGCACTTTATCTATGTCAATTTTCTTATTTGCCTGTGGAACTTCAAAATAATTTTCTATATGTTGTTTGTAAAAACTATCCTCAAACTTTTGTGCATTTACTCTACGGTCTTCATCTAAAATATGACTGTATAAATCCATAACCATATCTGCTTGAGCATGACCTGTATCACCTTGTGTTGCTTTTATATCTCCATTATTCAATTTCAATTTATAGGTTGTACTGGTATGACGAAAAGAATGAAACACAACATGGGGAAGTCCAGCTTCTTTTTCGAGTTTTGTAAGTCCTTTACGAATTACAGTTCCATCACACGGAATACCATTAGGTTGACATATCACAAGATTGTAATTGTGATATGTATCTCCATATGCTTCCTTATATTTATATTGTTCTTCTTTCCATTGCTTCAAGAAACAAGCTAAAGTACTTGGCAACCATACTTTTCGAACACTACTGTTTGTTTTAGGCGTTTTTAGTATCAGTCTAGTTGCATTTTTTCGCTTTTCAAATTGTGGAAAGACGAATAGCACATCTTTATTGTTTAATTTTTCAAGGGCATCTGTACGAGCACGCTCTAATTGCTGCTTTACATAAATATGTGTATCATTATTCGCAAAATCATCTTCACTGATATGCACATTATCCCATGTTAGACCAAGCACTTCACCAATTCTTAAAGAGCAGGCAAATGCGAGTTGAATGGCAATCGATAGTTTTGGATCTTCACAAACTTCAAGTGCTTTAGCTATTTGATTCGCTGTCCATATTTCACGCTTTTCATATTCATGTTTGGGTGTATCCACTTTTAAAAAAGGATTACTTTTAATGTATTCCCATTTTACAGCTACATTAAAAGTGCAACGCAATACTCTATGAATTTCTGTGATAACACGACTAGATACGTTTCCTGTTTTCTTTGTATTTTCACTTTCTTTAAGATTTGCATAATATTGTTCAATCGTTATCGGACGAATTTGATCTAGTTTATAATATCCTAAGTATGGTGAAATATACGTTTTATATAAAGCTGTATTCTTTTCCATAGTAGATATTGACCATTTATTGCATCCATATAGATCAACATAATTAGGCCAAAATTCATCTAAAGTCGTTGTACTTGGTGCAATAAAAGTTCGATCTGCCTGTTGTAATTCAACTTCAGCTTTACGTCTTTTTGCTTCTCTTAATGTTTTGAAAGACTCCCATTTTTGTTTTTGCTTTCCATATTTATCCATGTAATAGTAAACAACATTATATCTGTCCTTTCTTTTTTGTATGGATGCCATTTTATTCACCACTTTCAATTTCTAATAGTTTCATTAATAATTTTTTACGAATATTCTTATCTTCACTAAGTTGTTTCACTAGATCCACTGCATCTTTTTTGTCTTTATCAGGCAATTCTTTTTTCATAGATTCTGTAAATTCTTCATTTAATTTAACTGCTTTTTCTTTTGGGGTTAATCCGTGGTAATCAAAAGAAATATCATCATGTTCAAAATAATATATATCGCGATAACTTCTTCCATCAATTTCCACTTTTTTGGAAAAAGCTTTTAATCCCTTTAAAGTGTGTCTAGGCAACTTTAATTTATCTGTAATTTGTCGCAAATGTTTTAGCATAAGCCGATCATCATATGGAGCAACACCATGTGTAGTAAACATTAGTGCATTAGAATCGGTATCAAATTGATAGATTTCATTGCAGCGTTTTTTCCATTGCATCAATAATTTATAGAGTGCATTAGGAATGCAAATTAATTCTTTTTCTTCTTTATAATAAAGTACATTAAAAGTTCGTGTTGAGTCTTCGCTCGTATATTGTTTGATGATTCTTTGTTTTGGAATCAATTCAACAGAAGATCTGGCTAAACGTCTTAAAGATTTATTAGAACGAATATAAGCTTTCCCTTTTTCTTTATAGTAATCTGCCCAACAAAGTCCTAATACGTCCAAAACATTTAAACCGGTCGCAAATATGATTTGCATAATCACATACAATTTTTCTTCTTTGCACTCTTCGAAAATCATATTCATCGTTTCATATGTCCAATCGGCTGACTTCTTTTCTCTTTTATGAGCAGATGGATTTGATATATGAATGCCTATAAAAGGATTGGAATCCATAATTCCTAATTGAATCGCATGATCACATGTTTCGGATAATAACAATTTACATGATCGGGTTGTTTTAGTAGATAATTCTTTTTTATATCGCACACTTTGCGTTGTACATATTTTTCCAATTAAAGCTTGAGCATAATCCTCATTCATTTCTGAAACACGAATTGTTCCAAGATAGTTTTGTAAGTACGTATCAAAATTTTTAGATGCTTCTCGATGTTTATGAATGTGTGCAACGAAGTATGGATCATTTAGCCAATCTTTCATAACATCGACAAACAAACTATCTGGTGAAAATACACACGTTTCTCCATCTAATAATTCTTTTCGCTTTACTGCATCTTCATAGTGATCAAATAATTCCTTAATCATTTTTATTTCTTTTGTAGGTGTGACTACTTCGTAAGTGACTTGATATTTCTTTCCCAATTTTAAAATTACAGCCATCCCTCATTCCTCCTTTATTGTTGATTGTCAAACCATTGATCAAAGGATTCCTTATTGATACGAAGTATTTTTCCAACACGAATGACTTTAAATAAGCCTTTTCTTGTTAAGTCATAGGCTGCCGTTCTTCCAATGCCTAGTATTTTCATAATTTCAGCAACCGTATATGTTTTCTTTTCGCACATAACAGGTTTCATCTCTTTGTTCCTCCTTACTATAAAATCTTTGAAATTTAAATTCTCACCTACAAAATAAAAGGAAGCAGCTGGGAAAGGACTGCTTCCAAAAGGAAAGGGAACATAACCAAAGCTATTTTCTTTGGTTATGTAAACGTAAGTCTAGACTGATTTTAATTTTTCGATCAATAGCAAGCATATCAACTCTACTAACTGTACCAATTTTCTTTAACAATCGAATTTTATCAATAACACGAATCTGTTCACACATGACCATTGATTTGTATTTCAATCCAATACCATCTGGTAAAAGATGATGTGTTGGTAAATGATGTTTTGTATAAATCTTGGAAGATAAACAAGCCACAATAGTTGTTGGACTATATTTATTACCACGATTGTTTTGAATGATCACAACTGGTCGAACTTTACCTTGTTCTGATCCGGATGCATCACTTAAATCCGCTAAATAGACTTCTCCTCTTTTAACTTTCATATATACTCACTCCTTATGTAAAACCAGGAACTAGTCCTGGTTGATGGTTAAAAATAAAATATTTATCGTGTTTTCTATTTATCACCTGATTACCCGAAAACAAAGGAATCCTATTAGACAAGATAGTTGCTAATTATCTTTCATTGGCATCGCACCAACCCATATCACGCTTGGGCCTGTCGCTAGAAGTATCATTATCTTATATATCGTCATGGCACAATCAGCAAAATTGTTTATCAATCTAAAGTATCATCGCTCGTTAAAAACATCATCGCGCAGTAGTGAAATAGCTCGAATATATAAGTGTTGTATCTAATAGTTGTTATTGAGTTTTCAAAGAGCTGCTAGGAAGATTACATATCCCCCTTCACTAGTGAGCCGACGAAAAAGGGTCAAAATTGCAGTTTTATTAAAAAAAGTGTATTTTTTTTCTAAAATGGAGGATTTCAAGATGAAGAAATGTATTGTATACAATGAACAAGTTAAGACTTTAATGCTAACAGTAGAGGCAATCAGAGGTTATGGAGGACTGCCTGAAGAAGTGGCTGAAAAGGCAGATGAATTTTGTCTGTATTTGAATGATTATATTTATGGTGATTTCTTTGCACCATATAGTATTGATGATCAAGTATGTGTGGAAGAAATCACTTATTCTGAGAATTAAAAAGCAAGCGGAATCGAAGACGATTCCGCTATTTGATTATTTGTTTGTTTTTCTTATCTGATATGCATAATTCAATTTTGCTAGTCTTCTGCAAATGGCCCATTCAGAAATTCCTGTAATTTTTGATACTTCTCTAGCACTATATCCACGATACATTAGAAAAATAATCAGCTGCATTTCAAATCCAAATTCTTCTAGTGATTGGGCAAAAGCAATACTTGTTATGGAATTCAAGAAATCTTCAACTGTTTGTGGATCATTTAATTTCGGTAAATCTGGTTGAATTGCTTTTGATAATTTTTGTTCGCTATCATAATCTACTTTTTCAAAAAATCTTCGATCTGAATTAAACTGCATCCGATCAAAATCACGCATTAATAGAATTTTGTCTATTGGCATTCCATTCTTTTCCATGAATCGCTCATCTTTCTCCTTCCATTTCTTGTACTCATTTTCCGCACGACGGTGATTATAAGGTTTAGCCATTATTATTCCTCCTTTTGCATAGCTAAGCTTTTGAAGGGATATCCCCTCATAATCGAGCCGACGAAAACAGCAAAAAATTGCACAATCGAAGAAATTTATTAAAAATTTTGATTAGAAGAGTATCCCTTCTTCTAATTTGACAATGAAAATAAAAAAACAGATCATCTGTCAGAAACAGAGATCTGATTATTTGGTGTAACTATTAATGTAAAGCTTTTATAAATAGTAGCGATTAAGTATAATTATCGAAAATCAAAGCACATAACAACATTAGAAATTAAATTTCTTTATTTAGATAAAATATAACAAAAAAGTTATATTTTTGTTCAAATAATTTTGTATTTCATATATAATAGTATCCGAACGAAAAAGAGGGCTTATTATATGGAGATTAGTTATAATCCTTTATTTAAGTTATTGATTGATAAAGGAATGAAAAAAACAGATTTGGCTAAAGAAGCAGATTTAACTGCTGGAACTTTGGCTAAATTATCAAAGCAACAAACTGTATCGATGGAAACATTAATCAAAATATGTAAATGTTTAAATTGTACATTTGATGACGTTGTCGAAATAAAATAATTAAAGGAATGAGGATTTAAATGAGAGTTGTTTCACTTTTTGCCGGAATTGGTGGATTAGATTCTGGATTTATTCAGAACGGATACGATGTAATATGGGCAAATGATTTTGATAAATATGCGGTTAAAACATATCAATCTAATTACAAAAACCCTATTATTTTAGGTGACTTAAACGAGATTGAGCTTAATAGCATCCCTTTAACAGATATAATAATTGGAGGCTTTCCTTGTCAACCATTTAGTATGATGGGAGAAATGAAAGGCTTTGAAGATACAAGAGGAACTTTATTTTTTAGGATTGTTGAAATTATAAATAATCAAATTGAACGAGGCAGTAAACCTAAAGCGCTTGTACTAGAGAATGTTAGAAATTTAAAGCTACATGATAACGGAAATACTTTTAAAGTTATTAAAAAGACATTAGAAGATTTAGGGTATGTAGTATACGATAAAATTCTTAATTCAGCTGACTATGGTGTGCCACAAACACGGAATAGAACTTTTATAGTATGCTTTTCAAATAAAAAAGCAGAATTTCATTATCCCCCAAAAATTAAATTGGAAAATACTTTACAGGATTTATTGGAAAAAAAAGTTGATAATAAATACTATTTATCCGAACGTATTCTTCCGACTATATTATCGAATGGTACAGGGGGATATAGAGGAAAATCTGAAATAGATTTAAAAATTGCACGTCCTCTATGTGCAACAATGGCTAAAATGCATCGTGCCTGCCAAGATAACTATGTTACACAACATGGAAAAGTAAGAAGATTAACTCCAAGAGAATGCGCACGTTTGCAAGGATTTACAGATGATTTTGTGATACCAGTCTCTGATACACAAGCATACAAGCAGTTTGGAAATGCTGTTACAGTGAATGTTTCAAATGCAGTTGCAGCAATGGTCAAGGAAACTTTAATACGGAATGAGGAATGGGAATGATAGCAGCAAATGAAAAAAAATTAAAAAATGATGTAGAAGAAATAATCGAATTTATTAACGCAAGCCAATTGGAAATAACTCAAAAATATGATATTTCTTTAAAAAAAATTACAGAAATCATTAAAAATGAGGATTACAGGAATGCTAGATCAAAATATATTTTAAATGATATAGAAAAAAATACTGCTCTTCAAAAATCATTAAGTTGCATTTCTACATTATGTCTAAATTATCACTGTGAACGTTGTCCAATCAACAAGTATTGTAACCATTATATCAATCAACTACGAGTAAAAAATGAGAAACCCCAAACAAGTAATATGATTGATTTATTCTGTGGTGCAGGTGGCTTATCTTTGGGATTCACTCAAGAAGGATTCATTTCTAAACTTGCTAACGATATTCAAGAATGCTGTGTAGATACATATGCACATAATCATCCAGAAACGCCTAGTGAAAATATAATTTTAGGAGATATAAATGAGGTAATACCAAAAATCAAGGAGATTACAAAGAGCCAATCTATAGATATTGTAGTTGGTGGCCCTCCTTGTCAAGGATTTAGTATGGCTAATCGTCAAAGATTAATTGATGATCCTAGAAACCATTTGTATAAAAGTTATGTTGAAGTTGTAAATTTTGTAAAGCCTACATTTTTTGTTATGGAAAACGTAAAAGGCATGCTTAGTGTTGCTGATCAAGTTGTGGAAGATTTTGAAAAAATCGGATACAAAGTTAACTATAAAGTTTTAAATGCAAAAGATTTTGGTGTTCCTCAAAATAGAGAAAGATTAATTTATATTGGTAATCGAATAGAAATTGATAACTTAAGCATATTTAGAGATATTGACTCTCTATCTAATAGTATTCCAAATTATTATTTAAAAGATGCTTTATATGGATTGAAGACATTAGAACCTTTAAAAATTAAAAATTCAACAAATCATGTTGATGAAAAAACCGGGGCACGAATTATGCCATCTTTAAATGAAGTGAACGATTATATAAACCTAATAAATTTAGATAAAAGTATAAATGTAACTTGCAATCATAAATCGAGATATAATAATGATCGAGATATTGAAATTTACAGAAGGTTATTTCCTGGTGATAGATCAGATGATCCAAAAATAGCAGATATAATGCCCTATAAAAACAGAAATCATATTTTTAAAGATAAATATTTCAAATTGGAACCTAATAAAGTTTGTAAGACCATTACCGCTCATATGAAATATGATTGCAATATGTACATACACCCTACGCAACCTCGTGGATTAACTCCAAGAGAAGCTGCAAGAGTGCAATCTTATCCAGATGATTATTATTTTCGTGGAGCATTTACTCAAACATATATGCAAGTAGGAAATAGTGTACCGCCATTATTAGGAAGAGCAATTGCTAAAATTATAAAAAAATATCTAAAGAAAGAAGAGTGATTTTATGATTTCAAAAGAATACAAAATAGTAGAGGATAATTTGAATTCAATCGGTATTTCGTTAAAAAATGAATGTGATGGTTTTATAGTAAAAGAATTAAAAGCATCGAACACATTAGATGAAGGAAGAACAACAAATCAAACTCACATTGCAATAACTGGAGAACAAATGGATTTATTTCCATATATTAGAGCCGTAGGTTATTTTGATAATGAATACAATAACCAAGATCCAAATTTGAAAAAATATTATGTTCTACAAATACCGGTTTATCTGCATCAAGATAATTTAATTTATCTTGGATACAACTGTAACGAGCATGAGAAAAAAGTATATGCTAGTGTTGTTAGAAGCAGACGTGATGGAGCTGCCGACCAGATACAAATGTCCATGATTAACTTGGATAGCCCCGACTTCGTTTCATTTAGAAAATATTGTCATACTAACGATTTTTTAATCATCCTAAAGCGTAAATCAGAGGTCTTATACGATTTTTATGTTATTAAAGCTGAAAATGTATCTGATGAATTAAAAAAACTGAATAATCATTTTTATAAAGAACCAACAAATACAGTTGTAAAATTTGATCAAGTTGTAGAACAGAATAATGCGTTTAATGACTCAATCGGATTTAATAAAATATTTTATGGGATTCCTGGATGTGGAAAAAGCTATAAGATTGATGCAATGCTAAATCATAAACCTGAATTTGTAGATGAAGCAATTAAAAATAAAATCACCACAAAGGCTGATGAATCTGATGTTATAAGAACAACATTCTATTTAGATTATTCTAACAGTGATTTTATCGGACAAATCTATCCATGTGTTGAGAAAGTAGAAATAAAAAACGATGATGGTTCTATTAGTTACAAAAGTATAGTGACTTACAAAAGAATCCCTGGACCATTCACTAAAGCATTACTACAAGCTTATCAACACTTAATTGATAAAGATAATTCCCAAGTCTATTTGATTATTGAAGAAATAAATCGAGGAAATGCTGCAGCAATTTTTGGTGATACTTTTCAATTATTAGATCGTAAAAATGGTGATAGTGAATATCCAATTAATAATGAATTTATTGAATCCTATTTAAAAGAAAATTTAGAGAATATTGAAAACTTACCTTCAAACTATAATTTAGAGAAAATTATGATTCCATATAATTTAACAATTTTTGCAACAATGAATACAAGTGATCAAAATGTATTTCCTCTTGATACTGCTTTTAAGAGAAGATGGAATCGAGAAAGAATAACAAATGATTGGAAAAATGTTGGACACATTAAAGATATGTATGTTCCTTATACTGATATCACTTGGGAGAATTTTGCGACAACAATAAACAAAGAAATGATTAGTCAAAGTATTAAAAAAGATGCACCTATTTCTGAAGATAAACAAATGGGAGCTTATTTTGCAAATAAAGATATGTTAACAGAAAAATCTTACTCTGAAAAAGTTGAAAAAGGCTTATCTTTAGATGAAGATCTAGTAAAATTGAATAATTTTGAAAATAATATATTGGATTATTTATACAACGATGTTACAAAATTTAATCATTCTATTCTCTTTGAAAATCAGTTAAATTCTATTGATACTATGTATGAAAGAATTAATTCATATATAAATGCAATCAACGATACTGGAGCAGAACAAGCAGAAAGTAAATGCGTTTTTAATAAAGTGTTTGTAGACGAAATAACTGAACAAATGCTTGGGCTTGTAACAAAAGCAGATGATAGCGATGACTAAACAAATTAATGTTATTCCAGTAGAAAAATCAAATGATTTTGTTGGGATTAAGTTCACAGACAACTCTGTAAATCTATTTGTTCCACAAGTATTTCGTCAAGATGAAAATAGAAAACAAGATCTTTTATTGTTTTTGAAATCTCTATCTATAGCGAAATCAAGAGAACAAGAGGCTTTAAAAACAGGTAAAAAAGCAAATAATGAAGTTTGGCCTATTGATTCATATTTATGGGTTATTCATGATTATCTTGAAAATGGATTTTATTATAATCGAGAAAAAATATATTCGAAGTCAAATAGTGGAAAAATCGAATGGAAAAAGACTTTAAAACAAGTCCCTATTTATTCGAATGGTAATATTATTTATGATAAACTAATCACTTCAAAAATGACTGCTTTAAATGATATTGTGGCACAAACATACAAACTATGTTTAAAGCAGAGTCTTGAAAGAATTGGGTGGATTTTTAATTATAATTTCTATATTGAAATCCAACAAATGTTTTCAGTGAATGAAATGATTAATTCGATTAAAAAAGAGTTAAATCAAACATTCGATGATGTTAAAAAATTAAGATATAATCATCTTTTGAAAATACTAACTAATTCAGATGGTAATAATTTAATCTCTAATGCATATTCCTATGGAATTGAAAACTATTACTATGTTTTTGAAACTATGGTGGATAAATTATTTGATGGAATCAAGGAAAGCAAAAAGAAAAAGTATAATCCAAATGGTTATTGGCAATTGCACAATCAAAAGGAGAAGAAAGCATCCGAATTAAGACCAGATACCATATTAAAAAGAAATGGTGCAACATATATATTAGATGCAAAGATGTATCAATATGGAGTTACACATGATGTAAAAGATTTACCAGAAACACAATCAATTCAAAAGCAAATTACATATGGAGATCATGCTTATCATAATCATAAATTACATGATACTAAAGTTAGAAATGCTTTTATATTGCCATACAATAAAAAGCTAGAAATATTTGCAGAAGATCCGAATACTTTAAAGTACAATGATGGAAATCTTGCTTATTTCGGACAAGCTTATACCGACTGGCGTGATGGTGATCAACAAAAAGATTATGAAAAGGTATATGCCTTCGGAATAGATTTTAATTATTTGCTAAGAAATCATAAAACTATTGATACTGACTTAATTAACAATTTGTGTACTGTAATAGAGAAAAAAATAAAAGAACAAACAGACGAAGGAGTTGATGATTAATGCACCTATTGAATTCAAAAAGTATTCTTGATTGTGATGAATTTGAAGAAGAAGTACATAATCAAGAAACTCAAGATATTTTATCAAGGCTTTCAAACTATCCGAATTACGACTGCGCTGCAATTATAAAATACTTTGATGAGGCAAACAAAGATAAAGAACCAATCATTAAATCTTGTAATTTACACAATTGTGATGAAATGATTGAGTATGTAGATTCAAAAAATGGTGTTGATATTGCTATAGTTGAAGACTTTTTAACATTTATTGTATATGGGCAAAGTTATTATAAAAACGATAAACACTATTTAGTTCAGACTGGAATTCAAATTAGACCATATGATTCTGATCGAAACTTTATAAAGTTAAGTATCGCATGAATGGAGATGAAATTTAATGAGAAAAATTGTTGATAATGGTTTAAAAGTAGATTTTCATATACATTCTTATGATTCAATCACAAAAGACTCTGCTAGTATTTTAAATCACTCCACCATTAATGACGTTCCTTTGTTAATTCAAAAACTAAATGATAATGGGATTCAAATGTGTGCAATTACCGATCATGATGTATTTAATTTTAATTTATATACCGAATTAAAAAAATATGAGAAAGATAGCAATTCGTCTTTAATTAAAGTTTTACCTGGTGTAGAATTCTCTGTTACTTTTAATAGAAATAATGTAAAAAAACAATTACACGTTATAGCTCTTTTTCAAGATGATGATTCTTCAAAATTAAAACATATTGAAAGTGTATTAGCTTTAAGCAATCATAAACCGACATATGATTGTCAAGATTCTTTCTCTGAACGCAAGTTTATTCAAATCTTATCTGATATAAATTTAGATACTGTATTAATAGTTCATCAAAAACAGACTTTAACTTCCAAATCAAAGCCTAAAAATAATGATGCAAATTCATTAGGAAAGTTAGCATTTAATGAATTTGTAACCTCAGAGTATTTTGAAGCATACGAATTCAAGAATAGGAAAAATGAACTTTTCAACAATTTATCTGTACAGGAATATGAAGATGACTTATTAAGATTCATAACAGGGTCAGATTGTCATGATTGGTCTGTCTACCCTAAGCATGATCAAAGCTCAACTGATGATGATATAAAGTTTACATACTTTAAATGTTTGCCTACTTTTAAAGGAATAGCCTTTGCTTTAACAGATATTACGAGAATAAGTCTAGAAAATAACTTCTTCACTTCAGATAAAAATAATTATGTTAAAGATATTTCACTTAGAATTAAAGAAGATGAAATAAATATCCCTTTGTCTAAAGGCATTAATGCTATTATTGGAGATAATTCAATTGGAAAATCGTTATTATTACACAAATTGACAAATTACTATAGAAAAGATGAGAATTCTTCTACTTCATCCATAGATGCATCCATAATTAAAGGATACGATAATTACCTTAATGACAATGATATGGAAATTAAAACTATTCTGAATAGAAATCAAATTTTTGAATTCGATACTCAAGGAGAAGTAAGAAAAAAATTTAATCTAAAAAAATTAGATGGAAAAGCATTCTATAAGAAAAAATTTCCTCCTAATGTTGATGTAAAAAATGCAGAAGAAATATGTTTTAAAAATCTTGAAAAAATATGCGATTATTTAAATCAAAAATTTGATTATGATGAGCAAATAAAGAAATTAAATAGTTTACAATTTTTAGATAAAAATATAGAAGCACAAACAATAACATATGTCGAATGTGATAATTTCTTTTCAAAAAAAATCCAAGAAACAACTAATATGATTTCACAAATCAGTCAATCTATCATTGATATCAAAAAATTAATAGCCTTTCCATTTGAAGAAGAGGAAATTACAAATTTCAAAAAAATGCTAGACTATTTTGGAAAATTATTAGATAAATACAATAAAATTTTATTTCAATATAATGAAAAGGTAAAAATTATAAATTTCATTAATACTGAATTCGCTTCAATAAATCACAATAAGGAAAAAATACAAACAACTGAAGCACAGCAACTATCAACATATATAAACAAAAAAAATAATTTTGAAACTAATATTGTAGAAACATACAACAAAAAATATAAAAAATATAACGGAATAGAAAATATAGTGCCAATTAAAGTACAAGTTAATGAGTATCCATATTTTTCATATAGGTTTGTAAAAAAAACATCAGTTAATATTGTTGATAAAAAATACTTAATTGAGCTATTGTGTACTCCAATGAAAAAAGGATTCTCGATTGAAGACTTTTCTAATATTTCAAAAGAACAATTTATAGATTGTCTATTAAGATATGATGAAGAAAAATATCCTAATTGTGTTGAATTTTATAAATTAAAAGTCAAACAAAAAATAAAGAATGATTTTAAATCAGTATCATCTATAGTTAGAGGAAAAGATAAAGCAGAAATATCCTATTCAGATGGTATCAATTCTCAAATATATTTTGATATTACATGTAATGATAAATATTCTACTGGATTATATTTAATTGATCAACCGGAGGATGATATATCACCTCATGCAATAAAAAAATACCTTTTATCTGATTTTAAAAGAATGAGTAAGAATAGGCAAATAATTCTTATCACTCATAATCCACAATTTGTCGTGAATTTAGATGTTGACAATGTCATAGTTCTTACAAAAGATTTAGATGATGGTTCATTGGTAGTTAAAAGCGGTGCTCTTGAATATCAAAGTGAAAACACTAATATTATTGAAAGTGTCGCAAATACTTTAGATGGAGGTATTGAATCAATACGAAAGAGGTGGAAAAGATATGATAAAGAAAATATCAATAAATAAGACAGATGATGCATTTGAAATCACTGATATTAACGACAATAAATTAATAACTACTATCAAATTATCTGATTTATCGTTATCTGGTAAAGACATTTATGATAATCTCTTTGCTAAATATCCTATTGAAGATTCAGAAGTTGGAGTTGATGTACAAATGGATAATTCAATTCATGATTCAAATGATGTTCGAATTGCTAATGAAATAAAATCTGTTCTGACTAGCATAGCAGAAAGAATTCAAAAATCAAAGAATGAAAAGGAATGATTTTTTGAAACAATTTAATGAAGGAGATGTTGTTTACTTTATTTCCTCTTCTGTCTTTATCAAAAAAGCTACTGTTATTCGTAATGCTGGTGGATTTTGTACAATACGGTTTTCAGATGGTAATTGCGGTACTTCTGGAACACGTGTTCGTGAAAGTAAATTGTATCATACAGAAGAAGAGGCAGAATTGTTACAAAATCAAATTGATGATGCTTCTAGTACGAGTGAAAGGGTTAAATTATCTAAACAATTAAAGAAGATCAATGAACAATTATTAGAATTGAATAAGTATGAAAAAGTTGTTCATCGTTGGGCAGATAAGATGGAACCAATGGATTTGGACGATGGTGTAAAAGCAAATTATGCTAAGTTCCAGGAATTGTAGGCTAAGATAAAATAAAAAACTAACTCTAAGAGCAAAGGCATCTCAATTTACATCTTACTGGCACAGGTTAGTTTTATAGAAATATATTACACCGAGATAAAATGCGTAATTGGATAGATCATTCTGAATGAAAGAGGTGAAGAAATGAATACAGATAATGAATTATTAATAAAATTAGATGCTTTGATTTCCAATTGGGAGGATGAGACAGTTGAGTTTAAAGAAGCCAATAATGATTATGATAAAGATAAAATTGGTAGATATTTTTCTGCTCTTTCTAATGAAGCAAATTTAAGAAATGTACAATGCGGATGGCTGGTTTTCGGTGTTAAAGAAAAAGGTAAAAAGATTGTTGGAACCAATTACAGAGAGAAAAAAGGTCTTGATACGTTAAAACATGAAATTTCATTGCAAACAACGGGTGGTATTTCATTTGTTGAAATTTATGAAGTGGAAAAAGAAGGTAAAAGAATAATTATGTTTCAGATACCTGCTGCAACAGCGGGTATTCCTACAGGTTGGAAAGACCAATATTATGCTAGGGAAGGAGATTCTCTAGTTCCACTGTCATTGGAAAAAATGGATCGTATTCGTCAACAGAGTAATCGAGATTGGTCAAAATTGTTTGTAAAGGGTGCAACAATTCAGCATCTAAATAAAGATGCAATTAGTTTAGCTAGAAACAACTATAAGGAGAAGATGCAAAAGCCACATATTTCTCAAGAAATTGATTCTATGAGTGATGAAGAATTTCTGACGAAAATGAAACTTATACAGAATGGTCGTATTACAAATGCTTGTATGCTGTTACTAGGAAATGAAGATTATGATTACTTATTTGATTACACACCTGAGGCAGCATGGAGACTATATGATTCTAAAAGTAACATTAAAGATTATGAAATCTTCAAGATTCCATTTATTACATTGAGTGATCGTATTTTTTCTCGAATTCGCAATTTAACATATCGGTATATGCCGAATCAATTAACCTTGTTTCCTTTAGAAACGAAACAATATGACATGTGGCTTTTAAGAGAGCTTATGAATAATTGCATTGCTCATTCTAACTATGCATTAGGAGGAAGAATTAATGTGGATGAAGAAGAGGATGAAATCACTTTAAGAAATCCTGGTTCTTTTCTACCTGGCAGTATTGAAGTGGCTCTCCAAAAAAATTACACACCTCCATTTTATCGAAATCAGTTGTTAGCTGAAACAATGATGAAATTCAATATGATTGATACACAATCTATGGGAATACGTAAAGTATATAAGATTCAACAAGAAAAATATTTCCCTATGCCTGATTACAATTTGTCGGTAGGTAATCAAGTTGGAGTTACTGTATATGGTAAAGTATTGGATGAAAACTATACGAAACTATTATTTGAACATTCGGAATTTGATATTCAAACTGTCTTTTTAATCGATCAAGTCCAAAAGCATCATACAATAACAAATGAACAAGTTAAATATTTAAGAAAATTACAGGTTATTGAAGGAAGAATGCCAAATATTTATCTTTCTGCAGATATCGCAAAGACTTTAGAAAAGAAAGAACAATACGTAAAAAATAAAGGGTTTGATGATGAATATTATCGTGATTTGATTATTAAATACCTTAAAAAATACAAAAATGGGACAAAAGAAAATTTTAAGACTCTATTGATAGATAAATTACCAGAAAGTCTTAGTGAGAAACAAAAAGAAAATAAAATTCGTAATTTATTGTATTCATTGAGAAGAAGAGGAGTCATTGAATGTAAAGGAAAATACTCTAGATATGCTTCTTGGGTATTGACGGATCAAGATTAAATTTTAAGCAGTAAACAATTTTAGTTTTCAACCGGATAAATTTGAAAAATAAAAATAATTTATCCGGATATTTATCCGGATAGTGTTTATTAAACATTCTAAAAAGTGCATAAATATCAGGCATAATGACCGGATAAATTGAGAAAATAAAAATAATTTATCCGGATGTTTAGTAAGTCAACATGCAGTCATTGTTAATTATGGTGCATAATTATTTGGCGCTTTAGCTTACTAAAATCAAAAATTAAATTGTATTAGTAACTTATTGATTTGGCTAATGGGAGTAGATGAAAAAATACATTTAATATCACGGTAAAGAATGGCCAGGTAAATATTGCAAATGACAATTCAACAATCACAGCTTATAACAATATCTCCTTCAATCTAAATGAATTGGATAAATTGATTGAAGATGTTAAGAAGATATCTCAAAAAGAACAATTAAATTGTAATCTTGAGGTAATATCTGAAGAATTGAAGAGTAAACAACCGCGTAAAAGCTTTATAAAAACTGCTATGGAGGGGAATGAAAATGATAAAAGGTACTGCAGAGTTTGGGACAGTAAATACCACTTTAATACAATTTGTACTAGGCTGTATTTAAAGAATAGAGAGATGATAATTTGAAACGATTTAATGAAGGTGATGTTGTTTACTTTATATCCTCTTCTGTCTTTATCAAGAAAGCTACTGTTATTCGTAATGCTGGTGGATTTTGTACAATACGGTTTTCAGATGGTAATTGCGGTACTTCTGGAACACGTGTTCGTGAAAGTAAATTGTATCGTACAGAAGAAGAGGCAAAGAAGGTTGTTGAACAACATCAAAATGTAAACAAGTGGAGATGATGGTTTCTCCACTTTTACTTTGGATTGGCGAATACAATACCACCCATTCTTGATCTGTAGTAATCAAGCGTGTAGGTGTTGGTTTGCCAGTCCTTTTTTGCATCTTCAAACGTATTGGTAATACCATCATAGTTTCCATCTTGAATGGTAATGTTATTACCATCCACTTTTAAAACAATACCAACATGGTTTTTACCAATACCAGAAAATACGGCTCCTGCTTTTGGGGTAGTGGATCTTTCAAATTTATCTGGATGTGATTTTAGTAGCTCATCTACACAATCCCATCCATTTCTCGTAAAGCCAGGATCATAGCCATATAGTTCATAAAATCTTCCCCAAGCAAACCATGTGCATTGCCCATATAAACCTGCCTTAGCATATGGATTTTTGGTAATCCATGCTTCCATGTTACTAAAGTTAGGATTGGTTCCACCTCTAAAGGTAATACCAACATAACGCATGACATGATCTACATAAGATGGATCTCCATAACCAGATACATTTAATTGTTGTTTTTTCATATCTGAAAATTGTTGTGCATTATATTTGGAAAAACCACCAAAATTAGAAAGTGCCCAATCAATATAGCCAGACCCATAGTTGTATCCTTGCAATGCTAGATAGATATGTTCTGTATCCGATGGATCTTTTACATTTGCTTTTTTAACACAATCCGAAAAAGTATGTGTACCAACATCTATGGAATACTCCGGTTCTGTAATACCATTAGGAACTCTAGGATATTTTGTATTATATCCAGATTCACTGGCTTGCATAGGATCATTTCCTTTACCACCAGATTCTTGCATCATAATCGCTTGAAGTAAAGATACATAGTCTTCTATATCATATTCTTTAGCATACTTACGAATTGTTTCTTCATATGCAATAACTTCTTCATTTAAAGAAATAATTTCACTACTGGATCCACCATCTTGAGCTAATACGCTAAATGTACCAATAAACAGAGTAATCACTATCAATAAGATCAATCCTGTTCCAAAAGAAAAGAGTGTATTCAATGTAGATACACTCTTCTTAACAATATGAAATGATTTCTTTATAGCATGTGTAGTGTTTTGAACAATAGGCTTGAAAACAAATTGTTCTGTAGATTGTTTTATCTTTGTAGCATTCACTTTATTTACAACACGCTTCTTTGCTTTGGCTATATAAGAAATTCTTTGTGGTTGAACAGCATGGCCTGATTCAATAATCGGTTTCTTACTAGACGATTTGATCTTATATTCATGATGTTTTTGTTTTATAAACTTTGTAGCACGGTGTTTAGATTCAATTACAACTTGTTTTGCTGCAACACTTACTTTATTTGTAGCTTGTATCTGTGGATTGGATTTAACAGAAGCCTCTTCTTTTTTATCAACTTTGCTATGTTTATTGATTGTCTGTTGCTTAATAAAATGCTGAATATTTCCCTTTGTATCTTTTGTTTTGATAGCTTGCATTTTTTGTTTTGTCTTAATATCTCTCAAATTCATCAACTCCTTTGTATGTAAAAAAGCAGAAAGTGAATTCTGCTTAGTTGAATAGGAGTTTTCTATCTCCTGGTTTAGTTGTATTGAGATTGTACAATAATCCTTTTGGCATCTTATTTACAAAAGGAACAATAGAACCACCATACTTGATTAATCCAGATCCTGTTGGTGCATTTGTGATGTATCCCATCTGTTCTTCTGAAATATTAAGAAGTCTAGCTAAATCTTCTCTATCATTGGCGGATTGGTTTAACATCACAATGAATTCAGAGTTTGATAGCATACTTGTACCTTGTTGAGAAGAAAGAAGATATTTAACATTTTGTGTAATGCCTGTTGGATAGGCATCTCTTTTACGAAATTGTCTCCATGCAGATGCAAAGAAGGTTGCACTTTCTTCATTTTCAAAGATAACATGTATCTCATCAATGAAGACATGGGTACGTTTACCTTTTCTCCAGTTTTCATTAACACGGTTAATAATGGCATCTGTGATGACAAGTAATCCCATTGTCTTTAATTGTTTTCCTAAATTAAAGATATTAAATGACAAAATTCTAGATTTGATATCTACATTGGTTTCATGAGCAAAGATGTTCAAGGATCCATTTGTAAACAGCTCAAGCTTAATAGCTAATGATTTAGCTTCTGGTTCACTTTGTTCTAATAGTTTGCTGTAAAGATGCTTTAATGTTGGAATATAGTTATTTTTCATGGCATCTTGATAAACCAAAGATACACAACGATCGATAATAGAACGATCAATTGGGGATATACCACCATGATTTGTATCTAACTGTTCAAATAAAGACATGATAAATTGTGATTTATCTGCAATGGCATTCCCACTATCTCCATATCCTTCTGACATATCCATGGCATTAATATAATCTTTACTGTTCGTTCCAATACGAATGATCTGTCCTTTCATCGCTTTAATGATTGGATCATATTCACCTTCCGGATCCGCAATAATAATATCGTCATTCGTAGACAGAATTAAGAATTCAATTTCTTCTTTCGTAAGAAAAGATTTACCTGATCCAGGAATACCCAATACAAAAGAGTTTGGATTTTGTAATAAAGCTTTGTTACAAAGAATCGGATTGTTGGTAATGGCATTCTGACCATACCAAATACCACCTTTCTGCATGATTTCATGGGCTCTAAAGGGAATAAATACAGCAGCACTTTCGGTAAGTAGGGTACGAGTGATATTGAGCTTGTTGACTCCAATAGGAAGGGCTGTTTGTAGACCATCCAATTGTCTTTTCGAAAAGTATAATGTTTCTAATTCACAAACATATTTACGAGCAACAGCTTTTAATGTTTCCGTATCTTTATCGAGTTCTTCTAAAGAATCAGCAAGGTGTACAACTGTAATATTACAAAGCATCATTCTTTGATCTCGTACAATTAAATCATCCAAGAATTCTTTACATTCCTTACGTTGAAGTTCCATATCATAAGGGATAATGGCTGAAAAGTTATTATTTCGATTTTGTTTCATTTGCCAATCCGTTATGTTCTTTTCAACACCCAAGAATTTATTTTCTACTTCACGAACAGCTTCATCTGTAGGAATCGTAATAATGTCCATGGAATACATCAAGTTCTTATTTAAATCGCAAAGTTCGGATACAAACTCGTCTTTTAAAAAGCCTGGATAATTACTTAGATAAAGGACTCTTCCATATTTACCATCAAATTCAAAATATTTGTTATGGTATTTACTCATTCTGGGTGTAATCAAATCTTTAAAAGAATGACCTTTCTTAGCCAAATCATTCATATCTAGAGAAAACTCTTCCGTTTCACTACGATAAAAATCATGAAGCATTTTTAATCGTTCTTCTGCATTTAATTCGATACAAGAAGAGCCAAGACGTGCAAATAGGGTAGAGAATTCAGTGGTGATTCTAGAAAAGGTGAATCTTGCTTCCTCGATGGTATTTTTGAAGACAGTCACTGTAATGTATTTTTCCTGGATAATATCATCACTTTCAGATAGTTTATCCAAAAGCATATTGTTGTATTCTTCACGATATGGATCTAATCCATCATTCTTTAATGGAATCAAGATATCTTCTTTAAACTTCTTGATATCCACTTTTCGATTATTAATGGTAATCTTAGTCATCACAGAAGAATCAAAAGAATTTAATAGATCGCTGTAACTTAAAAAAAGATTATTTTTATCTTCACCAGACGCAATCTTATAATTGATATCTAAGAACCTGTAACTCTTTGTATATTTATTACCAGATTTAAAAATACCATCCTTATAGATTATATCTACGGGGATGGTATCCTGAACAGTTTTAGGCACTCTTGTTTTTTCTTTGTTGAGCTTTTTCAATCTTTCGTAACTTTTTATCATGTACAATCGACTCCTTTCTAGATTGTTTAATAACTGGCTCCAATATTTCGTAATAAAGATTAAAAGGGGCATTAATCAAATTTCTTGTAGATAATACAAAAGAAGATATTGCCATCTTCACAATATCTTCTGTATACATCCCTTGAAATTTGATAAATCCAAATGCTGCAAATGGTGCAGCTCCAAGCATACATAGCCAACTAGTCACTTCTGTACCAAATCTTTCTTTGAATAAAAAATACAAACCACACGCAATAGCGCAGGCAATGATAGAAAAGATACTTTGTCGAAGTGACAATCCAAAGAAGATACTTTCCGTATAATCACGTATTTCCTTGTTAATCTTGATTTCAAAATTAGATTTCATCATCTAAATCCTCATGAATGACATCTAGTGGAATAGAAGATGCAAATAAGATATTATCGACCGGAATAACCATCTTTCCACCATCACGACGAACAATGATTTTATCCTTTTCATGTTCCACTTTGTACATCAATTTTTCTGTTAATGGTAAAGTTGAAGATTCAACAATATCTAATGAATCTCCTGTTTTTAATACAACTTTATTTAATATATAATCTTTCATTTTGTATTCCTTTCTTGCCAAAAAGGCATAATAAAAGCAGGAACAATATGCTCCTGCAGTAGTAATTAAAATAGTAATGATAAGTAATCCTGCCTTGAGTCAAGTATTCTAATAATTTCAATATTCTCTTCATTGACATTATAGAATACAAGTTGCTTAGATACGATTAAATAGTGAAATGGTGTATCTATGTCGAAACGATCTGACATTTTAGGACCTAGATAAGGATTATCTTTTAATAATGAAATTGTATCTACAATATTGTTTTTAAGTTTTTTTGCGGCTTGATCGTTATGAAACTGATTAATAATATAATTTTCGGTATTAAGAAGATCATCAATTGCTGCTTTTTTATAAATAATCTTCATTTTACAAACCTAACATCTTTTTGGCTTCTTCTTCTGAATAAGATTCAGTACAATTCATACCAATTTCTAATTCTTTCATTAATTTAGATAAAGCTTTTGCTTTCATCTTTTCAGCATTATCTTCGGTCACAGAAAATGGAAAACCACCTGTATTTAATACTTGCTGAAAAAATACATTTACGGCATCCGTTAGAGTTAAACCATTTTTCGCAAAAACTTCTTCTAATTCATTCTTGATTTCTGAGTTCATGCGAATTCTAAATACATCATCTTTTTGAGCATTGATTACGTTACGCATAATTAACACTTCCTTTCGTATATATTATAATCAGTTTTTTACAAAATATCAACAAATGTGGTAACTGAGTAGCTACATATTATAGTCCCATCATTTCTTTAACAATTCTGTCTGACATCTTGATTGTTCCTACTAGAACTAACATGTTGAATATCAATTCTCCAATATAGCTCCATACCATAGATACACTAGATGCTGTTGAATCTACTACCGGTGGACTTGATGCAAAGGCAGAGAAGATAATACAGGAAAGGACAATGATAGTTCCTTCTAAACACACTCCTGCATAGCTTTTAATAAAGGTAAAAGCTGTATTTTGTGTGCTTTCTCCTGCAGCTGCTGCAAGTGGAATCGGAGATATAGCTGTATACATGTATAGTTTAAAGAATCTTCCATATACTGTTAAAATCATCACGAAAGATAATATTGTGATAAATATAGATCCTAGTAAGGTTACTGCCCATAATGGAATGGATTCTAGAAAACCGGTATTACTTACTGCATCTACAATTTCTTGTGGAATCACTGCTTCATTGGATACTCCAAGTCCTACAGTTTCTGTAATCGATTGAATGATACCCTGTACAATTTCAAAGATTTTCGTCATTAGTTCCATTCCATAAAGTACTAGGGTTCTTGCGATGATAAATCTTAGAAATAGTTTGAAGGCTTGCTCTGGACGTTTGACATCCTGCCAGCTTGTACAGGTTCGTATTAATCCCCATACAAAGAAAAGTACAAGAAGGGCAAGACCAATAGCTTGTAAACCTTCATGTACTTTTACAATGATTTTCCATATATCTCCACCTTTAAATGTTTCTGGAGATTCAGTCAGTAACAACCATATTTCAGCAAGTTTAGAATTCCAGGTATTGATTGCACTTGTTAGGTTATCGATGATTCCATCCATATATTAACCTACAATAATATTCAAAATCTCTTTAGCAAAGGTAATTACAATACCACCAGCTACTGTCATAAATCCATTGGCTCTCTGGCTTGGATCATGGCTTTTTAAAGATAAACCAACCTGTACGATTCCAAAGCCTAATAGAATCATGCCAATAGCACGTATAAGTCCAAACATAAAATCACTGAAATTATTGACTACAGTGACTGGATCATTAGCTGCATAGACAGGTGTTATAAAGTTTGTGATGAGTATCAATGCTGTATAAGCAAAGAACACTACTTTTCTAATTGTTTTTGTTTCCTTCATTTTCTTTGATCTCCTTTACATATTTTTCTACTTCTTCTTGATCTAACAATTCATATTCGTTATCAGTCAAAAGAATATTTTGCCAATCATCAATGAAATGATACGTTTGCCCATGAATATAAGGCTCTCGTCCTCCATCCAATGTCTGCTTAATATTTGGATGTTTTAATAAATCATATTTTTTATCTTTAACAGGGCGTTCTCCCTTAATAAAAAGAAGTCCATAGTTGTTATCCAACAATCGAACTTCATCTGCTGTTAATAATTCTCTTCCAGTTTGTTGGTAATTTGTAGAATAATTACCACTTCTTCCTTCAGATTTGCCATACGTATTTGTATCCAATGTTTCTTTTCCAAGCAATTCACTGATATATTTATGTGTACTTTGTTCATTACCACCTAGGTAATACGTTTCATCACAGTTACCTAAAATGGATTCCCAGCTATCCTTGTATAATGCTTTGATCTGAGCCAGGTTCTGTAAAATAATGGATACAAAGATCTGTCTTGAACGCATCGTTGAAAGAAGTTTATCAAATTCATCTGGTAAAGCCACATTGGCAAATTCATCCATCAAGAAATGGACGGGTACAGGAAGTTCTCCACCATGTACATAATCTGCCTGGTAATACAACATTTGAAATAACTGGGTATACAACATTCCAACCACAAAATTAAATGTAGAATCATTGTCTGGAATAATCGCAAAAAGTGCTGTTTTTCTTTCTCCAATCTGTTCCAGTTCCATTTCATCATATTTAGTAAGTGAAGCAAGTTCTTCCAAATTAAAAGCAGCAAGTCTTACACCTACCGAAATCAGAATCGATTTGGCGGTTTTACCAGAGACAAATTGTCAAGGACTTTTTAATCAAATTCACAAAAAAGGTGCCAGAAGCATTGTATGGCTCCTGACACCTCGTTTGACAGATTACATTTTTCCGTTCAGCAGGTCTTTGCAGAGATACGCGTAGTCTGGCAGCTGGTTGATATATGGCTCCCAACGCCGCTTGATTTCGGCCAATTCCAGCGGATCGGCTGCTTCCAGCGCGTGATCGTTGCCCGTCATATATAGAACATCCGTAGCTACATCGTCCAAACACCTGTAACAGAGATCGGCGGCAGATTCGATTCTGATACCGGTATCCACATAGACTGGATTTACGCCAATCGCCAGCCAGACATAGCCTACCTTGTCCGACCAGAGCAGTTCAAAAT
>OGZA01000686.1_pt1 | contig 25494 bp, 19 predicted proteins | sample 1576591 | NCBI WGS metagenome assembly OGZA01 (sample SAMEA3541565, study PRJEB24748) | human gut metagenome | biome: human gut; feature: human-associated habitat; material: faeces | place: China | collected 2012
CGGTTACTTTATGCAGGAAAAAGAACCTCTCAAAGCCATCGAAGGCACAGGAGACCAGATGGTTCTGAACATGAGCGACCTGAAATCAAGTACCACTTACTATGTACGTGCTTTTGCCACAAATTCACAAGGCACAACTCTCTCTAATATCACCTCATTCACCACCGCCATCGACCCCGTACCGGGTGATGGAGATATGGGTAATCCGGATAAATAACCCTCGAAACAGAAAAGTAATATGAAAAAGATATTCTTATATATATGTATGATATGCCTGGCAGGTCTGAGCACCTACGCTGCCATAAACGGAACACAAGCAAACGATGACACTTTTGCCACCAATGCGCTGAAAGAAGGCTCTTTCCCACTGACCTTTGAACAGGAATCTACCACTGCCCCGTGGACAACTGCGGGAAACGGGGTTGTGACCAGCAGTAATAAAGAAGCGAACTCTGAAGTAGGGTTCAGTACAACGTTCAACCTATCATTTGATGCTACGGTTTCTTTCGACTGGTCTGTCAATGGCGACCAACTGATATTTTATGTGGACAACAAGCAAGTAACTAATATATCCGGCATTATATCCAACTATACCCCTTATAGTTATGATCTAAAAACGGGTGTGCATACTTTGAAATGGAGCTACAAAAACAGTAGTTCCGCTACCACCGGAGATGATCGCGGCTATGTGAAAAATATCTATATGTCGCCAACATCATTCATAATGCCGGGCGTTGCTTACCCTGTATGCGAGACCCAACTTTACTTCGGAAATGTAGTAAAAAATGCACCGACAACGGTCAACCTGAATGTCCGCAATATCGGTAGTGAACAACTAAACATAACGAAAGTGACAACCGACAATACCATTTTCTCCATAGGAGATTATGAAAAGAATATTCCAGCATTGGAGACACGCACAATCCCTTTCACCGTCACTGTAACAGCCGAAGGACTGATTGAAGCCAAAGCTATCATAGTAACCAATGGAGGCACACGGGAGGTTTCCTTGCGGGCCAATTGTACAAGCGATATAACAAGCATCGCTGTGACAAGTCCAGGGAACCTCAGCAATCAAGTATCAGCGAGCGATTATGCAAAAATCAACAATCTTAAGCTGACAGGCGTTATTAATGATACAGATATCGCTTTCATCAAGCAAAACCTAACAGCTGTCAAGACGCTGGACTTATTGGATGCCTCATTTATAAACAACAGCATCAATACGCAATTCCAAAAGAATACATGGGTAACGTTGATATTGCCAAAAGGAACATTGACAATCAATTCTGCGGCACTCCAAGAGAGTGAATGGCTACAAAGTATCGTATTGCCCGAAGGATTGACAGACATAAATTCTAATGCTTTTTACAAGTGTAGTTCTTTACAAAATATCGTCCTCCCATCCACTCTACGAACTATCGGCATAAGAGCTTTTAATGATTGTGCGTCATTAAAAGCCATAACGATTCCGGACAGAGTTGAATCTATCGAACAATATGTATTCTATGAATGTATTTAGAGCCTTATAACTAACCATAACTTACTATGACTAACTAACCATAAAGCCTTGATTTTCAATACCATTTGATTTTTAACACTTTCTGAGTGCTTTTTGGCAGTTCCCGATTTTCCACATATTTTTGCAGCGTATTTCTACCGTGGAGAATTTGCGGAGCTTTTATTTTGTCATATCGTGAACGTAGTTGACAAGGGTTTACGAGTGGTTACAATGGAGGACAGATTTGAAGCTGATAGGCAAAAAGCGTTATATCGTGGACTGGGTTGACAAAGGTTGTCAATAGTTCACTTCCGTTTACTCCATCGGTGGAATACTCAAAGTATGTAGAACATAGCAATATCAAAGAGTATGAGACCGACAAGAAAATGTGAATTTTGTGGCAAGACATTCGTGCCAAGAAGCGGTATGCAGAAATACTGTTCCGAGGAATGTCAGGCAGAGGCAAAACGTCTTAGGAAGAAAAGACAGCAGGACTTGATTAACGGTATTGAGCCAATCATAGATCTGCAACATCAGGAGTATCTTACCTTCTCCAAAGCTGCCATTCTGATGGGATGCACCCGACAGTATATCTACAAACTTGTGGCTAACGGCAAGTTGAAGGCATCAAGATTGAGCAGCAGAATGGCATTCGTAAGAAAGGCTGATATAGAGAAGATGTTTGAGGGTAATCCCTACAAGCGTGTGGTTCCTGCCAGCAAGAGCAAGCCCGGTAAGAAGGCAAAAACAGAAAAGCCAACACAAAACCTGAAATCAACAAAAGGGAAAGAGGAGAATGAGGTGCTTGACTATTATTCGGGCGAGGAAGTGATGTCCATTTATAAGGTCAAGAAGTCTTGGCTCTACACCTCCGCCAAGCGCAACCAGATACCGATGTGCCGTATCGCTGGCAAGAACTATTACAGCAAACGGCATATTGACGAGTTCTTCGGTACTGCCGTTGACATCCACAACATCACTGAGTGGGTGACTGCTGATGATGTAGAGGATGCTTTCAGCATGAGCAAGTCGGCACTCAGGGCATACACCTACCGCCATAAGATACCAACTAAGCGAGAATACGGACGTACCTATTACTCCAAGGAGCATCTTGAAGAACTGCGCAGGACTGACCTCATGAGCGATGACAACTATTATACCACTGAACAAGTGCAACAGTTGTATGGTCTGACAAGTGCAAACATCTGCCATATAGTGAGAGTTCACCATATCAGTAAGGTAAAAGTGGGTGTAAAGAACCTGCTTTTGAAGACGGATGTGGAGCGTGCAATGGCAGAAAGAGCTGCTAAAGGACTGTGAAAGCAAGTGATTTCAGCATTATCCATCAGTTACTATGAATAATTGGAGTCACGGATGCATCATTTTATTCCTTTGCAGCCGTGAAGAGACACTTCACCACGAATAATCATCAATAATACATATCAGTTATGAGCAACATTTGCAAGACCGTATCATTGCGTACACGCAAAATCAAGGACGGACACATGCTGTCCTATTATCTTGACTATTATCCAGGCTATCGTGACGAGAGCACGATGAAAGTCATTCGCCATGAGTCGCTTGGCATCTACATCTATGCCAAGCCGAAGAACCAGACGGAACAGAAGTACAACCTCAACCTTACGGCAAGAGCCGAGGCGATACGCTGCCGTCGCTTCGAGGCTATCGTCAACGAGCGTTACGATTTCTTCGACAAGGAGAAGATGAAAGGCGATTTCCTTGCTTACTTCAAGAAACTGGCAGACAAGAAGAACTCCAAGTGGCAACACGTCTATATGCACTTTCGTACCTTCACGCAAGGCAAGTGTACCTTCGGTGAGATAAACGTGGACTTGTGCAACAGATTTCGTGAGTATCTGCTGACAGCACCACAGGGACTGCATAAGAACAGAAAGCTACATATCAACTCAGCAGCCAACTACTGGTCAACTTTCCGTGCTTCAATCCACACTGCCTATCGTGACCGCAAGATAAAGGAGAACCCGAACGGTTTCTTGGAGCGTATCGAGACAATCCCGACTGACAAGGAGCATCTTTCACAAGACGAGGTTATCCGCTTGGCATCCACACCATGCTCTGCTCCTGCCTTGAAGCGAGCATTCCTGTTCTCTTGCCTAACAGCATTGAGAAAGAGCGACATCAAGAAGCTCACTTGGGAGGAAATACAGCCATACGGCAGCGATGGTGTGATGTATGTCACCACACGAATGCAGAAGACAAAGGACATCGTGCATAACCCAATCAGTGAGGAAGCCTTGGAACTGATAGGCTATTCACCGGATAAACGAGGCAAGGTGTTCCCCGATTTCAAAGACTCCATGACACAGGCACCATTGAAGAACTGGCTGAAAGATGCAGGGATTACCAAGCATATCTCCTATCATTGTTCACGCCACAGCTTTGCCTGTCTCCAGTTGGACGCAGGGACCAGTATTGCCGTAGTGCAGCGTTATCTCGGTCACAAGAATGTGGCAACAACAGAGGTGTATGCCAAGATTTCCGATGCACAGAAGCGTGCTTCGGTTGGCTGTATCACCTTGAAGAAGTAACCATTTGACAATAACACGCAGAAAAGGACTGTTGGAATGATAGTGTTCCAATAGTCCTTTTCTCATTTTGTTGGTTCTATTTGTAGTCGTGAATAGAACCAATCTGACAAATATGCCTTAAAAAACTATCGGTATTTGGGAGTCACTTCAAGTTTTCTTTTTCCTCGTCCTTACCTTTGCAACCAACAATCAGCAACAACTGACGCTAACGAGCTGTTTCAAGTATGATTCAGAGTATGAAATCATATTAGAACGCTAATAAAGCGTAAAAGAAAGAGTGCCAGAGAACGTAAATGCTGTTTTTACATGCTTCTGCATCTAACTTTGTGGAAGTTTTTTGAACGAATAACAATAAAACGAATACAATAATGATAGAAAACAAGACAACTTCAGATTGTACCATCTACGCTTTTGTTGGTACTGCAATTCTCGCCATCTCTCTTGTCGTGGCGATGTATGTAGGCAATGACTTTCACCAAAGTCTGTTTGTCGAGTCAATCATCTTTGTAGGGAGCAACATCCTGCTTTGGGCGATATTCATTTCTATGGTGAATTATCCCTATGAACTGATGACCATTGGTAGCAACAGCAAGACAAAGAAAAACGTTGTAGAAGCAGAGCCAGCAACAGAACAAGAACAGCCAAAGCAAACATTACCACAAACAGAGTCAGCACAATACAGTCATGAGGACTATGCCAAGTGTGTAGAGGCACAAGAAAAAGAAGCACAGGAGGAAAAGGACAAGCGAACGAGAGCCGTACTTGACTATGTGCATCGTACCATGTCAAGGTTTCTGTATGAGGAAGATTTGTACAAGGTAATTGAGGCTGTCAAGGAATGGAGCAACGACACCAACTATACCCCGACAGCAACAAACCGTTTCAAGAAGACGGTTGAGAATATTCCTTTAAGGCACTTCGTGTGGAATATCGCAGAACGTTTGGGTAAACGTGATTACACAATGGCAATGCGAATAGCCTTTGTCAAGGCTTTATTTCCAAAGCCGTTTGAAGGCTTGGACTACAGCACATTGAAGAACCTGAAAGCACCATGTTCCAATGATATAATCCCTATTGACGAGCCTGCCAATGGTGGATATGATTTCCATGATGTGACGGAGGAAAATCCTAAATAATCCCTATTGTTAGAGTTATTCCTTCGTGAATGACAAATGACTGTCACGAACCTCAGTAACGGAAGCATCATTCTGTTCCTTTGTCCCAGTTTTTTAGAACAACTTGTATATGACAAAGGAATTAACTTTCAACGACCTTCCAATGGTCGTTGCCCAGCTTCGGGATGAAGTGGTGGGCATGAAGCAGATGATCATCAGTCTGCAATCACAGAACAAGCCACACAAGGCTAATACGCACATACCTATGAGTGTAGAGGAAGCATCGGCATACCTGAAAATGCCGATGGCAACTCTCTACATGAAACTTGGAAACGGCAGCATTCCCGCCACCAAGCCGGGCAAGCGTTACTGCCTTTATCAAGATGAACTTGACAAGTGGCTGGAGACTAACCGCAAGAATCCTGTACCTCTCACTGCTGAAGAGGAGAATGCAGCCATTCTTGCAGGAAACAAGCGCAAGCCGAAACCCTTAAACTGGTAATAGTATGGATGCGCTTGAACTCTGTAACAAAATCAACATGGAAGCCGAGTCTTTAGCGGACTCAGGCTTCCCTCTTGAGGTATTTCCACAAAAAATGCAGTCCATCATCATAGACATGGTGGTGCACGGCAATTTCAAGGTGGATTATGTCGCCATGTCCATGCTGTCGGCAGCATCAGCGGCTCTTGGCAATACCTATCGTATTCACGTTAAGCAGGATTGGGACACGAATGCCGCTCTTTATATCATATTGGTTGGCAGGCCTGGCATGGGCAAAACTCCACCATTACAGCTTGCATACAAGCCAATTCGGGAGTATGAACGAAAGCTGTTTGACAAGTTTTGCTATGAACTGGACCTATATGAGGCAGCATGTGCAACAAAGGAAAGCGGAAGCAAGGACATGAAGAAGCCTATTCTGAAAAGGGTCACATTGGATGACTTTACATTGGAGGCTCTGGTATTGGAGCATTACAACAACTTGCGTGGCATAGCCATCAACTATGATGAAATTCTCGGACTGCTTGCCAATACAGACAGGTATGGGAAAAATCCCATGCTTGAACGCCTACTTTCCATCTGGAGCGGATGCCACTTGGAGAACACACGTGTCAAGAATGACCGTCCACAACGTGTAGAAGAGCCATGTGTCAACATCATCGGTACAACACAGACCAAACGAATGAAGGAACTGATGGCTTCCAAATTCATGGATACAGGTTTTCTTGACCGTATTCTGGTTGTATATCCCAAATCCAAGAAAGTTCCACACTGGCTGGATGAGGAAGACAGCCATGTGCGCCAGAGCGAGGCTTCAAGAAAATGGGCTGACATCATCGGGAAAATCTTTGGACTTGACTATGCAAGGTGTAATGACACAAATGAATGTTGTCCAAATATCCTTTATATGGACAAGGACGCACATTCCCTTTTCTTTGGTTGGTGGAACAGAAATGTGGATGCCATCAATGCCATAGAGGACGATGAAGATGTTGAAACGAGGGTGATGAAGCACAATACCCACGTCGCACGCATTGCCTTATTGCTCCAAGCTCTAAGATACGCCTGTGGCGAGAGCCATCTGCAAAGTATTGATGTGGATTCCATAAAAGGAGCATTACTGCTCAATGAATATTGTGAGAATTGTTATCAACGCTGCCGAGCCTTTGTTGCTGAAGATACCTGTGATTCTATGTCCAAGGAGTTGCTGTATCTGTTGGAAGATAGTTTTGACACAAAAACAGCCATAAAAACAGGAATGGAGAATCTGCATGTTACAGACCGTACTGTGATGAACTATATAAAGGAGCTTATGAAGTCTGGACTAATCACAAAGGCAAAGAAAGGATTTTACGAAAAAGTAAAGTTCGAAACAGGACAGGCAACTGAAACATAAACCAACCTGTTTTCAGTATTCATTTGTTTCAGTTTTTCAGTTGACAAGTGCGTAACTGAAAACATGAAAGAACTGAAAACTGAAATTCACCAATAATTCATTTCAGTTACGATGATGAACGAGTATAGATTTCACTTGGAGAAATACAGATTGGGCAATCGTTACACATGCCCGAATTGTGAGCGCAAGCGTTGTTTCACAAGATACATAGATGATGAGGGGAAAGTGTTCTTCCCTGACAATGTAGGCAAATGCGACCATGAGCATAGTTGTGGGTATCACTATACTCCTAAAGACTATTTCCGTGAGCATCCAGACTTTCTATCTAAAGACAAATTGCCATATCCGACAAGAAGGAATATCCAACCGAAAGTCGTAGAAAAGCCTATTTCCTATATCGCCAACGCTATTATGGAGCGTTCCTTGTCTCATTACGGAATCAATCCGTTATACCAATACCTTTCCAAGGTCTTTGGTGAACAAGAAACAGAAAGGCTGATGAAGATGTATCATGTCGGAACATCCTATAAGTGGGGAGGCTCAACCATTTATTGGCAAGTTGACAAGGATGATAAGGTGAGGACTGGCAAGGTCATGCTATATAATCCCAAAGACGGACATCGTGTGAAAGAGCCACGTTCTTATGTTGGATGGGCGCATGCTTTTCTTCATCTTCCAGATTTCAACTTGTGCCAATGTTTCTTTGGTGAGCATTTGCTGGCACAGCATCCCACAATGTCGGTCGCTATTGTCGAGAGTGAAAAACCCGCCATAATCGCATCCCATTTCATCCCCAATTTCATCTGGCTGGCAACTGGAGGTATGCATGGCTGTCTCAACCAGATCGCTGTCAAGGTATTGGGAGGTCGGGACATCATTCTGTTCCCTGACCTTGGAGCAACGGACAAATGGAAATCAAAAATTCCATTGCTGCAATCTGTTTGCAAAAGGGTTGTCATAAGCAACATCTTGGAAGACAATGCCACCGATGAACAAAAGACCAATGGTCTTGACATTGCCGACTTCCTGCTGATGACGGAAACACCGCAGATGGCGCTACAAAGGCTGATAAAGCAACATCCGCCACTCCAACATCTGATAGACAGCCTTGGGTTGGTGTTGGTGGAAGAGTCATAGCAGAGTGGGTAAGGATCTGCGAGCACGCTTGCGTGACGGACTTTCACAAAAGTCCTAAACATAATAGGGACTTTTAGATTCACCTGCTGACGCTGTTCACTTAAAAAGTCCTTCTATTATGCTCAGGCTCCGCCCGAGACCTATCTCCAATTATACAATAACTACGTTACAAGCTCAAATGAAATTCTTATGGAAAGAAACATACCACGTGCCGCCATCCATGTAGGCACAGACAAGAAATCGTTCTCGTCCCAAGTGGGCAACGAGGCGGAGCGCAGAGGTTGGGACGAGAAGCGTTACCAACTCAAAAACGCGGATATAGACAAGAACAACCATTATAACTACTCACGCAAGAGACTCAACTTTGAGATAGTCAAGGGTGGAAAGATAGTGCCTCTTGGTTCCCAGTCAGTGCCGTTGCATGAACGCTTGCAGCACAGACTTGATGAACTTGGCTTCAAGCCGTATATGGATGCCAAGCGTCCCGACCAAGTTTCAAGTAACAGTCCGAACTGCACTGTCGGTATCATCTTCAGTGGTGACCATGATATGCTTAACAGGCTTGCCTTTGGTGAACAGAAACTCAACACATCAGATCCAAATGCTGACCACAGCAAGGTGACATTACATAAAGGTATCTATGACTGGGCATTGGACACCTACCGCTTTGCATGTGAGAAATGGGGAGAAGAGAATGTCATCGGCTTTGATGTGCATTGTGACGAGACAAGCATCCATGCCCATGTGCAGACTGTGCCTGTTGAACAAGTAAAGAAACGTGGGCGCATCGGAAGCAAGTACATTCACAAGGATAATCCAGAAAAGGTCCTCTCTACAAAGGAATGGAGAGCACTTCCAAAAGAAGAACGTGACAACTACACAAAATCGGAAGCGGCAAAGGGTGTTGTTGAAAGGGTCTCTTATGCCAAAGTGTGGGGAGAGCGAGCAAAGGACAAATCCCAATACCTTTCCCAACTTCATACCGACTATTACAACAAGGTAGGGCATAAGTATGGCTTGGCAAGAGGCTTCTCTTATGATGAACTTTCAGAGGAAGAGAAGCGAGGACGCAAGCATAAGAACAAGGTGGTACTTGAAGCTGAACGTCAGGCGAAAGTCGCTATTGACAAAGTGAAGAAATATGCAGTGCTTGCCACAATCGACAAGAAGGAGCTGACCATTCCTTTTCTCAACATCAAGACACCTGTTCAAGAGGCAATGGATGCCGTAAAGAAAGAACTTGCCATTCCTATTCCTGCACTTATAGGACAAAAGGCGTGGCGTGAGGAGCGTGTGGCTAATATCTACGCTGCAATCAAGGCTCTTGTAGCAGCCATTAATGCAGAACGTGACAAGCAGAATGAAGATGTACGCAAGTCTGTCAACAAGACATACACTTACTATATGCAGAATCTCAATAAGCAGATAGAGGAGAACAAGTCGCTTCGTGCCGAGAATGATGCGCTAAAGACAGAAAACAACAAAGTCAAACAACGCATCTCTCAACTTGACGAGAATGCAGTCAGACGAGTAACGGCTCAAAAGGATGCCGTTATTGAAAGTCTCAATACCCAATTAGCCTCAAAAAACGAGGACATTACAAAACTCAAGACCGATTACAATACTCTATGGGAGAAATACAAAATCTTGGTTCTTCAATGGAACGACTTGACAAAGCAGCCTGAAATAATTGAAGCTGTTAAACGTGTGGAAGAACGCAAGGAACAAGAAGCGGAGGCAATACGTGAGGAACAGGCAAGACAGGACAGATACCAAGGCGCACTTGACCGATTCATTAGTGAAGGTAATAAACAGCTTAAAGCCTTTTCGCTATCAAGCAGAATAGATTTCGATGAAAAAGAAGCCAAAGCAATCTATTATGGTATTATGGCTACTGCCACAAAATCCAACATTGCGCTTCGCTCTCCACAAGGAGCAAAGTTTGCCGTTAAAAGATTTCTCGCGAGCATGGATTGGAATGGTTGTGGCAACTATCGGAGAGAATGTGTCGCACACTGGACAAAACTCTTTGCTACCGATGAGGTTGTTTATACCGAACCCATCATTCAGAACTTCCTTTCGTTCATTGATTACATGTCGTGCAGCGCAGATACATACGTTTCACTCGGTGGCTCCAATGGTTGTGCAGACCAGCTCACTAATTGGGACGGAACACAGAAGTTGGGGTTAGGAGCACCACCCAAAAAGAAGTCACAAGGTTTATCCAGATAATGACAATGAGAGGCGATTTGTGGCGTTGGTTACTGCAAATCGCCTCAAATTACAGAAATGTGATGCCAGAAGTAAAGATTTCCAATGATTTATTCTTTCGTCTGAATAAGATTTCCTACTTTTGTGGTCAATAATTGACAATTCCATCAAAAGAAAGTCTATTGGTTTAATCTAACCTCTGAGCAATAACATTGGAAGATAATACCAAACTGCCTTTAACGGCTGACGCTTCATTGTATAATGGGCAGCCTACCGACACAGGCTCATCGTGTCCAAGTGCAAGACTTACCTCTTGTACGCCCTCCATCTCAAAGAACAAAGGTGGGGTGTCGGTAGAGAATGTGCCTGATGCAAACAAGCAATGGTTTGTTTTGCGAGTTTCATATGGGCGTATCATCAAAGCTAAAGCATTTGTAGAAGCTAAAGGACTTGAATGTTATGTTCCATTGCGTTATAAAGAGGTAAGGAAGCAAGGAAAGAAGCGAATCATAACAGAGCCTTTTTTCCCCTCATTCCTTTTTGTTCATGCTACAGCAGAACAAGTTGAAATTTTGCTTTATGAAATCAAGGTAAGTTCTGATGAGAGCAGAAACCTACTTAGTTATTACTTTGACCATACTGCTCATTGTCAAGACAATCCTAAACACAATCCGCCACTCACCATCCGTGTCGAAGCGATGGATAACTTCATCAGACTAACATCTATCAAGAATCCGCACATAATCCCTGTTACAACAGAAATTATCCAATATAAATTAGGAGATGTGGTCATTGTGACAGAGGGAGAGTTTAAGGATATTCATGGTAGAGTAGCAAGGATTGCTGGGCAGCAAAGAGTTGTCGTGGAGTTATTTGAGGGCTATTTGGTCGCAACCGCTTATATACCCAAAGATGCTATAAAGATAATCAATGATTAACAATACAAAAATAAAAATATTAGCTAATGGAATTAGATTTTTTATCCAGCATAATAAAAGGAGACAATAATCCTCCTTGTGGGAAAATTGTTTTCGATTCATCAGACCATGTCCGCTTCCAAAATGGGCAAAATGTCTCCGGACATAACTACAATTGTCATCGTAGAATAACAATTGAAAAGAATATTGAAGGTGCCGAAGGATACACTGTAACAATGTACAATATGGATGGTATGCATCCATTATGGCAGAACAATATTCAAATGTCCCCAAAACGAATGAAAATCGTAAATAAGCAAGAGAACATTATTGAATTCAGAGGTTATGGTTATGACGAAAATGCTTTAGCAATTGGAGCTCCTATGGAAGCAGCATCATTTGCAAATTATGGTTTAGTTATTATGATCGAGGACAATAGTATTGTTCGAGCGCAATTAAACATGTTTGACAGACATGTAAGTATCGTCTATTTAAAGTAATTTGCGGGCATAAGCTACATATAATTTAATTATTGAGAAGACGACAAAAATATTAAAATACCATATATAATTATAGTGGATTAATTTGATAGTTACACAAGCTTAGGCAGCATAGTTTTTTTGTTCCTTAGTAAAGGTTCATGTTTAATCATAAGCAATAATTAACATGTTTGTAGAAGACATTTATAATGAGGCGGCTACCACAAAGGACATATATTTGATATATGGTAGTTATACTGTCGATAATTTCGATAAACCTCAAAACAATAATGCTCTCAAGTTCCTCGAGATAAAGGAGCGTTTGAATAACAAAGAACTGCATTGTTTTTTTGCAAAGAAAACTGATGATGAGATCTTTGTAATCGTCCCTATGGAGGACATGGGAGGGCAGGTCGAATTTGTTGTTACATACTCCAATTTCTTCCTCGAGATTAAAGTGAAAAGTCGTAAAAAATCACGATTCAATAGCAATGTCGTTATTCCAGATCCACAATATGCTTTTGACCAATTGTGTACAATCCATTTTGTAGAAGACACAGAGAAAGACAGTGTTTCTCTTCGTGACTTGTTTACTAACGAGGAACTGGCAAAGAAGGCTTTAAAACTCGAAGTCGCTCCTGTTACACAGATTGAAAACCAAAAGGAAATTTGGACTAAATACATTGAGGCTCAAAATCTTATCATATCATCTTTACAAAAGCCATATAGTTGTAAAACTTATTATGATCCTGAAATCTCATATTTCGAGGATGGGGAGACCATGAGGCAAATACGCTTTAAGGTAGAACTGAATGCCAATAAAAGAACTGAATATTCCGATTTTGAGGACGAGTTGAAGAATCAGCTTAACATCGAAGCCAGCTTTGATGGAGACGGTTGCGTACAACTCACTTATGACGAGATTAATAGGGGGCTAGATTCTATCATACGAAAGAAGTTCTCGTCTCTTCTTGAAAGAGAGAAGAAGATTGGTTGTATCTTAAGCATTAGGCCTTTTAACCTCGAAGAGCGTATAACAAAAATGTATCCAGAACACAAATTTTGTGTAGAACAAAACGGTCGTGTTCTTTTTGTTTCTGGAATTGATAACGAAATTGATGAATTTTCCAACTCTCTTGCAAAAGATTTTAATCTTATCCGCACTAATAGAGATTATCTTGAAATTCATATAAAAAATGTGGATAACCTCTTCACCTCAGAACATGTTGATAGGTATAAGATTTCATTTGGAAGAGCTGCGGATAAAGACTATAATCAGCAGGAATTGATTTTGCCAGAACCTGTAAATCAAACGACCTTCCGTGTACGTGTTGATTTAAGTAAAGAGATCAGTGAGCAGCATACAATGCTCCAGAATATACTTGCTTGTATTTATGGCAAAGAAAATGTAAGTTTAAAGATTGTATATGAATTCTCTTCAGAGGATAATAATATATTCAACAATGCCTTTTCTACAGAAAACTGGAACGATATATATCGTGATTTGTACGCCCTTGATTTCGACATAACTTATGGTGAAGGAAGTGGCTACACAAGAACTCTATACTTTGACTTTGAGACACTAGCAGAACTTGAAACTATGTATCAGAGCATCTCTGATACAAATAAGTTCTGTGTTATTAAATCACCCCTTGATAGTGATTTTAAATTTAAGGTCAAGACTAATCTGCTTGCCCAAAAGTCACAGAAGGAAATCTTCAGAGAGAATCTAAGGAAGCTTAATGGCGTTGATTTCTCTGTTAAGGTTGGTGATTACGAATATGTTACAATTGGAAAACTCGTAGAAAAAGACTCTACCATGTCACAATTGGTATTTAGACTACCATGTTTCTACGATTCAGACAGAAAAATTGCTGCATCTTTCCTGAAGTTTATTAATAAGCGCCCTGATATACGCGAAGTTTCTGCTAATCTGGCAGGTGACCGTGCTAAAGCCAAATGGCTAAAAGACGCAATGCATAAATTGTCTGATAACAATTCGACTAATGAGTCAAACGGCAAGCCTGTAAATGATAAAATCAAGGAATTTATCTTTGATTCGTCAAAAGCTACACCTACCAGTAGATACGAGTTTTATGATATTGAGAAATGTGAGGAGTTTATCAATTTCGATAAAACTTCAATCCTCTCTTTGAATGATTCACAGAAAAAATCTGTGTTGAGAGCATTGAATGCTCGAGATTTGTGTATGCTTCAAGGTCCTCCGGGAACAGGCAAGACAACAGTAATTGCTGAGTTGATCTGGCAACATATTCGTACAACGCAAAAGTCTCGAATTCTTCTAACATCCGAGACTAACCTTGCTGTTGACAATGCCATCGAGAAATTGATGAATGGAAAAAATGCAAATCCAGACATGGTCAGGTATCTGACCTTGATCAAACCTTTGCGATTTGGTAAGTCTGCGAAGTTTGAGGAGGAAGGTAAGCGATATTCTATTGAAAGAATCATGGAATGGTTGGGCAAGGTCGATGAGAATGTAAGCTACGAAGATGAGCCTATGCTTGGTGAAAATGAAGATGATGCAGAAGAGGAAGAGCTAATACCTAACAGTGTAAATGATAATGTTGTACAGCATTGGATGAACAGAATTGCTTATTGTTCACATGCTAATAATGATAGATATTGTGATATACTGAAAGACTGGGTTGTTGAACTTTCTATGCCATCAAATGAGACAAGACAATACTTTACAGATAAATTCTTCAAGTATGCAAATGTTATTGGCAGCACATGTAGTTCTACAGGTAGTGGTAGTTTTGCTAAAGAATACAATCGTATTTTCAATAGCAATATAACTTACGAGATTCTCAAAGATATTAAGGAAATACAGTTCTTGGTGGATAACAGACCTGGTTCTCCAAAGATTTCACGCTTGATTGAATCGGCAGGATTGAATTATGTAGAAACACCAGCTGCTGACAATTTCAAGAATCTTAAAGAGGCTATAAACAATTTGCTTACAATAAGATTTGATACAGTTATCATGGATGAGGCAAGTAAGGCGACACCGCCAGAACTTCTCATGCCGCTGTGCTTTGGTAGAAAGTCTATCATTATTGGAGATCATCGTCAGCTTCCACCTATGCTCTATGACAAGGATTTTAAGGAAGCCCTGCTGTCACTTGGTGATAAAAAGTCTGCTGACCTTTCTGAATTGATAGATAAGGACTTTACAGAAACTTCTCAATTCAAACGTCTCATTCTGAATCCTAAGGTGTCGCCTACGATTAAATCCACGTTTAATACGCAATACCGTATGCATAAAGACATCAACGATGTTATTAAGCAGTTCTATGAAGACGACGAATCAGGTGGTCTTGAATGTGGTCTGTCGTCAGAGTATATGGATAGTTCTGACTTGGATAATCCAGAAAGCCGTTATCATGGTTTCTCTCATGAAGGATTTATAAATGACAGAGTACACACTATATGGGTAAATGTCAATGCTCCTGAAAGTTCTGATGGATCATCTAAGGTTAATCTTACTGAAGTAGAAGCCATGAAGAGGGTTATAGCATATCTGAAACACAGTCATGGTTTCAACGAGTATATGAAACACTGGGACACACTTAAGTCAGACACTAAACGTCGTCAGGAAAAGGAGATTGGTCTCATTAGTTTCTATGGCAAACAGGTAAATAACATCAAATTAAATGTTAAGCCATATGCTCAGAAGTTAGGCATTCCTGTAAAGTTGAACACCGTAGATAAATTCCAGGGCATGGAACGGAATATCATTATTGTTTCTACTGTTCGAAGCGATAGGGCTTTAAAGGCAGATGGAACTATCCGTAAAAATGGAGATCCGGGATTTGCTAAATCTCCAGAACGTCTCAATGTTGCACTTTCACGTGCAAGAAGATTGCTTATTGTAATCGGAAACATTGAGTTCTTCAGCGGAATCAAGGATCGAGAAGGAAAGCCCCTTTATCTCAACGCTATAAATGAGATAAGAAAGACGGGACGCATTATTGAATTTGATGACCTCAAAATGTACGCAAGTAATGAATAATTTAGATATTGAAATATACAAACAGATAAGGCCAACAAAGGGCTTGACAGAGATATATCTCGGTCATGTTATCTTTCCGTGGCATTACGCATTAGCAGATTATTCTGTTGATCGCACAGAGGGCATACCTTTCGATGTCTTTGACAAAGTGATTTGTCGATTATTAGAACTCGACGGAACCATGACCATAGTCCAGTTGGGCAATATCCTTGGCATGAATATTGAAGAAAATGTGCCCAAGGGAAAATATCGTGATCTTGCTGAATATGAGATATTATCAGAGAAGATAAAACAACTGATTGAATTCGGTTTGGTGGAATCTTCAAATGGTATCTATTCCTTGACACGCATTGGAAAGGAATCAGTAGCGGTCGGAAGAAAATTTAGGACGCTTTCGGATTACGATTTTCCTTTATTCTACGACCTCACTGGAGGACAGAATATGCTCGCACGCATCGCTTTTATGGATGCAGTTCGTAAAGAGCCAGAGAAAACAACGCTCTATAACTATGAAGATGAGGAGAAAATCAAATCATTTTCAAATCACCAAATTGTAGGTATTTACAATCCTGAAGAAGGCAATTCATTTTCAAATCTCAGACTTAATGATGTAAGAGAATATGTAACTTCTGTCCATTTTGGCGTAGTCTATGACTTCTTAAAGAAGGAATATCGTCTGGTTTGCTACAATCCTATGGGACAATGTGACTTGTACACTGAAGCAATTAATCAGGATGATCAGTTGAAGGAGAGAATTATACAGTGTTTCCTTGATGAACAAGAATACTCTTCGGAAATGACAACAGAACTTCAGTCTCAGTTTGAAGATAATGCAATTGTCACTCAAAGGCACATAGAATACAAAGAATATCTAGAGCAAGATGCTTCTTTGGATAGAATGGCATATCAAGAGTCAGAAGAGATGATTGTTTCTGAAGAGTTCTGGAATGATGTGGAGTCTTTCACTATTTCCTCTAAACCTAAAAAAATCTGTTTCTGCGTCGAGACTCTCAACATAGAGATTATTAAATCGATTAAGAGAATGGCAGGAAAGAATACTTCAACTAAATTTTTCCTAGCTTTTGGGCAAAAAGATGATGATGTTAAGATTTTAGAGTCAGAAAATCTGTATTTATGCAAGATGCCACTGGTAAACAGTGTGTTATGTACAATTGATGATAAGGCAATGTTCAATTGTGGAAAATATGTGTACTCGCACCAAGGTCGCACATATCAAAGGGACGTTGTAACACGTGTCGAATCCGAGATTGATAGAAAGGATATATTCGATATTTTTGTTCGTACTTGGGTTCCAAACTATCTGTCAGATTTCCGACAGTCAATAAGTAGAGAACTGACTGGTGATACGGGAATAGAGCAATTGGCATCAATCGATGAAAAATTGAAAGGTTTCATGCCTTACATTGTAGAGCTCAATCTTATAGACATTTATAACGAGACAATAAGTCTGAGAAATCAGAAAATGCATGATCTTAAAGTCGAACATGCTGAATCGCTCAAAAATGAATTGCTCAAACTCATGGGTGAAACGGTACTTGAAAACATTAAAAATTTAAATGAGGTAAAGTCCGTTGAAGAGAAATTATCTTCTGTAGAGAAGCGTAGCTATGATGATTATGCAGAACTTCGTGATATGATTAGTTCTTTCAAAGCAGCTCTTAAAGAAAGAGAGAACTTCATACGTGATATACTGCTTGCAAAAACGTACATCATTGATACGAACATCTTCATTGACGACCCAAATATTCTGTCAAAAATCAAGATGCCTAATAAGGCTGTTATCTGTGCTAAAGTCACCGACGAATTAGACAAATTCAAGATACGAACGAAAGAAGAGTCTGACATTCACGAGAAAGCGTCTAAGGCGTTGAGAAATATAAACAATGCTTTGAAAAAGAATAAGGGTACCGTTGTGAAGGCTATTGCTGACACACGATTCTTGCCTGCAGATTTTACAGATCGTTCAGCTGATAATCGTATCTTGTGTGTGGCATTGATGTATAAGGAAAAGAATCCTTGCCTTTTAACTTCAGATAATGGCTTACAAGTAAAAGCTCAAATTTGTGATATTCCCACAAAAAACATAGAGGAATTCAATGATATGTTGAAAGCAAAAGACGCAGAGAAAGCCAAAGGACAAGAAGTTGAAAATGGCGATGTGGTCAAGACAAAAAAAGTCTATAATAATAAAGGAAAGAACAAGTATACCCATAAGAAAAAATAATCAGCTATGTCAAGATATGAAAGTTCAAAATTTATCAAGGATCCAAAGACAATGAATCAGGATGCCTTGAAGCAAGCTTGCGAGACACTTGGTTGGAAATACAAGGTAGAAAATAATGTTCTATATGTAACAGATGCCAAGCAGTCTTCAGAAATGTATGGTGAGTACGTGCTGAAGGTTGAGGGGGACACTGTTACCTATAATAGTTACTACCTTGACGATGGTCAGCATTTGATAGAAGAACTACAGGAAACATTTTTCCCATTGAATGTAGAATACGCAAAGAAATCTGTTGTTGATGCTTTTTCAAGTAACGGATTCACATTTCAGCGTATATGGCGATATGTCAAGAAAGAAAATGAGGTAGAACGTTTCGCAATGGTAGGTTATACCAAGGATCCTGCAGAAACTGAAAAACGCTATGAAATCGTGTTCTCAATCTTCAAAGATGGTTCTGTTGTCACAGACTCTAACTATTTGCCAGATGATGTCAATGCACTAGCCCATAAGTCAATGGATGATTTACAGATGCTATTCGGCAATGATCGTGTAATGACAAAGAAGCCGGAATATGATATTTTTATGCGTACTCATAAGCGTGTAAATTCAACAACTACAATAGTAAAATCATAATTATGACAGATGTTTTTGACGAGATAAAAAGTATGATGAGGGCAAATTTCCCTCTTATCTACTTGACAACTACTGAATACGGCAGAGCCACCCAGAAGTTGAGAACGTTATGCTTCAAACAGGACATTAAGTTCAACGTATGGGATGCTGTGGATGGTCTCATGGTTCATGGTAAAGATGCAAACAACAGATTGGTGGAGCCAGAACTTCATGAAGCCTGGGAAGGCACCAAAGATTCATATTCTCTTTTGGAATGGATTCATCGAGAGCTCATTGAGGGGCGTAAAGATAACACTCCTGAGGTTTTCATGCTCGAGGATTGCCATCCAAGTTTTTCTGAGAAGAAATATCCTGAACTTTTGAGAAAACTGGCTGCTGAATTGAAATACTTCAATAAGCATATTGTTTTCGTAGGTCCTTACACAAAGCTTCCAATTGAAATAGAGAAATACATAACAATAGTAAACATTGACCTTCCTGACAGAGATGATCTTCGCATACGACTTCGTTATGTTGCTGGAAAAGACTATGAGATAAACCCTGATCTTGAAAAGTTCATCATAGACTCCGCACTTGGACTTACCGATACCGAGGCAGACCTTGCATTCCGTTTAGCTAAAGAGAAGGTTGGTCTCAATAGATCTGAATGTGTACAAATAATAGCAAACGAGAAAGAACAAATCATCAAAAAGAGTGGCATTTTGGATTATATTCCTGTAAATATGTCACTAAACGACACTGTCGGAGGATTGGAGAATCTCAAAAAATGGCTTACATTAAGAAGTAAGGCGTTTGAACTAAAAGCAAAAGAGTTCGGACTGCCAGAGCCAAAAGGCATCTTGTTGTTAGGTGTACCTGGTTGTGGAAAGAGCCTTACTGCAAAATGTATTGCTTCTGAATGGAAGCAGCCATTATTAAAACTAGACATCGGCAAAGTCTTTCAAGCAGAAGTTGGTAGCAGTGAGAATAACATCCGTCAAGCTCTTTCAACAGCTGAAGCGATTGCACCTTGCGTCTTGTGGATTGATGAAATAGAGAAAGGATTAAGTACTGCCGGAGGAGAACGTGATGGCGGAACCAACTCCCGTGTTTTCTCAACAATACTGACATGGATGCAAGAAAGGAAGAAACCGGTATTTGTTGTTGCCACGGCAAATAAAATTGAAAGCCTTGCACCAGAGCTCTTACGTAAAGGTAGATTTGATGAGATCTTCTTTATTGACCTTCCGACTCCAGAAGAGAGATATAACATATTCAGAATTCATCTTGCTAAGTTCCATCAAAATGGAATAAAAAATCTTGATGAACTTGTTAATAATACAAGAGGATTCAATGGAGCGGAAATCGAGGAAACTGTAAAAGAAGCGATGTTTATCGCTTACGTAGAGAATCCTAATTGCCGCCAAATCGAGGAAAGACATTTGCTTGAATCAGCAAAACAGGTAGTACCTCTTGCTCAGACTATGTGCAATGAGATCAAGCAACTCCGAGCAAAAGCGAAGGACAGAAAGGCTCGACTAGCAAGCTTAAAGCCCAATGAAGAGGCCATAGAAAGTGAAGAGCCAACACCTGCTCTTATATTAGGTAGAAACTCTGACATAGATAGTGATAACGATATATTCAATCAAAACAATTGAAATATGAGTACGATAAGTTGGTTAGAAATCTTTGATAAATACAATACCCAAGAAATTATCATGGGCAAAATCCTTAAAAAAGTACCTGGAGGATTTATCGTCAATGTCTTTGGAACAGAAGGTTTCCTTCCTGGATCTCAAGTTCCTCAAAGCCTAAAAGAAAAGAGGGAGGGGATCGTAAATAACGATATTAATTTCAAATTGATAAAGATAAATGCATTTGCTAATAATATCGTGGTTTCAAGAACAGAGATTTTTGAACAAGAGAAGAAGGATGCTTACATTGATGCTATGAAGGACATCCATGTAGGAGACATTTATGATGCGGTTGTTAAAAATATCGTTTCATATGGCGTATTTGTCACGATAAACAATAAAATCGATGGACTTATTCCCTCAAAAGAACTGTCTTGGAAATTTGTAAATGATAATAGTCAAATAGTTAGTATCAATGAAATAATTAAAGTAAAGGTTATCAACATTGATGAAGAGTCTCACAAAATTAGTCTTAGTCACAAAGAATGTATTCCATCTCCATGGATAAGCATGAATAGTAATGTGTATTACAAGAATGCCATAATTGATGTTACGGTATCAAGAGTTATCGAACATGGTGTTATTGTAACTTTAGAAAATGGTTGTCAAGGAATGTTGCCTGCTATGGAGGTTGCATGGAATGATCCCGAACCTGACCTTACAACAATGTTTGGTGTTGGTGATAAGCTGAAGGTAAAAGTACTATCTTTAGATACGAAAAAGCAAAAAATATTACTTTCATTAAGGCAAGTACAAGACAAACCAGTAAACTTTATTCCTGTTGGAAAAATCGTAAATTGTACAATAGATTATAAAACAGAAGATGGATTATATCTGTTGACAAACAAAGGTATTTCGATTTTCTTACCTAAAACGGAAATTTCATGGGTTAAAAAATACGATTTGAATGACTATGTAGACCGTAATGGAAAATTAAAGGTGAAAATTATAGCAAACGCTCAGTATGGAAAGCCAGCAACAGCTAGCTTACGTCAAATGTATCAAAATCCTATGAATGCTTATGTACCCAAAAGTATTCATAAGGGCTGTGTCTCTGGAGAACTCCCAAAAGTGTATTTTGTAAATTTCAATGATGGACTTACGGGTATTATATTAAAAGAATCGCTTCATGGATATAAATTAAAAAAAGGCTTAAAGATTCAGACAAAGGTTATAAGTTCAGACAAAGACAATCAACATATAATACTTGAACTACATCGAGAATCTGAGTTTTCCGGTAATGATATTATGGAGATGCTTAACTTAAAACCATCAAGAACAGTTGGCATACTCAAAAAAATGTTATCAGATGCTGTTGCAAATGGCGAAATAGATACAAGCTATGCTGCAGGATCTAACTTTATTAGAGAAAAGGCTAAAGATATTCTTTGATATCAAGAGCCTTCTTTTTGAAGTGACCCCATTGGTTTTATTTAACTTAATTCTTATCAGTCAACTCTTTTTCGAAATCGTTTTAGATACAACACGGAAAGACTTCTGCTGATTTTGTATGGTGACTTGCCTTATTGGGGCTAATAATGATTCTCTACTGAGGACCTCCGAGCATGAGGGTAAAAGGCTCATTTTAATAAAAATATCAGAAATGCTCGAACTCGAACTGCAACAATACCTCCGCCGCGAGTACCCACAAGAGAATGCTCGCTGTGAATGGAAGGAATTTAAGAATTTGAAGAACTCGTTCTGTGGGAACGAGAAAGATGATGTCATATCCTACGTGTCTGCTATCGCCAACATGGAGGGAGGACATCTTGTGATAGGTGTAAAGGATAAGACGCTTGAAATTGTCGGAACAGATATTTCAAGACTTACTTTTAATGGTCAGCCTGCAAACTCGCAGTCGGCAACGTTCAAACTCACAGAACAATGCACTTACCTTTCATCGGAAGGTCTGAGCATAGAGGAGCTTGTTACGGATGACACGAACAAGCGAGTATGGATAATACATATCCCCAAGCACTTGCCTCGTCGCCCCGTCCTTGCCCACAAGAAGGCTTGGCAGCGGATAGAAGATTCTTTGGTTGAAATGACTAGCGAAAGGATGAGTGTCATCCTCGAAGAGCCTATCTATACAGCAAAGGATTGGTCTGCAGAAATTGTACCTGATGCTACAATAGACGATTTGGATGAGGTTGCTATTGCCAAGGCTCGAATGATGTTCAAGAAAGTGCATAGTCGCATACCTACGGAAGAAGTGAATGCCTGGAATGTCCAAACGTTCTTGAGCAAGTGTGGATTAACAAGAAATGGAGGCATAACTCGGGCTGCCATCATATTGTTGGGTAAATACGAATCAGCTTTCAAACTACGTCCTGCAGTTGCACAGGTTACTTGGACACGCCGAGATAAGAATCAAGAAGTGGTTGACTACGAACACTTCACAGTACCTTTTATATTAACGGTGGACGAGATACTGTCAAAGATTGAGAATCTGACATTGCGTGAAATGCCAGGAGGCACGCTTTTCCCCGACACGATGAAGCAATATGACGACTACACTATTCGTGAGGCTCTTCATAACTGTATTGCTCATCAAGACTACACTCTTCAACAGCGTATCAACTTCGTGGAGAATCCAGGATATCTGTATTATTCCAATGCTGGCACATTCATTCCCGGTACTTTGGAGAATGTATTGAGGAACGAAGAGCCTCAGACGCATTTCCGCAATGAATGTTTATGCAGGGCAATGGTAGATTTCAACATGATTGATACCGTAAGCCGTGGTATCAAGAAAATGTTCAATGAGCAATGGCGCAGACATTTTCCTATGCCTGACTATGAGATTGACCAGATAAAGAAGAAAGTAGTTGTCCGTATTTACGGCAATGAAATCAACAAGCGGTACACTGATTTGTTGAAGACAAACGACACTCTTTCACTATGGGATTGCATCTCGCTTGACGCAGTACAAAAAGGCAGAACTATTCATGAGGATATAGCTCAAGACTTGCTCAAACGTGAGCTGATAGAAGGTGAGGCTCCGCATTACAACATTTCTCTTAGCATAGCCCAAAACACGCATCAACTTCCTTCTTATACAAAGACAAAAGGATTGGATAAGGAGAAATTACGCCAGATGATACTGCAATTCCTACAAAACGCAGGTGACGAAGGAGCAAAGCGAGACAGTATTTATGAATACTTGAGGGATGTACTTCCTTCCAACAAAACAGACGAACAACAATTGCGCATGGTAGGCAAATTGCTTGTAGAGATGGATGAAAACAAATTAATAACAACCAAAGGACGAAAGTGGATAATAAGGTCGTAATAAGACCTAATTTGTGAATTACGACCTTTTTACGACCCAATATTACTCACTTGAGGTTGAAATAGGTCGTAATTAGAACCGATTTACGTCGAAAAAATCATATTATAACGGAGTTATTATCGTAAAATACAAAAGATATGTTATTCGGAAACAAGATAAGAGAACTCAGAGACGAGCAGAAGCTCTTGCAACGCCAATTGGCGGCAGCATTAGAAATAGACACTCCCATGTTCAGTAAAATTGAACGTGGCGACAGACGGGCTAAGCGAGAGCAAGTGGTTAAACTTGCAGAATTGCTGCATCAGGATGAAAATGAGATGTTGAAGCTGTGGCTCGCAGATAAAGTAATCGATGCTGTTGGAAATGAAAATGACTATGCACTGAAACGGGATGCCATAGAAGTGGCACAAAAAGCAATATTGTAGGATAACAATCATGAATACAGATACCATTATGAAAATGAGTTAGAAATGGAGAACAAGAGGTAGAAGTCTCTTCTTGCCGAATATGGTATACCATTTGATGTGTGCAATAATGATAACGATTTTGTATTAGAGCCAGCAAGTTCCGTTACGAATGAGCAAAATGAACGTTAAATACGTTAAATCTTCACGTTTTCGTATCTACACAGAATCCACATTGCCGATTTTCTACCGTTTAGAATGTATAACACTGATAATCAACTAATAATAGATACCCGAACTGTTTTTCTCCACTGCGGATTGCAGGCGTTCCAGACGGATTTTCAGTTCCGCAATCCCTTCAGGGGAACTGGTCCGGTTTTCAACTGCGGGGCTTGTGCCTTCCACGGGCAGCGTCTCCACTTTCTTCTCGATCCTTTCAAGGCATCCGTAGATGCCTTCCAGATAGTTTTCCTGTTTCATCTTTCAAAGTTTTTTCGTTATACATACTAGTTTACAAACTCCTTCCTTTCCTGCGCTTCTTCTTTTTCCGCAGGCGTTCCGCCTCCTTCTCGTCTTCCATCGGTGCCGCCGACGGCATGAACACGCCGCCCGTACCGGTGACTTCGACCAGGTTATCAATAACAGAACCATGACTTTGTTCATGGTACGGTTGCTTTCGGGAAACGTCATTTTCCAGGGACGTGACATGGTTACGGTCCAATGCCGCATCCAGCCTTGACCAGCTGAAACTGCGGTCAATCCCACTCCCCTTGAATGACTGGTTATTCTTGATAAAGCGGATGCCCTGCTGTAACTCGTAACTTTGCTGTTGCTATCAAGGATGCATACAAGGCACGTACAATCATTGGTGATTGGAGTGATGCTGCTAGCGGCAACTTCGGCATTAAGTCTGAAAACTTCGCTCATATGTATGATGTAACTCCTGCTGACGCTAAGGCTGTATTCGAATTGAATAAAGACAAGCAGAATGCATTTGTACAAGAATTGATGAAGGAGAACAAATTGGTAGTTGAAGAAGGTGCAAATGGAGAATGGAGAATAGCATTCACTGCTCCGATTGATATCAAGAAGGTTGGCAATCTGAAAGTTGATATTTATGATGCAAGTGGTTACGATGCTACTGACAAGAACCGTAAACCTGATGCAGAAGAATTATGGACTGTAGCTCGTCCGATAGCAGATTTCACCGGTCGCTTTTGAGGTAAAATTCCTGGGTCTGGAATTTCATCCTATTGGTGTCGTCCACGGTCTTGCCGGTCTGGATGCACAGCAGGACGTCCTGCATTTCCGCGTCCTCTTTGCGCAGATAGTGGGCGTCGTTGGTCACCACCAACGGCAGTCCCAGCTCCCGGGCAAGGCGCT